>Ga0182742_1000697_pt1 | contig 49417 bp, 52 predicted proteins | sample eDN5th37CBELigMG_FD_128880 | JGI IMG/M metagenome (GOLD analysis project Ga0182742, IMG submission 128880) | Enriched Miracle-Growth compost microbial communities from Emeryville, California, USA - eDNA 5th pass 37_C BE-Lig MG (version 2)... ...
CATCGCGCTCGCCTGAAGCAGGAGGGTCGATTTGCCGATGCCCGGCTCGCCCCCCATCAGGATGGCGGAGCCGGGGACGAGGCCGCCGCCCAGCGCGCGGTCGAACTCGGCGAGGCCGGTCGTGCGGCGGGTCAGCGGAGCGGTGGGGGCATCCAGCGTCTCGAAAGTGACAGGCCGCCCGCCGGTGGAGAGATCGTGCTTTGTGGAGAAGACCGTCGCCGGCAGGTCCTCCACCATCGTGTTCCACTGCGAACAGTCCGGGCACTGGCCCTGCCAGCGGGTCGAGACAGAACCGCACTCTGTGCAGACGTAGCGGCGCTTTGGCTTTGCCATGGCGGCGACCTTTGAGCGAAACGAAGCGGGAACGCAAGGGGCGCGGATCGAGCTGGCGAACCCCCTGCGCCCACCGGCTTAACTTGACAAAGTTGACAGTGTGTCAAGCAGAGGGATCATCCATAAGCCACTGGAAACGCACGCTTAAGTGCTTCAGGGGACACTTGACACTTTACGCGTGCATTTTCGGGTGTCAGCCGGTGAAAGCCTCCTTCAGCCGGTCAAAGAAGCCGCGGCTTTCGGGGCATTCCTCGCCCGTTTCCGTCTCCTGGAACTCGCGCAGCAGCTCCTTTTGGCGAGCCGTGAGCCTTGTGGGGGTCTCCACCACGATTTCCACCACGAGATCGCCGCGGCCGCGTGATTGCAGGACGGGCATGCCCGCGCCGCGCTTGCGCAGCTGCTTGCCGGATTGGATGCCCGCCGGGATGTCGATCGTGTGAGTCTCACCATCGATGCCGGGAATTTCGATCGACCCGCCGAGCGCCGCGATGGTGAAGCTGACCGGCACGCGCGTGAACAGGGCCGTGCCTTCGCGCTGGAACACGGAATGCTGGCGAATGTGGATGAAGATGTAGAGGTCGCCAGGAGGGGCGCCCATCGGCCCGGCTTCGCCCTTGCCGGAAAGCCGGATGCGCGTGCCGTTGTCCACGCCGGGCGGGATCTCGACCGCAAGGCTCTGCACCTCGTCGATGCGACCTTCGCCACGGCAGGCCCGGCAAGGGCTGGCAATCACCTCTCCGCGTCCGTGACAGGTGGGGCATGGCCGCTCGATGACGAAGAGGCCCTGCTGCGCGCGGACCTTGCCATGGCCACGGCACATCTCGCAGGTGCGGCGCTGCGTGCCCGGCTCCGCGCCGGAGCCATCGCAGGGCTCGCACGCGACGGAGACTTCCACCCGGATCTCCGTGGACTTGCCGGTGAAGGCGTCCTCCAGCCCGATCTCCAGGTCGTAGCGCAGGTCAGCGCCGCGCCGGGGCCGGTTGCGGCCGCCGGCACCGCCGAAAGCGCTGCCGAAGATGGTCTCGAAAATATCGCCGATATCGCCGAAATCGGCCTGCTGGCCGTGCCCGCCGCCGCCGTTGGTGAAGGCAGCATGGCCGTAACGGTCGTAAGCGGCGCGCTTCTGCGGATCCTTCAGGCAATCATAGGCGACGCTGATCGCCTTGAACCGCGCCTCGCATTCCGCATCGCCCGGGTTCCGATCCGGGTGATAGCGCATGGCGAGCTTGCGATAGGCAGATTTGATCGTCGCGCCATCGGCGCTGCGATCCACGCCCAGCAGCTCGTAGAAATCCGTCTCACTCACCGACACGTCCAAACCCCCAATTCAGCCCCGAAACCGGAACGCCGCCGGCGCTGTTCGCGTCGGCGGCGTCCCTGGTATCCATCAGGACCTACCCAGTCCCAAGCTGCTTCAGCCCTTGTTCTCTTCGTCCACTTCGGAGAACTCGGCATCTACGACGTCCTCGCCGCCGGCTTCGGAACCCGCAGCAGCGCCGCCGGTGGCAGCGCCCGCCTGGGCGTTCGCCTGCTCCCGCTCGTAGATCTGCTGGCCCATCTTCATGGCGACTTCGGTCAGCGCCTGGGTCTTGGCCTTGATCGCTTCGGCGTCGTCGCCCTGCAGGGCGGTCTTGGCCTCGGCAATGGCGGCTTCGATCTGCGACTTGAGGTCGGCGTCGATCTTATCGCCGTTCTCATCCAGCTGCTTCTGCGTGGCGTGGACCAGGCTGTCGGCATTGTTGCGGACTTCGGCAGCCTCGCGGCGCTTCTTGTCCTCCTCGGCGAACTTCTCCGCATCGCGCACCATCTGCTCGATATCGGAGTCGTTGAGACCGCCGGAGGCCTGGATGCGGATCTGCTGTTCCTTGCCCGTGCCCTTGTCCTTGGCTGACACGTTGACGATGCCGTTCGCGTCGATGTCGAAGGTCACCTCGATCTGCGGAACGCCGCGCGGTGCGGGCGGAATGCCTACGAGGTCGAACTGGCCGAGCAGCTTGTTGTCCGCCGCCATCTCACGCTCGCCCTGGAACACGCGGATCGTCACCGCCTGCTGGTTGTCGTCAGCGGTGGAGTAGACCTGCGTCTTCTTGGTCGGGATCGTCGTGTTGCGGTCGATCATCCGGGTCATGATGCCGCCCAGCGTCTCGATCCCCAGCGACAGCGGGGTCACGTCGAGCAGCAGCACGTCCTTCACGTCGCCCTGAAGCACGCCGGCCTGGATGGCGGCGCCCATGGCGACGACCTCATCCGGGTTGACGCCGGTGTGCGGCTTCTTGCCGAAGAACTGCTCCACCATCTCGCGGACCTTGGGCATGCGGCTCATACCGCCGACCAGGATCACTTCGTCCACGCCGCCCTTGTCGATGCCGGCATCGGCCAGCGCCTTCTTGCAGGGCTCCATGGTCCGCTGGATCAGGCCTTCCACCAGCTGCTCAAGCTTGGAGCGGGTGAGCGTCTCCACGAGGTGCAGCGGGGTGGAGGAGCCGCCTTCCATCCGCGCGGTGATGAAGGGCAGGTTGATCTCGGTCTGCTGGCTGGAGCTGAGCTCGATCTTGGCCTTTTCCGCAGCTTCCTTGAGACGCTGGAGCGCAAGCTTGTCCTTGCGAAGGTCCATGTTCTCCTTCTGCTGGAACTGCTCGGCCAGATATTCGACGATCGTGGTGTCGAAGTCCTCGCCGCCCAGGAAGGTGTCGCCGTTGGTGCTCTTCACCTCGAACACGCCATCGCCGATCTCGAGGATGGAGATGTCGAAGGTGCCGCCGCCAAGGTCGTACACGGCGATGGTCTTGCCGTCGTCCTTGTCGAGGCCATAGGCGAGCGCGGCCGCGGTCGGCTCGTTGATGATGCGCAGCACTTCAAGCCCGGCGATCTGGCCGGCGTCCTTGGTCGCCTGGCGCTGCGCGTCATTGAAGTAGGCGGGCACCGTGATGACGGCCTGGGTGACGGTCTCGCCCAGGAAGCTCTCTGCCGTTTCCTTCATCTTCTGCAGGATGAAGGCGGAAATTTGCGACGGGCTGTAATCGGTGCCCCCGGCCTTGACCCAGGCATCGCCATTCTTGCCGCGCACGATGTCGTACGGGACGAGCTCCATGTCCTTCTTGGTCAGGGGATCGTCGAAGCGGCGGCCGATCAGGCGCTTGATCGCGAACAGCGTATTGTCAGGGTTTGTGACGGCCTGGCGCTTGGCCGGCTGTCCGATGAGGCGCTCGCCATCCTTGGTGAAGGCGACGATGGAGGGCGTGGTGCGCGCGCCTTCCGAATTCTCGATGACCTTGGGTTTGCCCCCTTCCATGACGGCAACGCACGAATTGGTGGTGCCGAGGTCGATACCGATTACTTTGGCCATGGTTTTCCCCACATTACCTTTTGTTTGGACGCCGCACAGGTGGTCCCCCGTCCAGCGGCAGAACCGGTCGGCGGCTCGATGATGCGGGCGATATAGGAGGGGTTTGGCTTGGCACAAGTGCGTGCTCCCGCTAGGCAGCGGCCCGGCTCAAAGGGAGAAATACGGATGCGAGGAAGAGTGCTGGCGGCGGCCATCGTGGCTGCCATTGCGCTGTCCACCGCGGCGTGCAGCGGGAGCGAGGAACCGGCGGAGCAGGCCGCCAATCCCGACGCGCCTGAAGGGATCAGCGTCACCAATGCGCGGCTGATGCTGCCGCCCGTTTCCGGCAACCCGGCGGCGATCTATTTCGACATCGCCAACAATTCCGATCGCGAAGTGATGATCCGCGCGGCCAGCGTGGAAGGCGCCGGCTCGGCAATGCTGCACACGACCGCGACGTGGAACCTGCAGACGGACATGCAGGAGGTGTTCCAGCAGCCGGTGCCGGCGGGCGAGACCGTCTCCTTCGAACCCGGCGGCCTGCATGTGATGGTGAGCGATCTTGGCGAGACGATGACGCCCGGCAGCACCGCCGAAGTTACGCTCACCTTCGTGGGCGGGGACAAGGTCAGCTTCCCGGCAGAGGTGCGCGCCGCGGGCGATGAACGGTGACGCTTCCGCTCTGAGCGAGGCGGCCGCGCTCTGTCCCGCGGGCGGGGAGCGGCGGCTGACGGACGGAGAGGTGGCGCTCGCCCGAAGCGTGTTCGGGCGGGCGATCGCTTATGAGCGGGTGACGATCCGGCGGCGCAAGTTCTTCCCGCTGCAGCCGCGCAAGATCACCATGGCGCCGCGCGGGCACATCCACTTCCACCCTGAGGGCAATGCCTATTGCGACGATTTCGCCCTCGCCCCGCTCTACCGGCAGGGGCTGTTCATCCATGAGATGACTGTCTAACGGAAAAGTAACGCACAACGCAGAAGCTGGGGACGTATCCCCGGGGGTTTGTGCGTGACCGATGCTGTTATCTATATCCGCTTCTCGACCAAGCGGCAGGAGAAAGGCTTCTCCAAGGAGCGGCAGCTCGAGGAGTGCCAAGCTTTCTGTAAGCGCAAGGGCTGGGATGTAATCCAGATCGTTGAAGATTTGGGGCAGTCCGCATGGAAGGGGCATCACCTCAGCGTCGGCAATCTCGGCAAATGGCGTCGGAGCGTCGATGCCGGCGATGTGCCGGCGGGCACCATTCTCGTCGTTCACAAGCTGGACCGGCTCAGCCGCCTCGAACCGCGCGTCACGCAGCGGTGGATGGAAGACCTTTGCGACCGCGGCATCAAGATCGCCACGGTTGATGGCGAACGCATTTTCGATGACGCTTATCTCAAAGGTCCGATGGCCCTGATGGGCATCATGGAAATCGTGATGCACGCCACAGTCAATCACACCGAGAGCGAGAAGAAGAGCCAGCTCATCTCAGATGCTTGGCGACGGAAGCAGCAGCTCACGCGTCAGGGCAAGGTGCTTTCGGCCAAGCCGCCGGCTTGGATCAAGGTCGTTGGCGAACGGGTCGACAAGGATCACGATAACCGCCGCTATGAGTTGATCCCCGAGCGCGTGGCCGTCCTGAAGCAGATATACGAATGGGCGGCGGACGGGATCGGCTATTGGGGCATTGCGAAGCGCCTGAACGATAACGGCGTTCCGAGCTGGGGCAAAGGCCGCCAGACCACGACCCGCAAAGGCTGGGGATGGAGCTACATCGGCATTCTGCTCAAGCACCCCGCCGTCGAGGGCGAATATCACCCGGCCCATGTGACGGAGAGCGGCAAGCGCCGGAAGACCGGCGAGCGGATCGAGAATGTCTTCCCTCGCGCGGTGGATGCCGATTTGGTCGCCCGCGCTCGTGCCAGCGCGTCGAAACGATGGCAGACCCGTTCGGGGCGATATGCGCCCTACGCTCGCAACCTGTTCTCCACCCTCGTCCGCTGCAAACATTGCGGAGGGTTGATGGCGATGCGCGGGCGCGCGAAGAAGGATGGCGGATACTCCTACCTCCAATGCGACAGCGCCGCCCGCCACACCGGCTGCGAATATAGCCAGTTCTTCAACTACCGCATTTTCGAGCGAGCCGCGCTCGACGCCATGCTTCACCTCGCGTTGGACGAGAGGTTCTTCCAGCGTGAAGACCTGTCCGGGCCGCTTGCCATACGGCTCGCGGAGCTGAACCGCGCCATCGAGAACAAGAAGGCCGAAGCCAAGCGGCTGGTCAGGAAAATGGCGAAGTTCGATGACGACGATCAGGACGAATTTGACGAGGAACTTCGGGCGATAAAGCGAGAGCAGCGTGAGCTGGAGGCCGAGCGCGTCCGTGTGGAACGCGATCTGGAAGCAGCGCGAGGCCGGCTGGCGCCGAACGTCCATCTTCAACGAGTATGGGAGGTGCGGGACGCTCTCGGAGGCGACGCTGACGTAGAAGCGATGCGCGATGCCCGCCTCAAGGTGCGCGAGGCCATCCGAAATGTCGTCGATGTGGTCTGGTGCGATCCGGTCGACAAGGTTGGCGACCTCGAAATGCGGACGCTCACCATTCTCCTCGCTGGGGGAGCGGCGGGCATCAGGTTCGACAACGAAGGCAACACAGTCGGGACGTTCAATTTCCTTCCTGAGCTGGCTGCCGGCGGCCAATCCTACACGCTCCGGGACGGGACGGTTGTCACCACAAACGCCGAAGCGTTACGGAACGCGTTGCTGAACCAGCCAATCGCTCCGACAGCTACTGAAGAAGAGGCGGAAGGGGCGCTTGCCGCCCGACAAGAAGCGGCTGACCGGCTGAACAACGCCCTCAAGCGGAGCAAGCGCAAACGCGCAGCGTGAGCCCCTGCGAGGGGTCACACAGGGTCAGAGGGAGCATCGCGTTATTCGATGCGCCCTGTGCCCTTCTCGCCCCTCAGCGGGGCGCTGTCCCCCGGGTGTGTCTCGGACCGGCATTATTTGACGGATCAGCCGCACGGCGCTTGATCGAATGGCCTCAAAAAGGAGGCAGGCAGCATGAGGCATGAATATCGGGATCGCGGCGGCATGTTGCGCGGTTGGCGTGAACGGTCAGGCAGCCGAATAGACGGGCGCGACCGAAGCGGATATCTGGTTGGATGGTATGATCCGGCCCGCGACGAGACGCGGGACCGGTCGGGGCGATTGGTGGGGCGCGGCGACCTGCTCGCATCCCTCGTCTGGAACGCCTAACCGCAGTCGATGCTAACGTGGCCAGATGGCAGAGGCATCTTGGAAAAGCGTCTCGGCGCGTGCCGCGATGCTCATCTCGTCCCAAGTCTCGTGGCCCTCCAATAGCCGACGATTGAGTTCCAAACGGGTATGCTTCCGCAAGGCTTCTGACTTTCCGCCTTTCGCTTCGGCATGACGCCATGCTGCGTTGGAGAGGGACGGGTTCAGCTTGCCGGCGACGAGGGTCAGATTGCCGATGCCGTGAAGCGCAAGCTCCCGTTGCTCAGGCGTGATGCCTTCGGCCAGAGGCCAATGTTCATGCCACGATTGCGGCAGGATGTGTTCGATCTGGAGCTTGGACCAATCGAACGTCATCAACGGCTCCGCCAAATGGGCGTTCGACTGATAGAAGTGCTCCAACGCGCGCAGGACCATGACGACACGCTCTCGCCGCAAGCCCCCGTAGAAGCGCCGACGCAGCCATTCCAGGCGGAACAGCTCGTCGTTGGGCCATGCGTCTGTGCCGGCTTCGGAAAGAAGCTGCTCTTTTAGCAAGTCCGCCAGTGAAACGCCTTCAGGGGCCTCAGCCAGGATTTTGTGAAGCCGTAGGGCCAGCGTGCCATAGCCGCGCGTCTGGTAGGCGCAGATCATCCGGCGAACGAGATAGCTCTCCAGCACCATGCCCAGCCGATCCAACTCTTTCGGATCGGCTTCCAGCCGGGCCATGACGCCGAGCAGGAGCGGCTGAAAGACGATCAGGTCCATCGCCTTTAGGCGCTGGAGGAACAGGTCGAAGCGGGTATCGTCGGAGGGCTTGTCGATCCGTTCAAACCGATCTGCGTCCTCGCGAATGCCGCGCATGAACGCCTCGACATCAATTCTGCCCGTCGGCGAGGCCGATTTGAGTTTGGCGGTATGCCGAAGGAACCGGTCATAGAGATGTTTGGCGGAAACGACTTCACCAGTTTCCTTGGTCAGCCAATTTTGAAGGAAGGTGTCCACCCGTGCGCGGGCGGCATGACCCGTGCCGACGCGCGCCCGCCAATAGGCATGTTCCCGGTCGAACGGCCGCCAGTATTTTTCGTAAAGTGGCGCGGGATCGAGCTTCTGCCGCGCCGCCTCCCATAGCAGCCAATTCTTGATGAGGTCCGCAGGCAGGAGCGGCGTGCCGTGAGCATTGAGCGTTTCGAAGATCGCCTGCGGCTCATCGTTCGGGTCGAGGTCGAGAACGATCAGCTTGAGATAATCCTTGAGCGCGGCGGCGAACCGCTGGGCACGTCGGGCTGGATCATCGCGCGAAAGATATTCGGCGAATACGTCGCGGAAATAGCGGTAGGCGTCTACCATCCTACCGGTGCCGCCGTTCAGGCCGTCAACCGGCAACGCGTCGAGCACCGTCTGAAAGGGCTCGCGATCCTCGTTGGTGGGCCAAACCTTATAGCGTTCCACTCCTTCGGCGAGGTTTTCGGTCAATGACGCTATCTGGCGCATGGCGAGACTGATCTTCGCGGCATCGCCGTTCGCCACTGCGGCGTCGTGAAGTGCGTGCTCCGCTGCTTTCAACACGATCTGGAGCGTGGTGAGCCGTTGCTGCCCGTCGATAACTTCGCGTCGGGGGAGGCTACCCGTGGCGTTCTGAACCTGCTCGAGAACGATCGTTCCTAGAAAATGGCTCGCTACGGGCGCATCACCAACGCGGTCCTCAAGCCGCTCTAGCAGCCCCGCAATATCCTCCCAGAGCGGCTCCCATTGATCCTCGCGCGTCCAGACATAGGGGCGCTGAAAGAGCGGAATGGTGTGGCGCGTCTGCGCGCTGAACAGCGTGGAGATGGAGATATAGTTCGGTTGCAAGGCCCCCGCCCTTCTTCACTGATTGGCCGTATCAACGATGCCAGACTTCGGATCGAAGTAGCAGCGGGTTATTGAACCATCCTGAATACGCCGCACAACCTCCGTCACATGATCGGGGGTGGCGAAGAACCATTCGCGCGGACGGACAAGGCGGCCGAACCTGTCTTTAATCTCAATATCGGCGCGAACCGGGTCGAAGAACCGGTGGAGCAGATTTTCTAGCCGGGTCCGATTGACGTTGTAGAGCGTGAAGCTGGTGACGATCGCCGCCGGTGCGAGCAGGAAGGTGGGATCGTTGATCGCATCGACAACGCGGCGGTGGACATCCCCGCCCGTCACGCCGATCTTGAGCATCCGGGGGGCGTGCCGCGCGATATGCTCGTCCTTGGAGAGCGTGCGAGCGACATAAATGTGCCCCGTCTGAACGTCGCCCTCGTCCGGTTCTGGCGCGAAAAGCGGTCCAGCGACAGGGTCGGTGATCCGTCGGCCATTCTCGTCATTGTATAGCAGCGATGCGAACGAGCGGAGCAGCGGGTCGCTCTCGGTGCCATTGTCGTAGATGACGCGGAGGCGGCGATTGCGGTTGCCGAGCCGGTCCTGAAAGACCTCGCCAGCTTCGGCGACATAGGCGATCATGCCCTTCTGGATGAAGAACTGGCCCACGTCGATTTCCTGCTCGCGCGCGAACTTCCGCGCTTCGCGCCGTCCCGCACCGAGGTCCGCAGCGACAGCCTCGAACAACGGCCGGAACCGCTCGAAATCGTCGCATGGTTTGCGCGACCCAATATAGTCGGGCTGATCGTGAACCTCACGCGGCTTGACGTGCGTCAGGTCGAAGATCGGATCATCCTCAAGCAGTTCGTCACCAAGAATATCGTCGATGCTAGCGGGCGGCTCAGGTTCCTTCGGGAGCAGAAGCGCACCGATTGCGGGATTACCGGATAGCCGCTTCGCCTTGGTGGCGAGAATGCGTTCGGCGATTGGTGTGCCGGGCTCGCTGGACGGTGGACGACCGGTGTTTCCAACGAACCGCTCAAGCTCCACCAGCACCTGCGCGGTTTCACCTCCCGCCGTCGCGGCGGGGCGAACGTCAACTTCGAGCAGCCCGAACTCGTCATCGCTGCCCAGAACCTCGTCAAGGCTCGGGCGGGGCATCAGCTTGCCGCCTCGACCACCGCATCAAGCTGCCGCCGACGCTTCGCGGCTTTCAGCCATTCCAACGCCGCGCCAAGCCGCTTCTCAAGCTCATTGTTGGAGGCAGCATTGGGCGGCCGGCCATGCTCCTGACGGAACCGCTGAATGCGCGGCCACAGCGCCAGGGCCTCTTCTTCCGTCATGCTGACCCGCTGACTGGCGATAGCGCCATGAATTTTCGCCAGCGTCGGCGCGTCCATCTGCTTCGATAGCACCTCATAGGCTTGTTGGAAGGGATTGATGCTGTCGATCAGGTCAATGCTCAGGTCCGCGACATTGACGAACCGGCGCACCATGTCGAGGAACTTCGTCGCGCCATTCTGGCCAGAATCCGCTGCGCCGGCGTCGTAATCCAGCCGGCCTTCGGCAACACGATTGTCCGATCCGCCTTCCAGCTCCAGCCGGTTAACCTCGGCGATGACGGCCATGCCGGCGAGCAGATGCTGGCGCACCTCCTCAACCTCCTCCGGCGCAAGGTGCGGATATCGTTCCTCGATCACCTTCGGCACGAGCACCTGATTGACCACCTCCGGGGCAGTCGCATCGTCAGCGACGGCACGCGCCGCAATGCGCGGGTCCTGGCAGACGTTGGCGAGCAGGTCGTTCAAGTCCTCCTGCACGATCATCCGCACGCGATCGGTCGAGGGTTCTTTCAGGCCCTTTACGGCGATGTGAACTTCGCCCGTATCATCGTCCACATACATGCCCGTGCCACTGCCGCCGCTGCCAAGATCGTCAGCCGGCTCGTCTGGGCGAGGATGGAAGCGGAAGCGCGGAGCCATCACCTGCTCCATGAGCAGCGAAGCCGTGATCGCTTTCAACATGTCGTTCACCGCCGTCACCACCGCACCCTGATCGGCAAGCGGCTCGGCGATGAGGTTGGTGAACTGCGCGTGTGTCTTGTCCGGCGCGTCGCGGGTCGCGCGGCCGATGATCTGAACCACTTCGGTCAGCGATGAGCGGTAGCCGACCGTCAGCGCGTGCTCGCACCAAATCCAATCGAAGCCTTCCTTCGCCATGCCGAGCGCAATGATGATATCGACCGCATCGCGATCCTTGGCCTTGCGGAGCGAGGCGACCACCTTTTCGCGCGCGGCGCTGTCGTCCACGAGGTCGGCGACCTTGAGCACGCGACCATCCGGCCGCCGCACCAGCAGAAAGCCGGTGTCGGGGTCGGTGCTCTCATAGTCGCCGAGCACGCGGAGGATGTGGTTCACCTCGTCATATTTCTCCATCACCGATTCCGCCGCGTTGACGTTCGGGATGTGGACGATGGTTTTCTTGTCGGGATCGAGCACCTCGCCGATCGCGTCGAGATAGCGGCCGCGATAGAAATGATAGCCGATGCCGAGCGTCTTGAGGTGCGAGTAGCCGTCCAACTGCTCGTAATAGGTATAGGTGACGCGATCGAACCGGTCCTCGTCCTCCGGACGCATCACCGCAATCTGGTCGCCCCGGAAATAGCTGCCGGTCATCGCGACGATATGAACTCGGTTGCGTTCGAGCAATCCGCGCACCAGCTCGCCGAGGCGATTGTCCTGATCGGCGGCGGCGTGGTGAAACTCGTCGATAGCAAGCAGGCAGCCGTCGAACGCCTCAGCGGCGAACCGATCATAGGCGAAACGCAAAGTGGAGTGGGTGCAGACGAGCGTGCGATCCTCGCTGTCGAGGAATGCCCTGAGCGCATCGACCTTTCCACGCGCGCCGCCATTCTCGTTGACGCAGAGGTTCCAGCGATCCTCCACATGCCAGTCGGTGAAAAAGCCGTGCTGGCTGAGCGGCGCAGGATCGAAGGACGCGCCAATCGAGCGTTCCGGCACCGCGACGATCGCCTTGGCGACGCCCTGATGATGGAGCTTGTCGAGAGCGACGAACATCAGCGCGCGCGATTTGCCCGAGGCGGGCGGCGCCTTGACGAGCAGATGCTGAGCGTCGCGCGCCTTCCACACGCGCGCCTGCATCGGGCGCATTCCCAGCTCGTCGAGCTTCTGGCTAGCCCCAGATCGGCCATAACGGACCTCGACGACATTGGTCATGCGGCTTGTTCCTCAGCATCAAGATCGAATTCGGGCGCGACCTCTTCTCCGCTTTCGACGGCAATCATTCGCGCATAACGGCGGAAAAGATGGTTGAGACGGTCGGCGTCGCTCCGGAATGGGCGGTCGGAATAAATGCGTTCCAAAACCTCGTCGTTATTACGATGCGCCTCCCGAAGAGCTTGCGGCATATCCTCCGCATCATACAGCTCCGCGATCGTTCCCCCGAGTTCCGCCCTCATGACGAGGATGTTTTCGGCGCATTCCGTCAGTCGCTCGCGTTGCGCCGGGCTCAGGTTGGGGACAGGAAATGTGTGCCAGCCCATCGTGTTCGAATAGCGGAAGCGAGTTTCTAGTTTGCCGCAAACCGCCTCTATCCAGAGAAGGTGTAGCCGCGATGCGACCAAGCTCATCGCCCAGAGCGGAGCGTCATAGAGCGCGAACGCGTTATCGGAGATGATTTCGCCGTTTGTAAGATAATCGACGGGAAGGAAGGGGCGGGTCTCCGACGATACTTTCGGCACCACAACCGTGTTCTCACGAGATACGCCTTGGATTTGCTTGAACCGATGTGGGAATGCGGCGAACGCTTTGGTTGAGGCGGCAGGACTTGCCAATCGCATCGCGCGAACGCCTTCCAACCGCGTTCTTATCGCGGGTATCTGCGCGGCTGTTTCTGCATCTTCGTCCTCGATCCAAAGGCAGTATCTTTCGATCCCGCGTATCGCCTCCTGCGATCCCACGAACCGTCGAATGAACTGAGCCGCCTCGGGGTGTTGGGACAAGAGGGCCTGTCGTTCCTCAGGAAGGAGCAATAGATGCCCGCCGTCCTTGGGCATATTTCCCAAGCTCATCGCTGGAAGTCCAGATAATGGAACTCGCCGTGGTTCGATAAAAATCGTGGCGGCGGGAAGGAGATACTGATTGATACCCGCACAACGCTTGGCATTGAGGCCATCAAATAGGATCGCCTCGTCCGCTTGACCCTGTCGGAGCCCCACGACTACGCATGTCACTCCGGCATTTGCCGCAGCATTGTTCACCCATTTGAAAGAGCGATGAGCAAAGCCGATCTCGACACCTAAGCCGAACAGATGGGGCCATAAGATGGTCGCATGTTCGCCTTGGCAGATCGAGTTGGTGGAGACGAACGCCGCCTTTGTTCGTCTATCGCATATTTCTGCTGCTTTTAGGAACCAGCACGAGATGTAATCAAGCGATCGCCAGCTATCAGTGTAGGGAGCCGCAACCGCTTCTATGTCCCCCTTCTGCTCATCCGTCTGCCGATTATAGCCGAGGTATGGAGGATTGCCGACGATGTAGGTTTCCGCCTCCTCGTCGGGCACCGTCTCGGTGCCATGAACTTCAACGATGGTGGCCAGGTCGAACACCTTCTGCCGATTGCGCGCGATCGTCGGCGGCGGACAGACTTCAAGCCAGTTCACCCTCAGCGCGTTATCGCAGACGATGTTGCCGCTATCGGTCAGCGGTAGCGCCGGGGGTGCGGACCCGAACAGGTCACAGTGGGCGCGGTCCATCTGATATTTGGCGATCCACAGCGACAGCTTCGCCGTCTCGGCCGCGAAGTCGCTGACCTCGATGCCGTAGAAATTGTGAAGCTCGATATGGCTCCAAATACCGGGTGCGTGCCCTGTAGCAGCGCGCAGGCGATCCAGCACCTCCCGCTCGATCTTCCGCAGTTCCTGATAGGCGATGACAAGGAAATTGCCCGATCCGCACGCGGGATCGAACACGCGGATTTTCGACAGCCGATTGAGCAGCGCCTTGAGCCGCGCCTTCTCACGCGAAGCGTCGGCAAGCGGCGGGCGTGACGCTTCCGCGCGCAGTTCGTCGAGGAACAGCGGGTCGAGCACCTTCAAGATGTTCGGCACCGATGTGTAATGCATCCCGGTTTCGTGCCGGTGCGCCGGGTCCACGATGACCTGGATCATCGATCCGAAAATGTCGGCGTTGATCTCGTTCCAGCGCAAGCGGGCCGCGTCCCCGAGGATGCGATAGGCCGTCCGGCTGAACCTCGGGGTCTGGATTTCACCCGCGAACAGACCGCCGTTGACCCACGGAAAGTCATCCGCCCATTTTGGCATGTCGCCGCGCTCGCCCTTGCGCTTACTCATTGCGGTGAACAGCAGCGTCAGCACGCGAACCATTTCCTCGCCGGCGTGGCCCCCATGTTCATGGATCGCGCGCGAGAACTGATTTTCTTCCGGCAGGATGCCCGTTTTCTGGGCGAAGAGGCAGAAGATGATCCGCGTCATGAACAGGTTCATGGCGTGGCGCATGTCATCGCCGGCCCAATTCGGGTTCTCGGCGATCAGGGCGTCATAGAGGCGGCTGAGCTGGTTCGCCGCTTTGACGTCGATCGGATTTTCTTCCGCCGCCTTGTATCGCGAATAACCGGCAAGAGGCAGAAAGAACCCAAAGCGGTCGCCCAGCTCATCGAAGCGGAAGAAAATCGTGTCATCCGCCTTGAGGTCCCGCGCGGCGAACTCGTCGCCATCGGTGGCAGCGATGAACTGGACGCGCTGGGTCGTGGTCGCACGGCTCGCCTGTAGCTGTTCCAACGCGGCTTCGACCTGGCCGGGCGCGCAGATGAGCAGATGAAGCTTCTGCCGCCACAACACGCCGCCTTCTATGTCGGATGCGTTCTGCGAGCCGTTGCGAATGCGCGTGACGGTTGCCGGAGGGGCGTCGTAAGCAGCAATGAAATCGTAGGGGAAGCTATCGGAATTGAACGGTGCAGCCGCTATCCGGCTGACGGCTTCCTCAATGTCGGCAATATACAAACTCAACCCCCAGCGTGACGATCCAGGCGGCGTGCGGGCGCGCGGCCGGTTCGTGATCCGTTCTAGGGGCAAATCGTAAATCTTTGAAGTGAAGATGACGCCGCTGGAAGGTCGTCCGTCAGTTAATCGCCTCGCCAGTGATCGCCGTAGCCGGTTGGCGCGGCGAATAGGAGACCGGCGGCGGCCAAGCGCGCTTGCTCCTGACGATGATATGCGCCTCGGCCTGATCGAGCATCAGCAGCAGGCGCAGCGCCCGATAATGGTGTTCGGTGATGTCGCGGGCGTCGTAGCGGCGCATCAATATTCCTCCGCCAGCATGATCGTCATCACCCGCTTGGTGGTGGCAGGATCGGCCGGATCTGGATCGGTCTGACGGTTCCGATCGCGCGGGTAATAGTCAATCTTCCAGATGATCCGTTGACCGCCCGCCGAGAGGGCCGCGCAATCATGTTCGCCACGCGGATCGTTGTCGGCGGTGAACGCATCGAACAGGCGAACCGCCCTGATCACCTCGTCCTTGTTGGCGATCGGCAGAAGGGCTACCCCGCGAGAGAGCAATATCCAGCCGTCTTCGCCCGTGGCACGGAAATGGTCATTGAGGCGGGCGATGGTCGCCCGCCTCGTTGTTTCCAGCATCACGCCGCCGCCTTCTTCGCCTTCGGCTTGAAGTTGGCCTTGCGCTCCGCGATGGCTGCCGTGAGCTGGGGGTCCAGCTCGCCGGCGTTGATCGCCTCGATGATCGAGCCGACGATTTCGGGCACTTCGTTTAGGTTCTGGACCTCGACCGCGTTCATGCCCTTGGCGAATTCCAGCGGCTTGCTGCCGTAGCGGAGCTGGAAAAACATCTTGCCGCTGGCGTCGGTGAACCAGCCCTTTCGCACGTGGCGGGGCGCGTCCACACGGACCTTCTCGCCCGCGTCATTGGTGCGCGTCACGCGCCGGGTGGCGCTGAACGACGTGCCGGCGATTTCCGCCTCCGCGAGCGCCTTCTGCTCGGCGAGGTAGCGCAGCAGCTTCGTGCGGAAGCCGTGCTCGGAGGTGGCGAGATTCGCCGGGGCAGCAGCAGCAAGCTTGAGGGACTTGAGGATCGACATTCGCATCTCCTTTTGGTTTCGGACGAATGCGAGCCGTAATGTCGTCGTTCGTGAGAGCGACCGAAGATTGGCGATAAAACCCAGAAATTCAGCCAAAAATAATTCCGCCACCATGACCACGGTTTTTGGTGCCGTTTGGGTTGGTGACGGAATATCGCTGTTTCTGTCTATCGCTGGTTTCTTCGTGTCGCTGTTCGTATCGTCTGTCTCTTCGTCGTATCGTTCTGCCTTTATCGCCTCTGATCTATATCATCTGGTGATACTCATCACTGCGGCCCATGATCGGTCCGCGTTGCGTGATGTATCGATGAACCGTAGAGCCTCGCGTAGCGGCAGCCCCCGACATTTATCGAGAGGGCGAGACTTCCTTATGGCGGGGCAGGAGAAGGCGGTCGCTCGTCTCCGGCCTGAGTTCCTTCGTGATATAGTCGGCAACGCCCTCGGCGCCGTAAACGGTTTGAATATCGAGGTTGCCGCCCTTCACCAGACCTTCCCATATGCCGTTGGCGATCAGGCAAAAGCGTACCTTCTGGATTGCCGTCATCTTGAATAGTGCGTGGATGTGGATGTTGGCGTCAGGCTTTTCGACGGTCGCGATATAATCGGTTCGGTCGTTGGGTCGGCGCAGAAAGGCGCGGCCGATCAGCTTACGGTCCAAATGCCCGTGGAACTTCTCGAATATTGCCTGCGCTTCGTCCATGCTGATGCTACGGTTGAAGACGAAGGTGACGAACAGGTCGGGATCGAAATCGGTCATCCAGCGGATACATGCCGTTCGGTATACTTCGCCCCTCGTTGGGGGCTCTTGCGTGGCTTGCGCCATCTGTTCTCCTTGTGGCCGGGGATGTTAGCCGGCTCGTATTCTCTATTTATCACGCACGCTGACCGATCCCGTCCGCCGATAAATACGAGCGTTCCCGTAAACGGAGGCGCACGACATGATCCTCGACGACGTATTCCAGTTTCTGAAATCCGCCGGGCTGACGCCGACACATGCGGTCTTCTCGACCGAATATCTCGGCCACTCGCCTCGCTATTACGATTACCTTCGCTGCTCTCGCGCCAAGCCCAGCCTGAAATCGTTGCTCAAGCTCGCGATGCTCTTGCGCGATCTAGCCCAGGCCACTTCTTGCCCCGACGAGCAGGATGCCGCCGCCCTGCTGGCGCACCGGGTTATGGCACGCGCGTTGACGCGTTGCAGATAACGGCAGAACTGACGACGCGAAAAGCGACTATGGCGTGGCGGTGCTGTTCAGCTTCCGCCGTCGAGGTTTGCTGAGGTCTGGCGTCAAGGCACTCAGTCGATAAGGCTGAATTGCACCTCTTCGGAAGCGGGAGCCTTCCTGATCGAAATGCCGCGCACCTTGGCGATGTCGCTGACCACCTGCGTGATGTGATGTGTTGTGTTAAGCTGCCGCCACGTTGTCGAATTGCCGGGTTTGGCGGATGAGCTTTTCGCACCATTCGCAATAAATGCGTCGGCAGTTGAGAACCCTTCGCCGGCAAACGAACCGCTCTCAACAATCTCCTTGTAAACACCGTGCATCCGCTGCGCGTCTTTGCCTTCTTTCACCGCGCGTGGGACCAGCCAGGCATCGGGCGTCGCGTAGCGAATGTGTCTGATCGCTGGAGCACCGCCGCCGCCAAAGGCCATCTTCGCGCAGTCCGCCGCGTAATCGCCAAAAATCATGTGCTCCGCTGTCGTCGGATCAAAGCGAACGGCTTCCCGCCACGCCAGCCACTCGTTGCGAGGCCAAATCTCAACGGTGCCGTCTTTGGCAGGATTAACTTCGGGGTAATGCGTTCCCTGGAAGATGATGTGCCGCCACTGGGCAATTTCTTGTAGGGTCTCCAGCGCCCCGCTGATGATCGGGGCGGCGATTGTTGGGTCGGACAGCTCCGCACCGGCGAAGTCCGCCACTACGGCGCAATCTGCTGCGCTCAAACCTAACGACGAGAGGATATTCAAAAGCGTCGCCCGTAACTCTGCCCCCACCAATTCATCGGACGAGACGCAAATCGCAAATTTGAGCGGGGATTCTGACGGGATGGATGCCGTGAAAGCCGGAAGCTCCCTCTCGCCCAAGTCGGAAAGCTGCGCGATAGGAACGGCGATCACACCGGCCGCCCAAGCCCGTTTGAACATGTTGGGCAACCATGCCGCGAGACGGTCGCGACCATATTCATCAATGATGTAAGTGGCGTCGATGAGCGCGGGGCGATCCCGCCAATGTGCCGCCAGCGCCACGCTGATGTCCGGCATTTCCGCCATTTCGATCAGCAGAGGCTCAGCGTCGTTCCGCTCCTTTTTAGGGGGAACGATGAAACGAGGCAGAACGCTATCTGCCACGTCCGGCGCCAATAGGCGGACACCTTCCAACTCGCCGGCTTTCATCCGAAGAGCACTACAATAGACCGGCCTATATGACGGGTTCATCGTTCACCTCGATTGCCTTGCCGAGGAGCTGCTTCCGAACGCGCCCTCGGCCAATCTTGTCAGAGAATATCTTGTAGTTCTGCCGCTCCATACGCAACCGGCCAAATATGATAGCGGGGGCTATCCCCAACTGTTTTGCCAATCGCTCCACGGGTTCGGCGGTTTTGGCGATCCGAGCAGGCGACTTGCTCCAAACAGCATCTGGGATGAGCATGTTCTGCGCGAAGCGGTTTGCTTCTTCCTCCATCTCGTCGATTTCGAGATGCTCGAAATCGTCGAAAAATCCGGACGCCAAGCCAGTGCGGTAATGCAGGATGACGTGGCCCATCTCATGCATCAGCGTGAACCAAAAGTTGTCCACGGTGTCGAGCCGCAGGGTCAAGCCGATGACAGGGTGCTCATCTATCAAGAACGCGGCGCCATCGACCCGCATCCCCGAAATCTGAGGTTCTATGACTAGAATAATTCCCTGCTCAGCAAGCATATCCTTGGCTCGCGCGGGGCCATCGTCAAGGGCGCTAAGCTTAACAAGCTCGCTAAGCCAAGACATATTGAGAGGCCGATATTTCGGCTTTTTCCGTTGAATTTGCCGCAGCGCGTTCCGCGTAACCTGAGCCTTCCAAGCTAGCAGAAACCAGTCTTGCGTGAGATCGTGGACGTTCAACCCTGTCCGCAACAGGGAAGGAGTTCCATATTCGCCCACATGTTCCGCGACGGTGCGACGTAGTTGGCTGATGCCGCTATCGTCGGACTGGTCTGCTTTGTCTAACCAGCCATTCTCCCGCGCGTGCTTAAGGACCTTTTGTAACTCGCTCGATGACATTTCATAAGACGGAAGCCACGGGTCTGGAACAGGCTGATCTATGTGGGCTGTAAGGCGAATGCCAAGCGTCCGCGCGACGCGCTGCAAACCGGAGAGGCTTATGCTTCGATACCGTTCAGCTTCGTATCGCTGAATTTGTTGCTCTGGCAGAAAGAGGCGGCGGGCCAATTCCTTCTGCTTCCATCCTTTTGCTACCCTAGCAGCGACCAGCAATGCTCCCAAATCGTTGCCGGCGCGCGCCTTAAGCCTAGCCACCTCGCCGCCCTGCGCGGCCCGATACGCTTCAAGGCTTTCGATCAGCTCATCCCGCTCCGCAATCAGGGAGCGCCGAACGCCATCAAGCACCTCCGGCGGCAGGCCAGCGACAATCTGTTTGAGAACTTGGTCGGAAGACAGAGCCTCGCCGATCTGCTCGATCAGGGCACTCACCTCGCGCTCTTGCCGCTCATTCGTGATAAGAAATGCACTCGCCATCGAGATCAGACTGTCACATCAGATATGATGTGTCAATGGATGCAGCTGCTCGCATGTCAACGGGTGAAGCACGCGATCGACGCCTCTCTATGGTGGCGTTTGGGTTTACCCGCCCGAGACACCGCGCCGAGACACCCGGCCGCGTCTTGTTTCGGTTGACGCAGGGCTTCCGAGACACTTGGCGATGAGTGTCTGAACCCATCCGAGACAGGAGGTGCCATGATCGTCGGTTACGCGCGCGTCAGTTCCAGCAGCCAGAGCCTTGAAGTCCAACACGAGCAGCTTGAGGCCGCCGGTTGCGAGAAAATCTTCGCCGAGAAGCGCAGCGGGCGAACCGTCGAGGGACGTGATGCGCTGGCGGATGCTCTCGATTTCGTGCGCGAGGGTGATGTGCTGGCCGTGACCCGGCTCGATCGCCTCGCCCGATCCGTGGTGGACCTTCACCGGCTCGTCGAGCAGCTGACGGCCAACGGCTGCGACTTCCGCGTCCTCCAGCAATCCGGCATCGACACCACGACCAGTACCGGCAAGCTCACGCTCTCGATCCTCGGCGCGGTGGCCGAGTTCGAAGCCGACATTCGCCGCGACCGCCAGCGCGACGGGATTGAGCGCGCCAAAGCTAGGGGCGTGTATCGCGGTCGCAAGCCCAGCATCGACACCGCCCGGATCGAAACGCTGATGGCGGCAGGGATGGCCCCTGCCGCCATTGCCCGCGAGATGGGCGTCGGTCGCGCCAGTGTCTATCGCCACATGAGCAAGGTCGACGCAACATAGGTCACCGCCGCATCGGCCTTCGACTATTCGTCGTCTCCCTCTATGGCCTTCCCGCCTCGGATTTTGGCGAAAGCGGCGCTCTGGCGGCGAACATGCGTGAGCGGGTCGGGATAGCGGAACATGGTCCGCAACGCTCGATAGGCCCTGATGATGTGATCGGGCGCACGCTCGCTCGACCACGCACTCGGCATCTCCATGGTCGCGTTGGCGTCGTCGATGCCGCGCAGCAGGCTTTCGTGGTTGTGGTTGACCACAATTTCGTGCCCCAGCGCGTCCCAGCCCGCTTGCCGGGTGATCGCGGGCACGCACAAATCGCTGACCAGCAACCGCTCGGCGATCCGGCTGCTCGTAACTGGGAAAGGCGTGCGCCATTCCTGATGAACTGGATCGGCCGGCGGCCTCAAAATCGACATAACGAACGAGGTGGGTGAGATGTTCGGATAGCCATAAATCTTGCCGTTCGTCGCCAGATGCGACGGCGAACTGGTGTCGAAGGTAATGAGCAAATCATCGTCGCCCAGATGCTCGCGCAAGGCCTTCTGAAGCGCACTCAGCATGACTGCATGGGTCAGCGTGCCGACGCCGAGAAAGTGGAAGCGGTTGCGCTCGGGCGTCAACAATCCGTCCGCCATCAGCCGCAGCATCATGCCCGTGATGTGAATATAGTCGGTTCGCATGGAGCCACCGAACGCCCAACCCTCGAACGGCTGGACCTTCACAGCGTCATACCACGCAACGGCATCGGCGCTCGTCTCGCCCTGAAGGACGGACAGGAACTTCACGTCTGACGAGCGATGGCGCGCGAAATAGCGGTTGTTATCCGCCGTGGTCGCCAAGGCCGCCGCGAAGGTGTCAAAGGGGGGCGTTCCCGGCGTAATGACGCGGGTGGGCACGTCGAGCGTGATCGCCTCGTCGGCATTGGCTTCGAGGAAGCGCAACGCCCATGCGCGCGACGCGTCGCCCTGCCATTGTCTGGGGTCGCGCCCGAACTGAAGCCCGCCGCTGTCGAACAGGATGGTGTTGCCGGGACGCTTTGAGAAGGTGCCGACCGGCAGTGGCATAGTCCGCCCGATATACTGCCCTGCTGAGTGGAGCACCCTGTCGGTGAAGAAGAACGGATTGCTGCGGTTCATGAAATCGAGATCGGAAGGCGAAGCTATTCCGTCCGGCATTCCGTCAGGGCGAAGCTGGCTCGTGTTCCGATAAGGTGTCATGTGGCTCGATGCCTGGCCGGCAAAGAGATAGCGCGCGCGGTCTTTTCCGCGCGAAGCATAGTCGCGTGTCATACGGGGATCCTCGTGTGAGAATCCCGCCCATCTGAAAAATCACATGGGCGGGAAATTACATCAGACGGCAGCGGCGGCCGGCGCGTCGCTCTTGGGCAGGCTCTGGACCCGCTCGCGTAGCGCGCGCGATCGGGTTGGCTGCTCGCGGCTCGGTTCGAGCGTCTGGACGAAGACCCGGTAGGCGGCCACTTCCGTCGCCGCCTCGATGAGCAAGAGACCGTTGGGATCGAGCCGCCATGTCAGTCCCGCCGTCATCGGCAAGGCCAGCAGCCCGACCATCGCTCGGCGCAGGTCATCGAGCATGACCTGCACCTTGGCCGCTCCCTGCGTCTTGGCCTCGAACGGTGCAGCAGCAGCCTTGCCGTTGGCAAGGCTGATGCCCTTGCTCCCAACCGTGATCGTGACGGCGCGGTCCTTCTGCTGCCTGAGCAGAACCTTCATGAAACTGCCGTCGAACGCGGTCACCGCTTCGGGCGACATGATTGCCGATGCTATGGGCGCGAATGCCGAGCTGGCCCGGTATGTCCAGACCGTGCCCATTTGACGCGGCTTGATAATGAGGTTGACTGGCTTGCCGTCGGCCTTGCTCGTGAAGGTCACGGTCTTGGTCTGCCCCGCAATCGTCACCGGCGCTGCGACGCCTTCTACCGGGTTCAGACCGAACTGCGCGGCATCTGCCTCACCCACCAGACGCTCACTAAGCCGGCGACGGGTGAAATTGTCGATGAAGCATTCGCCCTTCATCGTATAGCCGAGGTCTACAGACGGTATGATCTCAAGGATCAGGCCATCATCGCGGCGGGCGTGGGCGATGCTGAAGCGGTCACGCTCGACCAGATACATGCCATAAGCCGGCAGCATGTCGTAGCTGTCGTTCGCCACGTCACCCTCAGGCACATCCTCGATGGGAATGTCGCTCATCTCGTCCGGCACGAACGCGGCACCCGCCAGCAGCATCGCGCGATAAAAGCGAAGATCAGCGGGCGCTGCCGTAAGCGGACATGGCGCGTAACCGGCCAAGCCGATGATCGTCGCCTTGTTCGCCGTCAGCGGGATCAACCGCAGCTTATCGCCCTCGTGCCGGAAGATCAGCACGCCCTCCTGACCGGAGGCGATTCCTGCCACCGCGTCGATTTCGAGCGCGGCGGGGTTGTCGAACATCTCAGCAACCTGCTCATCGGGCGTCTTGGCCGGGGCGTTATCGGCCTTCTTGCCGTCCGCCTTCGCCGCGCGATTGGCCTCAAGGTAGTTCTTGGCGAGGCCGGAGATGCGGCCCTGCGCTTTGTACCAGTCCACGAACGTATCGTCGCTCAGATGATAGTGCTCGCCCTTCCGTGCGGTGAGGGTCGCCAGAGCGCGGGCGAGTTGCGACACTTCATGCTGGAGCGAGTCCCGCTCACCTTCGGCCGCCTCCTGCATGTTGATGTTCAGGAGCAACTGAGCGCCAAGATGCAGAACGAGTGTCGCCGCCAGGTGCTTGAAGCCCAAGCTCTCGGCATAGGCGTTGATCGAGGCGACACCGTATTTCTGCACAAAACGATGCTGGTCGCGCAGCAGAAGCGCGCGACGGCGAACCGCGTTGCCCTCCAATCGTGTCACGATACCGTGACGGTCCTGAAGGCGGCGGAGTTCCGCTTCGTCGGACGGGGTGAATGCGCGAGGCACCTCCGGGCCAACGGGATCACGCGCTACAATGGCACGCCTATCGGTCGCGGCAGAGGAGTTCACATTTTCAGATTTCACCAACATTTCGACCTCATTCGTCGTCAGGCCGACCCAAACCGGGAAAATGCTCAATACGCTTTTGACACAGCTATGCCGTGCTTCCGTGTGCGTATTCGCGGGGTCGATCTGCCGACGAGCAAGGGGTGCGACCGGAATCGCTTCGGCTCGTTGGACGGCGGCTTCTTACGAGCAGTCCATCTCGAAGGCAAGCGAATTTTCGCTATCTCTTATTCGGAGTGTGCCCTTGGCCGGGGCGCGAACGGCAGCCCACCCAAGGTATCCGGCAAGGTCAGACAAAATGCATTTTGAACTTCGCAGCCATACCCCGATCAGCAAAGGTTATCCAAATCCGTGACCGCGGTATCTTCGCCGGCCCTTGTTCAATTTGTCCGCCGAAAGTCACTGCCCGTTCTGGGCACTTTGACAACCAGGCGTAGGCTTGCGTCTGCTTGAACGCTCCGGCGACCTTCTCAGCCGTGACCCGCCTGGTAGCTTTGGTAGCTTCCGACGGCGGCATTCCGGCTTTCAAGCCGCCAAGAAGGTTCCTCATGAACTCACCGCCAACCTCAATCTCATCGATCGGGGCGGCATAAAACCGAACGGGGTTATTGCTGTCCTGTTCGATCAGAAATTCCATTTGCCTCTCCGCTGTCTGGTTGAGTGCGCTCTGGGGCGGGAAGATAAAGGCTAGTTTAACATCAGAGCGTTGACCGATCGTGATGCAGGAGCTCTGGCGGATTTTCGATGCCCAACCATATCTGCGCCATGTATTCTCCTGAGACAGAGCGCGCGCTAACCCAACCCGAACACGCGCTTGCGAGAAGCGTGTTCGGTGACGCGATAGATCTGGACCGCGTCCGCATCATCCGCCAGAAGTGGTTTCCGTTTCAGCCGCGCAAGGTGACGATGGCCCCACGCGGTGCGATTCACTTCCATCCGAAGGGCAGCGCCTATTGCGATTGCTTCGCGAGCAATACCGTCGGCTCGCAAGGACACCTCATCCACGAACTGGTCCACGTCTGGCAACACCAGCGCGGCATCAACCTGATCCTGCGCCGGCATCCTTTCTGCCGCTACAGCTACACCCTCAAACCGGGCTGGACGCTCGAACGCTACGGGATCGAGCAGCAAGCAGAAATCGTCCGCCACACATTCCTGCTCCGTCAGGGTGTCGTCGTCCCCGGCGCCCCGTCTCTCGCAACGCTTGAGAGCATTTTACCGTTCAAACCCGCATAAGACTGCGGTTTTCGGCTGTGTGCGCTACTTTAGGCTATACAACGCATGTCTGGCAGACCCAGACGCGCGGCGAATGGTATCTGGTGCTGCGCCGGCATCCGTGGTGCCGCTACCATTATAGCTTGCGACCCGGCCTGCCGCTCAAGGCCTATGGCATCGAGCAGCAGGCGGAGATCGTTCGCCACGCCTTCCTGCTGCGCCGGGGATTGCGGATCGCCGGGATCGGCGACCCGGCGGCCTATGACCTGCTGGTCCGCTTCCCTGGCGCGGAAGGATAGTCAGATCGCTCGATCCGCCGGCGCTCAGCGGCGGCGCGGATCGACCGGGTAGCCTTCCGTGCCGTAGCAATCGTCGTCCAGCTTGCCGTTGCGGTCATAGCCGTCGCAGCGATCGTTGCGGTCCACGAAATAGCCGGCAACGCCGCCCGCCGCCGCACCAACGGCTGCGCCGGTCAGCACATCGCCGCCCGTCACCGCCGCGATGCCGGCACCCGCCGCTGCGCCCAGCCCGGCGCCTTCCGCCGCGTAGTTTTCGGCACAAGCGCCGAGCGACAGTGCGGAGCCCATCAGGACGGGCGCGAGCAAGATTCGAGTATTCATAAGTTCCTCCGTGTCTCCCTGCTGAAAGAGTTACGGAGCAGAACTCCTCAAGTTCCCCGGCCCGCCGCGCCTCGCCGTCAGTCCGGCCTCTTCGCCACCCCGACCATCGCGGGCCGCAGCAGCCGATCCTTGATCATGTAGCCGGCCTGCATCTCCTGCACGACGGTGCCCGGCTCGGCATCCTTGGTGGGGATCTCCAGCATCGCCTGGTGGCGGTTCGGATCAAGCGGCAGGCCGGTCGCGGCAATGCGGGTGATACCGTGCTGGCCGAAGACCTTCTCCAGCTCCCGCCGGGTCGCCTCGATCCCCGCGACGAGGCCCTTCAGCCGGTCATCCTCACGCAGATCCGCCGGCACGGCGTCCAGCGCGCGGGCGAGGTTGTCAGAGACGGAGAGGATGTCGCGCGCGAAGCCGGTCGCCGCATAGGCGCGGGCATCGGCAACGTCCTTCTCCATGCGTCGGCGCACGTTCTGCACCTCGGCCCTTGCATAGAGCATGTCCTGCTGGGCCTTCTCCAAGTCCATGCGCAGCGAGTTCAGCGCATCGTCCACCGAGCCCTCATCGTTCTCACCCGAATCCAGCAGCTCGTCGGGCACGCCCTCAAGTTCCCTCTCGACCGCTTCATCGCGCGGATTGTCGGTATCGCTCATGCTCGTCCTGTTCAGCCTATGCGTTTGCCCAATGAACGGGCGGTAAAATCAACCATGGGCACGACTCGGGCGTAATTCAACCGAGTCGGCCCGATCACCCCCAGCACGCCGACCACCCTTCCGTCGCGGTCGCGATAGGGCGCGGCGATGACCGAGGAGCCGGAGAGCGCAAATAGCCGGTTCTCGCTGCCGATGAAGATCCGCGTCGCCTCTGCATCGCGCGCGGTGTCCAGCAGCTCGGCCACGGATTGCTTGTTCTCCAGGTCGTCAATCAAGGAGCGAACGCGCTCGATATCCTGCAACGCCTCCGCGTCCAGAAGGTTCGCCTGCCCGCGCACGATCAGCACCGGGCGCAGCGCGGCATCTTCGCTCCATACGGCGAGGCCGCGCTCCACCAGGTCGCGGGCGGCAGCGTCCAGCGCGCTTTGACCGGAGGCGATCTCCGCCTGCATCGCCCGCGCTGCCTCCGCGAGAGTGCGGCCGGCGAGGCGGGCGGTGATGTAGTTCGAAGCCTGCTGGAGGGTGGATGGCGCGGCGTCCGCCGGCAGCTCCAGAAGCCGGTTCTCGATCGACCCGTCCAGCCCCACCAGAACGGCCAGCGCTCGCTGCCGGTCCAGCAGAACGAGGTTCATCTGCGCCAGGCTCGGCTCTCGCCGGGGGACCATCACCATCCCGGCCGCGCCCGAGAGATCAGAGAGAATGGCGCTGGTCGTCTCCAGCGCCGCCTCGATCGGACCGGGGCGCGAAAGGCGCTGTTCGATGGCCGCGCGCTCCTCCGCCGTGGGCTCTGCCACCTGCATCATCCCATCGACGAAGAGCCTGAGGCCCATTTCCGTCGGCATCCGGCCGGCGCTGGTATGCGGCGCGGCGAGCAGGCCAAGATGCTCCAGCTCCGCCAGCACGGAGCGGATCGAGGCGGGCGACAGGTTCAGGCTGCCCTCACCCGCAAGCGTGCGCGAACCCACGGGCGAGCCGCTGGCAAGGTAACCCTCCACCACCAGGCGGAAGACGGTCCGCGCCCGTTCGGTAAGTTCGCTGATCGGTGGCGACACCATGACAGGAGCCGATCTAGTCGCTAGGGGCTGCCGCGAAAAGCCTCCCCATCAAGGACACGATCCATGCGACCTTCCGGCCGCGCGCCTGACGAAATGCGCGCCATCACCATCGAGACCGCCTTCACCAAGCACGCCGAGGGTTCCTGCCTGATCGGGTTCGGCGATACGCGCGTGCTCGTCACCGCCAGCGTGGAGGAGCGCGTACCGCCCTTCCTGCGCGGCAAGAACCAGGGCTGGGTCACGGCTGAGTATTCCATGTTGCCCCGCGCCACCCATACGCGCGGCAGCCGCGAGGCCGCCAAGGGCAAGCAGAGCGGGCGGACGCAGGAAATCCAGCGGCTTATCGGGCGTTCTTTGCGCGCCGTCGTGGATATGCAGAAGCTCGGCGAGCGGCAGATCACACTCGATTGCGACGTCATCCAGGCCGATGGCGGCACCCGCACCGCGGCGATTTCCGGCGCATGGGTCGCGCTGCGGCTGGCTGTGAACAAGCTGATGGCATCGGGCGCGATCACCGCCGATCCGATCGAAGCGAAGGTCGCGGCGGTGAGCTGCGGCATCCATCAGGGCACGCCGGTGCTGGACCTCGACTATCTGGAGGACAGCGCAGCGGACGCCGACGCGAATTTCGTGCTGCTTGAGGGCGGCAAGATCGCCGAGGTGCAGGCAACTGCGGAGGGCGCCTGCTATGACGAGGAAAGCCTGCTGCGCCTGCTGCGCCTTTCCCGCATGGGCTGCGACCGGATCTTCGCGGCGCAAGACGAGGCCGTGCGGGGATGACTCGCCGCCTCGGCCCCGGCAAGATGGTCATTGCCACGCACAATGCGGGCAAGCTGAAGGAGATTGCTGCCCTTCTCGCGCCGTACGGGCCGGAGTGCATCTCCGCCGGTTCGCTGGGGTTGCCGGAGCCGCCGGAGACTGGGCGCACCTACGTTGAGAACGCGCTGATCAAGGCGCGGGCTGCGGCGGAGGCGTCCGGCCTTCCCGCGCTGGCGGACGATAGCGGGCTGTCGGTCGCAGCGCTGGATGGGCGGCCGGGAGTCTACACCGCCGACTGGGCGGAGCGGCAGTGGTTCGAGGGTCCTCCGGGGCGCGACTGGTTCATGGCGATGGGCAAGGTCGAGGGGATGCTGGCGGCGCTTGGTGAGGATACGCCGCGCGACGCCGCTTTCCATTGCACGCTGGCGATTGCCTGGCCGGATGGTGAGCACGCGATCTATGAGGGGCGTGCGGAGGGTTCGCTCACCTGGCCTCCACGCGGGAAATTGGGCTTCGGCTACGATCCTGTCTTTGTGCCGGCTGGCCGTTCGCACACCTTTGCCGAGATCGAGCCGGAAGAGAAGCACCGCATCAGCCACCGGGCGGACGCCTTCGCCAAGCTGGTCGCAGAGCAGTTCGGGGCGTAACATCGGCGCATGGCGCGCGCGCTCTACATCCACTGGCCGTTCTGCCTAAAGAAGTGTCCTTATTGCGACTTCAACTCGCATGTCCGGGCAGAGGTGGAGACCGCCCGCTGGCAGGCCGCCCTGATCGCCGACATGCGGCACGAGGCGGAGATCGCGGGCGGGGAGCCGCTGGAATCGGTGTTCTTCGGTGGCGGTACGCCTTCGCTGATGCCGCCCACGCTGGTGGAGGCGCTGCTGGCGGAGGCGGAGCGGCTCTGGGGCTTCTCGCCGGGCATCGAGATCACTCTGGAGGCGAATCCCTCTTCCGTGGAGGCGGCGAACTTCGCTTCGCTGGCGGCGGCGGGGGTGAACCGCGTTTCGCTGGGCCTGCAGGCGCTGGAGGACGAGGCGCTGCGCTTCCTCGGCCGATTGCACGATGTGCGAGAGGGGCTTGCGGCGTTGGAGGTGGCGCAGCGACACTTTGCCCGCGTTAGCTTCGACCTGATCTATGCCCGCCCGGGGCAGAGTGCGGAGGATTGGCGCGGCGAGCTGGAGCGGGCCCTCTCCTTCGGCACCGGGCATCTGTCGCTCTACCAGCTGACGATCGAAGAAGGGACGCGGTTTGCGACGGATGTGCGGCTGGGGGCTTTCGCGCCGCTTGAGGATGATCCAGCGGCGGAGCTGTTCGCCCTCACCCGCGAGATGATGATGGCCGCCGGTCTGCCGGCCTATGAGGTCAGCAACCATGCCCGCCCGGGCGAGGAGAGCCGGCACAACCTGACCTACTGGCGATACGGCGATTACATCGGCATTGGACCGGGCGCGCATGGCCGGCGCAACCACTTTGCAACCACGCGGCATCGCAAGCCGGAGAACTGGCTGTCTGCGATCGATCGCAACCAGCATGGCATCGCGGAGGAGCGCGCTCTTGCTGAGCCGGAACAGGCCGCCGAGGCGCTGCTGATGGGGTTGCGGCTGGCGGAGGGGGTGAGCCTTGCCGCCCTCACCCGCCGGTTCGGTCTTGCGCCCGGCGCGCTGGTCAAGCCGGGCAAGCTGGATCTGTATCGCGGCCTTGGTCTGACATGGCGCAAAGGGCAGCGGCTGGGCGTGACCGAGCGGGGGATGCCCCTGCTCGACGCATTGCTGGGCGAGTTGGTCAGCGACGATCTGGTCGAGGCGTGAACAAGCGGGCTGATCTGCTGGAGCAATGGCATGCTCATCTCGCCGAGGCGCGGCGCCTCTCGCCCCACACGGTGCGCGCCTATGGTGCCACTGCCGCGCGGCTGCTGGATGCCACGGACGCGGAAGATTGGGACACCCTCGCCCGGCTCGACACGCAGGGGTTGCGGCAACATCTGGCGGAGCGGCGGGCCGAGGGGATCGGCAATGTCTCTGCCGCGCGGGAGCTGTCGGCGCTGAAGAGCTTCCTCGCTTTCGCACGCGAGCGCGCCGGGGTGACAGACCCCGTCCTTCCCCGCCTGCGCGGGCCTCGGGTGAAGAAGGGCTTGCCTCGCCCGGTGACGCCGGACGATGCCACTGGTCTCGCCGACCTGGTGCACGGGCTCGCTTCGGAGGAATGGATCGGCGCTCGCGACCGGGCAGTGCTGCTGCTAATGTATGGCGCCGGCCTGCGCATTGCGGAGACGCTGTCGCTCAAGGGCGGCGACGTTCCGCTGGGGCCGACGCTGACCGTCACCGGCAAGGGCAGCAAGCAACGTGTCGTGCCGATCCTGCCGGTGGTGGCGGAAGCTGTTGCGGATTATGCCAGGCGCTGCCCTTGGCCACTCCCGCCGGGTGAGCCGCTGTTTCGCGGCGCAAAAGGCGCCCCGCTGGGGCAGGGAATGGTGCAGAAGGCGGTCGCCCGGGCGCGGGAATTGCTGGGCCTGCCGCCCACCGCCACGCCCCACGCCTTGCGCCACAGCTTCGCGACTCACCTCCTCGGCGCGGGGGCGGATCTGCGTTCCCTGCAGGAGCTGCTCGGCCATGCGAGCCTCGGCTCCACGCAGATCTACACGCAGGTGGATGCGGCGACCTTGCTCGACACCTATCGCTCCGCCCATCCGCGCGAGCGGGGCTGAACAGGAGGCGGCGAAGGCCGAAGGCTCACCGCCTTCCCGGTCAGCCGCCGTAGATCACCCGCCCACCATAACGCCAGGCCTGCCGTTCCGCGGCGCGGCAACTGGTGGCGGATGGCTGGTGTCCCGGCGGGCGGCCGTCGTACCATACGCGGCACATCCCGCGCGGTGGGAGGTGCCCCGGGGGAATGCCGTATGCCTTTGCGCCACGCCGGTCGGCCCGCCCACGGTCGTAATAACGGTCACGGTCATGGTCGCGATGGTCGTAACGCTCGTATCGGTCCCTGTCGCGCGTCGGCGGCTCGGCCGCGAGCGGAGCCGCAAGTGCGCCGACGGCAACCGCGGCGATCATCTGCTTGAGCATCTCGGCTCTCCTTTCATCTGCTGGTAACGAGCGATGTCGTTCATGTTTCCAGCCGATATGATGAATGGAAAGTGACTCGCAGCGAAAGGGCGGGCTCAGTTACGGCCGAGCCGCCTTTTCTTCTTTCGCCGCTCTCGGCCGAGGCTTCCAGGTGAAGACGCGCCAGAGATAGCCGATGACGGCCAGTATGACGGTACCGAGGATGACCCACGTCATCGCCCCCTCATACTCAGCGATGTAGGGTGCCAGCCACTGGCCGCCCAGGATCAGCAGGACATTCCAGATCGCCGAGCCGAGGAAGGTGAAGATCAGGAACTTGCCCAGTGGCATGTGAAGGAGGCCCGCCGGTAATGAGATCATCGTGCGGAAGAAGGGCGAAAACCGCAGGACGAAGACGACCCAGTGGCCATGCCTGCGGAAGAAGCGGCTGGCCTGCTCGATATGCTCCCAGTCCAGAGTCAGCCACCGCCCCCAGCGCTCGATGAAGGGCTCCAGACGGCGATAGCCGAAGCGGTTGCCAAGCCAGAACCACACATAATTGCCTGCCGTCGTTCCGATCGTTCCGACGAGCAGCAGGGGCCAGAACTCCATGACCCCACGCGCCACCATGACGCCGCCGAGCCCCATGATCAGCTCTGACGGGATCGGGGGAAAAATGTTCTCGAGCGCCATCAGCAGCGCGATGCCGAGATAGCCACCGCGCTCGACGGTTTGCAGGATCATTTCGTCCATGTGGGAGGCAACGAACGTTAGAGGGGCAGGTTCATGCTAAGAGGCATACCGAGGCCCGTATACGCTCAGGCGACGGAAAGCCGAGCCTCGATCGCGTCCCAGATGCGGGCGGCTGTGTCGGTGCCGTTGAACTGATCGATGGCGACGATCCCGGTCGGAGAGGTGACGTTGATCTCGGTCAGCCACTTGCCCCCGATCACGTCGATCCCCACGAAGACGAGGCCTCTGCGCCTCAACTCCGGACCCATAGCCGCGCAGATCTCCTCCTCCCGCGCCGTCAGGGTTGCCGCCTCCGCATAGCCGCCTTGCGCGAGGTTGGAGCGAAACTCCCCCTCCCCCGGCTTTCGGTTGATGGCGCCGGCGAACTCGCCGTCCACCAGGACGATGCGCTTGTCGCCTTCCGCCACCTCGGGGAGGAAGGGCTGCACCATGAAGGGCTCCGGCCAGACCTGCCCGAACAGCTCCGTCAACGCGGAGAGGTTGGTGCCTTCCTCATCAATGCGGAAGATGGCCTTGCCGCCATTGCCGTGCAGCGGCTTGATCACAACCGAGCCGTATCGCTGCTGGAACGGGCGCACATCGGCAATGGTCCGCGCCACGAGCGTGGGCGGCATGAAGCGCGCATAATCCAGCACGAACATCTTTTCCGGCGCGTTAATCACCTCGCGCGGGTCGTTGACGACGAGCGTGGTGCCTTTCAGCCGGTCCAGCAAAAGGGCGGCGCTGATATATCCGAGGTCGAATGGCGGATCCTGCCGCATCAGCACCACGTCGATGTCGGTGGCGAGATCGATGCGCGCTGGTTCTCCGAGCCATTCGAAATGGTCGCCGGGTACTCGGCGCACCGATACCGGGCGCGCCCAGGCGGTGATCCGCCCGTCTTCCCAGGCAAGCGTGCGAACATCGTAGTGCCAGAGGGAGTGCCCGCGCGCCTGAGCGGACAGCATCAGGGCGAAAGACGAATCCCCGGCGATGTTGATCGTTTCCAGCGGGTCCATCTGGACCGCGACGCGCAGGTTCATTCTCATTCCTTCGATCGTTGGCGTCACGGCGGCGCTAAGGCATCCAGGCGTTGACGATGTGGTCGGGCGGGAGGCCGGGTGCAAGAAGGATCACATCGATCCGCATGTCGTCACCTGGCTGAAGATATTCGTGGCCGACCGCCTCCACTGCGGCAGCGACCCGGCTGAGGCGGCGCTCGTCTATGGCGAAGGCGAGGTTTTCCGCCGTCCTGCGCCACTTCACCTCGATGAAGGCTACCAGCCGATTCTGACGGGCGATCAGGTCGATTTCGCCGAGCTTGGTCTTGCGGCGGCGATCGAGGATCTGCCAGCCCTGCCCGGTGAGCCACTCCTCCGCGCGGCGTTCGGCTGCGCGGCCGCTGAGTTCCGCAACCTGTCGTTTCATTCGTCGCGCAGTTCGAGGGCGCGGGCGTAGAGGGTCTTGCGATCAAGTCCCGTTGCCTTTGCTACCTGCGCAGCGGCCTGGGAGGGCTTTTGTGTGGCCAATGCATCGCGAAGCAAGGCCTCCGCATCGAGGTTAGAAGCGGCTTGCACCGGCGGTGGACCGACGAGCAAGACGATCTCTCCGCGCGGCGGGTGCGCCTCGTAATGCGCCTGAAGCTCTTCGGGGCTTCCGCTGCGGCATTCCTCATGCAGCTTGGTGAGTTCTCGCGCGACGGCGACTTCGCGGCCCGGCAGCACCTCCGCGATGGCGGCGAGCGATTTGGTGAGGCGCGGCGCGGTGTCGAAGAAGATCAGGGTGGCGCGGATGTTGGCAAGCTCTGCCAGCATGTCGCCCCGCGCCTTGTCCTTCACCGGCAGGAAGCCCGCGAACAGGAAGCGGTCGCTCGGCAGGCCCGACAGGGTGAGCGCCATGACCGGCGCGCTCGGGCCCGGAAGCGCGGTAACGGGCAGGCCCGCCTCCCGCGCCTCTCGCACCAGTTTGTAGCCCGGGTCCGACACCAGCGGCGTTCCGGCATCGCTGACGAGCGCGACCGACCGGGTGCGGATCGCCTCCAGCAAGCGCGTGCGGTCTTCCGGCGAGCTGTGGTCGTCATACCGCCAGAGCGGCTTGTTCAGGCCGAGGTGGCGCAGCAGCTTTGCGGTGACGCGGGTATCCTCGCACGCGATGGCGTGGCAGCTTTCCAGCACCCGTGCGGCGCGGACAGTGATGTCGCCGAGATTGCCAATCGGCGTAGCGACAATATAGAGGCCGGGTTCAAGCGGTTGGGTCAGGTCAGCGTCGCTCACGCAGGCCTTGTGGCCAGACGAACAGCCGGAGACAAGGCCTACCTCAGAGATCCGGGGGCCAGACGAAAGGGAGCGGCGTTTCATGGTGGCGATTATCAGGCGCGGTTTGGCCGCGGCCTTCCTTACGCTCGTGCTTTCTGCCTGTAAGGTTATTCCGGATACGGGGGACACGAGGCCTGCTCCGCCCCCTCCCCCGCCGGTGGCTGAGCCGAGCGAGGCGCTGCCGACCGATACCGGCCGCCACCGCGTCGCGCTGCTGGTGCCGCTGTCCGGCAACAATGCGGAGGTCGGGCGCTCGATCGCCAATGCCACCACGATGGCGCTGCTCGACACCAGCGCGGAGAACCTGCGCATCACGACCTATGACACGGCGACCGGCGCCGGCACCGCCGCAGCGCGCGCGATCTCCGACGGCAACAAGCTGATCCTCGGCCCGCTGCTGCGCGATGACGTTTCCGCCGTGCTGCGCCAGGCGCGGCCTGCGGACGTGCCTTTGATCACCTTCTCCAACGACAGCTCCGTCGCCGCGCCCGACGTGTTCGTGATGGGGCACATGCCGGAGCAGTCCATTGCCCGAACCGTCAGCTATGCCGCGGGCAGGGGTGCGCGCCGCTTCGCCGCGCTGTTGCCGATGGGGGAATACGGCAACCGTGCCGCCGAGGCTCTGGCCGCGGCCGTCACGGATGCGAATGGCCGCCTCGTCGCAACAGAGCGGTTCGACCGCGGCAACACGTCCATCGTCAGCGCGGCAGAGCGACTGTCCGCCAGCGGCGGTTTCGACGCGGTGCTGATCGCGGAAGGACCGCGCCTTGCCGCCATGGCGGCAGGCGCCTTCGCAAATGGCGAAAACCGGCCGAGACTGCTGGGCACCGAGCTGTGGAGCGGCGAGGCGAGCATTGCCAATGCCCCGGCGCTGCGCGGCGCCTGGTTCTCCGCCGTGTCCGACGACCGCTATCGCCAGTTCCTGGAAAGCTACGAAGCGCGTTTCGGCGAGCAGCCCTATCGCATCGCCACGCTGGGTTATGACGCGGTGCTTCTCGCGCTGCGGATCGCGCAGGATTGGCAGCCCGGCACGCCCTTCCCCTCGCGCCAGATGACGGATGAGGGCGGCTTCCTCGGCCTGGACGGCCCGTTCCGCTTCACCCGCAGCGGCGTGGGAGAGCGGGCGATGGAAGTGCGGCAGGTCGGCAACGGCACGGTCAGCGTGGTGGACCCGGCACCGACGCGGTTCTGACACTTCGGGGGCGGGATGGGCGAAGCAGGCTCGCCTCCGAAGAACGCCGTTCCCGCCCCGCAGCACACCAGCCCCTGTGGGCTCGTGCCGCTGACCTGGTGCAGGGAGACCCGTGATGCCGCCCCTTGAAGCACTGCGTCCATTCTCGCTTGCGGTGGTGGGCGCGCCCTATGGCAATCGCGACGGATCGAACCGTCAGTTCGAGATCCTCCTGTGCAAGCCGGGGGAGGAGGTGGAATTGCGCCCCGAACCGCGCAACAAGCATGACCGGAACGCCATTGCCGTTCATTCCTGCCGGGGTGTTCAGATCGGCTATGTCACGGCCGAGCGGGCGCCGCTGATCGGCAGCTTGCTGGGCCGGACCGAAGTGCGGGCGCTGTTCCAGCGCAAGGCGGCCTTCGGCGCCTGGATCCGGGTGGCGTTTGGTGGCGAGGTCCCGGAACTGACCGACGCCATGCTGGTGGAGCATGACGAGACGGCCGATGCCGAGCCGGAGTTCTACCCGGATGAGGAATGGCCTGACGAGTGAGCCCGGTCGTGAAGCAATGCCCGCAACTTGAGCAGAGGTTCCGGCTGCTTTGCTGATGCGCTGAGCGGCCTCTGCCGGAACTGCCCTCCCCCCGCAGGATTATCCCATGTGAGGTTTGAGACCGGGAGACTGATGTGAGGAAGACGATCGTTCTAGCCGCGATATTTGCACTCGCGGCTTGCAACAACACCGCCAATGACGATGCCGTTACCGCCGGAGGCACCACGGCTGCCGGCGAAGCAGCGGACAATTCCGCCGTGCTGGAAGGCGATGCGCCAGGCTTCGAGGCCGTTGCCCCGGGCACCTATCAGGTCACGCGCGCCGGCGGGGAGGTCGATTATATCGAAATCCACCCGGGCATGACCTTCTCGCGTGTTGACGCCGATGGGACGGCGACAGGCGGTTCAATCTTCATGAAGGATGGAAAGACCTGCTTCCTGGTCGAGGGCCAGCAGCAGGAGAATTGTTTCACCGACGGCCAGCGCCAGTCTGACGGCTCGATGCAAACGACCTCCGCGAATGGCAGCACCTCGACGGTGCGGCCGGTCGAAGGCACTCTCAAGGACCATGTTGACACCGCAGCGTGATCGCGCGGACAAGAGCGAACCAAAGGGGCGGTCCGCTGGGCCGCCCTTCTTGTCTGTGGGATCACCGCCCACCGGATGGGCCTGCTGGCGATAAGTTCACACGCCCGCTTGCGCCTCTGCCCGCCGGCGCGCTTATAGGGCACCATGACCAGCGATCTGTTTGACGAGCTGCCCAAGGGCGATGGCGGCGATTACGATGCTTCCGCGATCGAGGTGCTGGAGGGGCTGGAGCCCGTCCGACGCCGGCCGGGCATGTATATCGGCGGAACGGATGAGCGGGCGCTGCACCATCTCGCGGCCGAAGTGCTCGACAATGCGATGGACGAGGCGGTTGCGGGGCACGCCAACCGCATCGAGGTGACGCTGTCCGAAGGCAACCGGCTGACGATCAGCGACAATGGCCGCGGCATCCCGGTGGATGAGCATCCGAAATATCCGGGCAAGTCCACGCTGGAGGTGATCCTCACCACGCTCCACTCAGGCGGCAAGTTTTCCGGCAAAGCCTATGCCACCAGCGGCGGCCTGCATGGCGTTGGCGTGAGCGTGGTGAACGCGCTCTCCATCGACACGCGGGTGGAGGTGGCGAGGAACCGCGAGGTCTGGGCGCAGGAATTCTCTGCCGGGCACCCGAAGGGCCAGCTGCAGAAGGTGGGCGCGGCCGCCAATCGGCGCGGCACGACCGTCGCCTTCACGCCGGACCCAGCGATCTTCGGCGACCGGCAGTTCAAGCCGGGGCGGCTGTTCCGCCTCGCCCGCTCCAAGGCCTATCTGTTTGCGGGCGTGGAGATTCGCTGGAAATGCGCGCCTTCGCTCGCGGGTGACGGCGTGCCGGAGGAGGCGGTGTTCCAGTTCCCGGGAGGACTGGCGGACCATCTTGCGGAGCAGGTCGGCGGGCGCGAATGCGTGACGAGCGACTTTTTCGCCGGGCGGCAGGATTTCCCGGACGACCAAGGGCGCGTGGAATGGGCAGTGGCCTGGCCGTTCTGGTCCGACGGGTCCACCAGCTGGTACTGCAACACCGTGCCGACCCCCGATGGCGGCACGCATGAGCAGGGCCTGCGCGCGGCTTTGACCAAGGGCATCCGCGCCTTCGCTGAGCTGGTCCATTACCGCAAGGCGAAGGAGATCACGGCGGACGACGTGGTCGCCGGGTCCGAGATCATGCTGTCGGTCTTTATCCGAGAGCCGCAATTCCAGAGCCAGACCAAAGACCGGCTGACCAGCCCCGAGGCGGCGCGGCTGGTCGAGGCCGCGGTGCGCGACCATTTCGACCACTTCCTGACCGACAACATGGAGCGCGGGCGGGCGCTGCTCGGCTCGATCACGGAGCGGATGGAGGAGCGGCTGAAGCGCAAGGCGGAGCGCGAGGTGAAGCGCAAGACCGCCACCAATGCGCGCAAGCTGCGCCTGCCCGGCAAGCTGACCGATTGCTCCGGCGAAGGGAATGGCGAGACGGAGCTGTTCATCGTGGAAGGCGACAGCGCGGGCGGCAGCGCCAAGCAGGCGCGCGACCGCAAGACGCAGGCGATCCTGCCCATTCGCGGCAAGATCCTCAACGTCGCTTCAGCCAGCGCGGACAAGATCCGGGCCAATAGCGAGATCGCGGACCTGATCCTGGCGCTCGGCTGCGGCACGCGGCGGGATTGTGACGTCAGCGCTCTGCGCTATGACCGCGTCGTGATCATGACGGACGCCGATGTGGACGGGGCGCATATCGCCACGTTGCTGATGACGTTCTTCTTCCAGGAGATGCCGGACCTGGTGAGGGGTGGATATCTCTACCTCGCACAGCCGCCGCTCTATCGCCTGACCGCCGGCAAGGAGAGCCGCTATGCCCGTGATGACGTGCACCGCGCGGAGCTGGAGCGGACGGTGTTCAAGGGCAAGAAGGTGGAGGTCGCGCGCTTCAAGGGCCTGGGCGAAATGAACCCGCAGCAGCTGCGCGAGACGACGATGGACCCGCGCACCCGCAGCATGATCCGCATCACCCTGCCCGAACTGAGCGAGCAGCGTTTCGCGGTGAAGGAGCTGGTTGACCAGCTGATGGGCCGCAACCCGGAGCACCGCTTCAACTTCATCCAGAACCGCGCGGGCGAGCTGGACCGGGACCTGATCGACGCCTGAGGAGTGCTGCCCCGTCTTCGCAGATGACGGGTGCGGGCAACCTCAATGCGCTGGGCGACGTGGGCGCGTGGAGGCCTGAGCGTGCGTCGGCTCCTGCAGATGGTCGATCCTTTTTTCGGCGAAGCGCTCCATCAGGAAGGTGGCGAGGCCCCCGGCGGCCGTCATCGCCAGCGCGCGCCGGTCCGGATGTTCGAACATCTTGAGCAGCTTTTTCAGGTCCTTGCGCGTGCCTTTTGACAGCTTGAAGCCCAGAATGCGCTTGGGAACCTTGTGCTTGTTCTTCTTGCCCATGGCAGGTGTCTCCTGTGACCGCAGCAACGCTCGGCCACAGGAGACGTTTCCCTGAGGGCGCCCACCTTCCCCCGACGGTCAGGCGGCGGCTTCTTCCTTCTTCGCCTCACCCGGCGGCGGGCCCAGGCGTTCACGCGGGACGGTGGTGAACATTGTCTGCACGGCAGGACGCTCGTTGATCTGCTCGATCCAGCGGACAAGATGCGGCGTATCGTCGCGGTTCACCAACTCGGCGAAGCCGTTCTGCATACCGTTGGCGATGGCGAAATTGCAGATGTCGGCCAGCGAATACATCCCGCCCGCGAGCCATTCATTGTCCGCGAGGTGATCGTCGAGCTTGCGCACGGAGACGGCGATCTTGCGCATCTCCTCATCCAGCAGGTCCTGCGGGAAGCCCTCGCGCGCGCGGCGCCACTTCACCTGCTGCTCAGGGATGGGGATCTTCTTGAGGTGCTCCTCGAACTCCTGATCCGACAAGGCCTTGGCCATGTGGCTGACGCCGCGATGCCAGCCGATGGTGGAGACGCACCAGCAGAAATATTCGTCCACCCACTTGGTCCAGACGCGCATCTGCGCGCGGTCGAAGCTGTTCGCGGGGCGCAGGACGACCTCGGTGGGGTGCTCGTCCTCCAGATATTCACAGATGACCGTGCTTTCCGTGATGATCTTGCCGTTATCCTCCAGCGCCGGCACCTGGCCGCGCGGGTTGATGGCCTTGTACCAATCCGAATGATGCTCGAACTTCGAGGGCTCCAGCCGGTGCACGGTGAAGTCGCGGCCATGCTCGAATTTCTCGAACAAGGTGAGCATCGGCTTCATCGAATTGGCCATCGGGCCGAAGCTGTAGAGCTTGAGCATGGGCAGTGATCCTCTCTCGTCGTTTTGATGCAGCGTAGCCAGTTGCCCCACCGGCCGACAAGCGGGATAGAGCGACGGCGGAGGAGCTGCGACAATGTATTACGGACAATGCGCGTGCGGTGCGGTCACAGCGGAGATCTCCGGCGAGCCGGTGGCGGTGCGCCAGTGCTGGTGCCGGGAGTGCCAGCAGGTCGCGGCGGGTGGGCCGACGAACAACGCGATGTTCTTGACGGACGGAGTGCGGCTTTCGGGCGAGCTGGCGACGCATTCCTATGTCGCGGCAAGCGGCAACACGCTGACGCAGAGCTTTTGCCCCGCTTGCGGCACGCCGGTGATGGCGCAAAGCTCCGCGCGCCCGCAGTTCCGTACGATCAGGCTCGGCTTTCTGGAGCGGGGGCACGGGCTTTCCCCCAGTATGGCGATCTGGACTGCGGAGGCGCCACCCTGGGCGCGGATCGACACGGCGTTGGAGAGGCATGAGGGGCAACCGCCCGCCCCTGGCGCGCAGCCTGCCTAGCTCGCGCTTGGCGGCACTCGGCGCTTCGTGGTAAAAGCAGCGGCGAGGAGACAGCCCATGCGCATTGTCCTTCCGCTTCTCGCTCTGTCCGTGCCGGCAGTAGCGCTCGCCGCGGATGCTCCGCCGCCTTCTGGTGATCGGTTTGCTCGATCCACCATGCGCGAGCTTCAGGCGCCACCCGAACCTGCCAATTGCCGCGACCGCATCCACACCGTGCGCGAAGAGCGTGGCCTTCCCCGGTTGGAGCGCGACACCGCCGCGCCCGAGGAGCCGCTGTTCATCGCCGCCGTCGACAAGCGGATCGGCGGGTGCAGCGTGCTGGTGATGCGGGAGAATTTGAGCGATGTGCGCCCTCTGCCCGCATGGCCCGAAGGTCCGCCGCGGATGATGCCTGCGCAGAAGGCGGCGAATGGCCGGTGAGCCGAAGCTGCTTGCGGGCGGCAATCCGCAAATCCCGAAAGGCGAGGGAGACGCCCCGGTGCAGGCCTACATCGCCGCGATGCCGGGCTGGAAGAGCGAGGCGGGCCGCAAGCTCGACCAGTTGATCGAGCGCACGGTTCCGGGCGTGCGGAAAGCGATGAAGTGGAACTCGCCGTTCTACGGGGTCGAAGGACAGGGCTGGTTCCTGAGCTACCACGTCTTCGCGAAATACATCAAAGTGGCTTTCTTCCGCGGCACGGAATTGGACCCACCGCCTCCGGTGAGTTCGAAAGACCCGAAGACGCGCTATGTCCACATCTATGAAGACGACGGGCCGGAGGATGAGTTGATGGCCAGATGGATCAGGCAGGCAGCGGGCCTGCCCGGCTGGATGATCTAGTAGAGGGTCAGGCTCGCCACCTCCTCGCGCCACTCCGCTTCGTCACGCGAGGCAAGGGTGTCGAGATCGCCGGGTTGTGAGGCAGGGTCATCGACCCATTCGCGTAGAGCGGGGCCGCCATTGATGACGTCGATCGCCAGCCGCTCGAATTCGTATTCGTACGGGAAGTCGCGCCAGATCGGATAATCCGGCTGCAGGTTGCGGATCGCCTTGAAGGCCAACGCCTGCAAGCGCCACGGGCGAAAGGTGGCGTGGTTGTAGAAGGTGCCTTCTGCGTGAATCATCAAGCCGTTGCAGAGCATTCCTGCATGCTTGTGGAAGGTCGGCGTGAACCAGCACTCGCGAATTGCGCAACCGGCGAGCCAGTCAGGTGCAAGGCGCTCCATCTCCGCCAGCACGGCTTTTCCATCCAGGTCCGGAGCGCCGAACAGAACCTCCAGTGGCCGGGTGGTGCCGCGACCTTCCGACAGGGTCGTGCCCTCCAGCATCACCGTGCCGGCATAGGCGCGAGCCATGTTGAGGCTGGCGGCGTTGGGGCTCGGGTTGATCCAGATGCGGCTGTTAGGCCAGCCGAAGCCGGGCGCTGCGTCCGGCTGCCAGCCTTCCATGGCGATCACCCGGCAATCGACATCGAGCGCGAAGTGGCGGACGAACCAGGCGGCCATTTCGCCCATCGTCAAACCGTGGCGCATCGGCATGGGCCCTGCGCCGACGAAGCTCTCCTGCCCCGGCAGCAGCTTTGTGCCCTCCACCGGACGGCCTGCCGGGTTGGGCCTGTCCAGCACCCAGACGGATTTGCCGTAGCGGGCCGCCTCTTCCAGCAGATAGAGCAGCGTGGTGCAGAAGGTGTAGATGCGGCAGCCGAGGTCCTGCAGATCGAACAGGAACACATCCGCAGTGCTCATCATCTGCCCTGTGGGGCGCCGCACCTCCCCGTAGAGGCTGAAGACGGGGATGCCGTATTGCGGATCGGTCTCGTCCGCGGTTTCCACCATGTTATCCTGCTTGTCGCCCTTGATCCCGTGCTGCGGGCCGAAGGCGGCGGTGACCTGCACTCCGGCGGCGATCAGCGCGTCCAGCGAATGGGTCAGGTCTTCCGTCACGGAGGCGGGATGCGCCACCAGCGCGACACGCTTGCCGGACAGCTGGCGGAGAAGCTCGGGCTCGGCGAGCAGGCGGTCTATGCCGAATTTCATGAGGTGCCGGGTGCCGGAAGCGTGGCGGTGAAGCAAGCCGGATCGTGGAAGTCCGGCTGCTCGCTGGGGTGCGCGAGCGCCCAGTAGGACAGCGTGGTGGTGCCGTCCTCGCCCTGCTCTTCGATCACCGCAGTGAGGCCCATGGCGGAGTGTTCTGCCGGAAGGGCTGCACGCGGAATGGCGGCATCGAAGATCGCGACCGATCCCCCGCGCCGCAGGGTGCAGACCGGGTCGCGCGGCATGGGGCGGTCGCGCATTCCTTCGCGCGGTGCGTCGAAGTCATAGGCGGCCCAGCGCTCTGACGGGGAAAGGTTGAACTCCGTGTAGGCGGAGCCCGCTTCCGGCCGCAGGAACAGCTCGAAGCAGGTGGTGCGCCAGAGGCCATCCGCCCTGCCCTTGCCGGCGAAGGGTGGCGCGATGAGCTGGGTTGCTCCCTCAATCCGCCAGCGCAGTTGAAGCCACGGCCCTTCTCCACCGAGCACCCTCGCCTCCACCGACCGCACCGCCAGCGGCGGCCGCGCCCGATGCGGCAGCAGGGAATGGGCACCGCTTTGCGCCGGTTGATCCGTTTGCATGGCGCCCCTTGCATGCTACGCGCGCCGCCGAAAAACGAGAGAGCGCAATGAGCCAATACCAGTCCGACCTCCTCCGCCTGCTCGACGAGCGTGGCTACATCCACCAGGTGACAGACCCGGACGGGCTGGACGCGCTGGCGGCCAAGGAGATCGTGCCGGGCTATATCGGCTTCGATCCCACCGCGCCATCGCTGCATGTCGGGGGGCTGGTGCAGATCATGCTGCTACGGCGGCTGCAGCAGGCGGGGCACAAGCCGATCGTTTTGATGGGCGGCGGCACCGGCAAGATTGGTGACCCGAGCTTCAAGGACGAGGCGCGTAAGCTGCTGACGGACGAGGTAATCGCCAGCAACGTCGCCTCCATCAAAAAGGTCTTCGAGCGGTTCCTGACCTTCGGCGATGGTCCGTCCGACGCGATCATGCTGGACAATGCGGAGTGGCTGGACCGGCTGGAATACATCCCCTTCCTGCGGGAGGTGGGGCAGCACTTCTCCGTCAACCGTATGCTGAGCTTCGATTCCGTGAAGCAGCGCCTGGACCGGGAGCAGTCGCTCTCCTTCCTCGAATTCAACTACATGATCCTGCAGGCGTATGACTTCCGCGAGTTGGCGCAGCGCCATGGCTGCCGGTTGCAGATGGGCGGCAGCGACCAGTGGGGTAACATCGTCAACGGAATCGAGCTGGCCCGGCGGATGGATCAGACGGAGGTGTTCGGCGTCACCACTCCGCTGCTGACGACGGCGGATGGAGCCAAGATGGGCAAGACGGTGGCGGGCGCCGTCTGGCTCAACGAGGATATGCTGCCGGCCTATGACTTCTGGCAGTACTGGCGCAACGTGGACGACCGCGACGTGGGCCGGTTCCTGCGCCTGTTCACGGACCTGCCGCTGGACGAGATTGGCCGGCTGGAGGCGCTCCAAGGCGCGGAGATCAACGAGGCCAAGATCGCGCTCGCCAACGAGGTGACGGCGCTGGTGCGCGGGCCAGACGCGGCGCGCGCGGCAGCGGCAACGGCGCAGGCGACCTTCGCAGGAGGCGGCCTTGGCGAGGACCTGCCGGTGCTGGATGTTGCGCCGGAAGGCATCCGCCTTGGCGCTGCCTGCACGGCGATCGGCTTTACCGCCTCCAACGGAGAGGCGAAGCGCAAGATCATGGAGGGCGCGGTGCGGATCGACGACGAGCCGGTCACCGACCCTGCCTATCTGATCGAGCTGGCGCCGGGCCAGGAGCGCAAGCTGAGCCTTGGCCGCAAGCGACATGGCGTGCTCCGCGCGCGGTGAGCTGAACACCCGCTTTTACGGTTTGATCAACTTTCTCCGCCAGGGTGAAATCCTGTCTATATAAGGGATTCGCACTCATGCCTGGGGGAGCACAGCTTTCCGTTACCGATATGCGCAGCTCGGTGCGCTGCCCGGTCGATTACAACACGATCGGCGAGCACCTGACGCTGGGCGATATCGCGCTGCACATCTGCAATATATCCAACCAGGGCTTCATGGTGGATGGGTGTTCCGGAATGGAGCGTGGCCACCGCGTGATCGTCCGCCTGCCAGTCGCAGGGCGAATCGAGGGTTGCTGCATCTGGACGCACGATAACCGCGCGGGTTTCCAGTTCGAACGGATCATCCGGCCGGACGAATATGACGATATGATCGCCGCGATGAAGCCGAAGATGCGGATGCGGCGCCTGGCTTGAGCGCACCAGGGCGGGCGTCCAGGGGGCGCCCGCCAAGCGGCGCTGTCAGGACTGAAAGAGCGCCCTGACTTGGCATCGCCCCATGCGCCTGCCATGGCGCGGGGGTGAACGAACCGATCACATCCCCCGCCGAACCGAATTCCCCACTTCAGATTGCCGATTACCGGCAGTTCTGGCTTTCGCGGTTCCTCGCCACCTTCGCCACCCTCTCGATGGTGGTGCTGATCGGCTATCAGACATACGACATCGCCCGCGCCGATTACGGCATGGACCGCGCAACCGCGGCTTTCATGCTGGGGCTGCTGGGGCTCGCCCAGTTTGTTCCGCTGTTCCTGCTGACGCCGGTCGCCGGCGCGGCGGCGGACCGGTTCGACAGGCGCCGGGTGGTGCTGTTCGCCAACCTCATTGACTGCGGGATCGCGCTGACGGTGGCGCTGTTCACCTGGGCAGACGCGCTGACGCTGCCGATCCTGTTCACCCTCGCTGCGGCGCATGGGGCCGCGCGGGTGTTCAACGGCCCGGCGCTGAGCGCCATCGCACCGAACATCGTGCCGCCGCGCCTGCTCCCCAAGGCGATCGCGCTGAGCTCGATCGCCTGGCAGGTGGGCACGGTGATCGGCCCGGCGGCTGGCGGAATGCTGTTCGCCTGGGACGAATCGCTGCCCTACTTCCTGTCGGCCGCGATGCTGCTCGGCTCCGGCCTGCTGATCTCCAGCGTGCGGCCGGTGCGGGCGCAGCAATTGGGGCCGAAGCGCCATCCGCTGAAACAGATCGGCGATGGGTTCCACTTCGTGTGGCATGAGCGGTTCCTGCTGGGCTGCATTTCGCTGGACCTGTTCGCGGTGCTGCTCGGCGGGGCGACGGCGATGCTGCCGGTCTTTGCCCGCGACATTCTGGAAGTGGGGCCACAGGGCCTCGGCATCATGCGCGGCGCGCCAGCTGTCGGTGCGGCCTTGGTGGCGGCGTGGTTCTCGTTCAGGCCGCTGGAAAACAATGTCGGCGTGAAGATGCTGTGGGCCGTGGTGGCGTTCGGCGCGGCGACGGTGGTGTTTGCCATCTCGCGCAACTACGCCCTGTCCCTCGCCATGCTGGCGCTGCTGGGCGCGGCGGACATGGTCTCCGTTTTCATCCGCAATTCGCTGATCCAGCTCAACACGCCGGACGATAAGCGCGGCCGGGTTTCGGCGATCTCCGGACTGGCAGTGTCCGCTTCTAACGAGCTGGGGGAACTGCGCGCCGGTCTGTTCGCGGGGCTGATGGGCGTCACGGCAGCCGTTGCCATCGGGGGCGTGGGTGCGATAGTCGTGACAGCGCTCTGGGCCTGGATTTTTCCTGAGCTGCGTAAAGCAAGGACCTTCGCCCCGACGTTTCTGCACAAAGACGATGCCCTGCACGAAGATAAAGGGAAGGAGCCCGCCACATGAAGGCGCAAAACGTTCTCGCCACGATCGGCAACACGCCGCACATCCGCCTCCAGCGCCTGTTCCCTGACCACGAGGTCTGGGTGAAGAGCGAGCGGGCCAACCCCGCCGGCTCCATCAAAGACCGCATCGCGCTCGCCATGGTGGAGGATGCGGAAGCATCCGGCGCATTGAAGCCGGGCGGCACGATCATCGAGCCGACCAGCGGCAATACCGGCATCGGCCTCGCCATGGTGGCGGCTGTGAAGGGCTACAAGCTGGTGCTGGTTATGCCCGAATCGATGTCTGTGGAGCGGCGGCGGCTGATGCTCGCCTATGGCGCCACCTTCGACCTCACGCCCAAGGAAATGGGCATGAAGGGCGCGCTGGCACGGGCGCAGGAGCTGCTCGACCAGACCGAGAATTCCTGGATGCCGCAGCAGTTCGAGAACCCGGCCAACATCACCGTCCATGCGCGCACCACGGCGCAGGAGATCCTCGCCGATTTCGCGGACGCACCGCCTGCCCTGCTGATCACCGGCGTCGGCACCGGCGGCCATATCACCGCCTGCGCGGAGGAGCTGAAGAAGGCGTGGCCGGAACTGAAGGCCTTCGCGGTGGAGCCGACGCTTTCGCCCGTCATCTCCGGCGGCCAGCCCGGCCCGCACCCGATTCAGGGCATTGGTGCGGGCTTTATCCCCGCCAACCTGCACACGCAGGCGATCGACGGCGCGATCCAGGTCGAGCCGGAGGACGCCAAGGAGATGGCCCGCCGCTGCGCACGCGAGGAAGGGCTGCTGGTCGGCATCTCGAGCGGCGCCACGCTGGCGGCGATCAAACAGAAGGTGAGCGGGATGGAGCCGGGCACGCGGGTGCTGGGCTTCAACTACGACACCGGGGAGCGGTATCTCTCCGTGCCCGACTTCCTGCCGGTGGAGTGAGGGGGCGCGAGACCCCTCTCCCTCCGGGAGCGGTGGGAGAGGGCGCCCCCGCGCAGGAGTCGGCGCGGGTCCGCTGACGCGGACAAGAATCCATGTCTCTCCAATAAGGGAGAGAGTGAGGACTGATGGAACTCGAACCTTTCCCCTACCAAGACGGTGACACCGCCCTCACAGGCCTTGTCGCCCGGCCCTCTGGCACGCCCCGAGCGGCGGTGCTGGTGTTCCCGACGATCATGAACCCGACGGAATCGGTGCGGAACAAGGCGCTGGCGCTGGCAGAGGCAGGCTATCTGGCGCTGATCGCGGACTTCTACGGCGAGGAGCCCACGAGTTTCGACCATGCCCGCGAGTTGGCGGCGGGCATCCGAGGCACGCCCCAGGATTACCGCCGTCGGCTGCGGGCAAGCCTGCGGGCGCTGGCGACGATCCCGGAGGCGCAGGGGCTGGACTTCGCGGCGATCGGCTTCTGCATGGGCGGACAGGCGGCGCTGGAGCTTGCGCGCGAGGGAGCGCCGCTCGGCTGCGCCGTCAGCTTCCACGGCCTGCTTGGCACCGATCTGCCGGCGGAGCCCGGCGCCATCACCGCGCGCATCCTCGTCTGCCATGGCGATGCGGACCCGATGGTGCCGCGCAGCCAAGTTATCGCCTTCTGGGAGGAAATGGACGAGGCCGGGGCCAACTGGCACTTCCACTCCTATAGCGGCGTCAAGCACGGCTTCACCAATCCGGGCCCCACCAGCAACCCTGCCACCGCGTACGATGCCAGCGCAGACCGGCAGAGCTGGGCGGCGATGCTGGAACTGTTCGATGAGGTGTTCGGTTAGGCCGGGGTGAACAGCCCCGCCCCGCCCCCGTCCGCCACCATCGACTTCGACACGCTCGCAAGCCAGGTTTCCGCTCTCGAGCGGCGTGGCTCCCCGGAGTACGAAGAGGCACGTTCCCGCGCGATCTGGAACAAGCGGCTCGACAATGTGCGGGCGCCCGATGCGGTGGTGCGCTGCGCCTCCGCCAGGGAAGTCGCGGCTGCGATTCGCTTTGCGCGCGAGAACGGGCTGAAGGTGAGCCTGCGCGGCAGCGGCCATTCCTATCATGCGGCGGCGCTGTGTGATGGCGGCCTGCTGCTGGACCTCGGCGCGCTCGACTTTGTGGAGATCGATGTCGAAAACCGCCGCGCCCGCGTGGGGCCAGGCGCGCGCGGCGGCGATTTGGTGGATGCACTGGCGGAACAGGGCCTTGCCTTTCCCATCGGCCATTGCGCGAGCGTGGCGATGGGGGGCTTCCTCCTTTCGGGCGGAATTGGCTGGAACTACGGCACTTGGGGCCCCGCCTGCCGCAACCTCGCCGCAATCGAGCTGGTCACTGCCGAGGGCGAGGTTCTGCACGTCAGCAGAGATGAGCATGCGGACCTGTTCTGGGCTGCGCGCGGCGCTGGCTGCTCCTTCTTCGCTGCGGTGACCGCCTATGAGCTGGAGCTGCATCCGCTGCCGGAAGCCGCGTGGCTCTGGACCGCCACCTTCACCGCCGATAGCGCCCCTGCTCTTGCGGATTGGCTGACCGCCGCCACGGCTGCCTCCCATCCCGGCTCCGAGATCATGTGCCTTGTCGGGCCGGACTTCAAAAGCGGTGAGCCCAGCGTCACCATCCGCGCCGTAGGCATCGGGGAGAGCGAGGAACAGGCGCGCGATCGTGTCTCGTCCTTCCATTCACCACCAACGGATGCGGAGCTGATGGGGGAGCCGGAGGAGAAGGGGCTCGCCTTCACGGAGCTGCACAAGCTTTCCCACATGCCCGACGGCAAGCGCGTTGCGGCAGACCATGCCTGGTGCGACGCGACGATGGGCGAGATGCTGCTGGCGGTGCAACACTTGGCGGCAGTGCCGAAGCGCTCATCCACCGTGAACCTGATCTCGCCGGGCGGAAATGCGGAAATCCCGTTCATGCCGGACGCCGCACACACGGCCTTATCTGCGGGTGGCGGCGCTTCGGCCGGCATCTATGCGATGTGGGATGAGGCGGAGGACGATGCGCTTCATTGCGGCTGGGTGCGCGATGTCGACGCCGCCCTCGCCCCACTGCGCAGCGCCCGCTATGTCGGCGAAGCGGACCTGACTGCGGGGCCGGAGCGGCTGCGCGAGTGCTTCTCGCCCGAAGCGTTCAGCAGGCTGGAGGAGCTGCGGCGCCGTTACGATCCGGAACGCTTGTTCCAGTCCCACGGCGCCTGAGCAGCCTTACTCCGCCGTCCCTTCAATATCGGCATATTCCAGCGCAAAGCTGGGGTCGCAATCGTAAGGGTAGACTGCCTGGCCGGGACGCTTGTTCCACGCGATGTAACGCGCGCCGTTATTGTCCAGCACCTCCGCGTCCTCGAACCATTGCAGCGCCGTCAGCTTGGTGCCGTCCTCCGACAGGCGATAACGCTCCACCATGTGAATGTTCGCGCTGTGATCGAGGCCATTGTTCGTGATGGTCGAGGGCAGGATGTGCGTGGTGTCGATCACCAGTTCATCCCCTTCCCACCGGCCGACGGAATGGCCCATCTTCGAGTGGGGCGCATCCGGCCCAGGGTGGTCCCGCCCATCCATGAAGATCAACCGAACCTGGTCGAAATATTCGTAGCGAAACACGATCAGCTCGGGCGTCTGATGCACTTCGAAGGGAAACGGGCCCTGCACGGAATAGACGATGGACGGCACCTGACAGACGCGGGTGATCGTCATCTCGTCTTCGGGATTCCATGCCTCCGCCTTAGCCAACGCCTCAGGCTTCAGCTGAAGACCGCCGAACTCCATGCGACCGAACTCCGGCACGCCGCTGTCGTGGATGATGACGGTATCTGGCGGCAATTGCGGCAACAGCTCTGAATCGGATGGCTGCGGGCTCATGTCGGGGGCCCAGAAGCCGGAGAAGTCAGGGGTCGACTGGGCCATC
>Ga0182742_1000698_pt1 | contig 49413 bp, 49 predicted proteins | sample eDN5th37CBELigMG_FD_128880 | JGI IMG/M metagenome (GOLD analysis project Ga0182742, IMG submission 128880) | Enriched Miracle-Growth compost microbial communities from Emeryville, California, USA - eDNA 5th pass 37_C BE-Lig MG (version 2)... ...
AGGGTGTCTGAAATACACACTTCCTGGAACTTGATAGGCAATCCTTTCAGCAACTTTTGCAGAACAAAAAACAGACGGAATGATGGCAATCTGGTTCCTGATCCCAACAGCGCCGTTTTTTCTTCGGTATCCCATAAAAGTATCTGTCATTTATTTCATCCCCCTGTCACAGTACATATTATGGTTATGAATATAGCCGCCCTTTTGGACAGGTTCTATCATTTTGCCGATTTCCTCTCCGTACTTCAAGACGCATTCATTTTCACCAATATCTCTTAAGGCAATTTTATGGCCAAAAGCAATATCTTCTAATGCCTGGATTGTTTCTTCCTGATTATTAAAACGAATACGTACAAGATCGCCTTTTTTAAGATCGGTTAGGGCGACTGCCACATTATCATTACTGTCTATCATGAGGGCTGTTTTTTGCAGAAGGTCTGTACTTTCCATTTGAAGCCTCCTCTAATTAGATATATTGATGAACTGTTAATTTCTTGGAAATATTTCCGCTTTCATCAAATGTCAATTCATGGGCTGCTTTAATAGAAAATTTCCTGTCAGTTTTATTGAGCTCGTCCATAGCGGCCTTATTTAAAAATACACGGCTTAGATGAAGTGTATTTGGGATTTGAACGATTTTAATAGAGTTCTTATCTATTTTTGGACCAAGGCTGGAAATCGCTGTTTCAATCGCTTCTTTTTCTGTATTAAAAATCATCGGAAGCATTGCCCTGCGTAAAGTAGTCGCAGTAAGCGCATTTGTATAGGTTGATTTCCGATCCATCTTATCTACTAATTTTTGCGTTGTGAAATCAGCAAGCCCGATTCCTTGAGCATTTCCAAATGATTGTTCATTAAGATCTAAAATGGCAATTCTGGAGATTGCAGGGCTTTGAGGTTCCGGAATTCCATCTAATCTCCACCTTCCAATAATATTGGGATCCATTCCCGTACCGCTAAAACGTTTCCCCATTTCCTCAACGATTAATATATCGATGTTTTCAAGCGGAAGGCTTGGCATCATTGATTTTGAAAGCTTTAATAGCTCCTCTTCTTTGTCATGCCATTTTTCTTTTGGTACCCCGACAATATTTGCAGTTTCATCAAACCCATTTTCAATAATGGCAAGTCCCATTAATATTTTGCTGTTCTGGAGTGCAAAAGCTGATACGTCTTCAATGTTTTCAGCCATTTTAAGGGCCCCATCGCTATGTACAAATGATGCCCCTTTAATCTTGCCAAGTCCAATGGTTATCATTTTACTTAAACCGCTTTCTACCCTTCCCCGAAATGAGGTATGAGCCTTAACACGGTTAATAACTAAGATCCCGTCTGCATGAAAGGCATTTTTATCCATGTACACAGGCTGTCCCTTATCTGTAGTGCCAAGCAGCGCTACATCCATGGAGGAACGAATTTCTGCTCCAATGCTCTCTTCGGTAATGCCTAAATGCTTTAGAACCTCAATTTGGCCCTCTGCTGTTGCACCGCCGTGACTTCCCATGGCAGGCACGATGAAGGGATGGTAGCCTAAATCTCTCAAGCAATTAACTGATTCCCTTAATATTTCAACAATATTTGAAATGCCTCTGCTTCCAGCTGTGATGGCGATTTCTGCATTTGCGTGAAGGGTCTGAGGGTTAATAAATTTTTTAATTTCATCTTGTACAGCCGTTTTGATATCTGATATTTTGCCATCAGGAAACTGCTGTTCTATTTCAATCATTTCGAACATCTTTTAAACTCCTTTCAACTGACTACAGAATCTATATTTATGGGTTTAATTATAAAATACTTCTGAAAACTTCACCATTAGTATATTGGAGTTTTTTATAATTTTTTCTCTATTATAGAAAAATTTAATAACCTTATTTTTAAAAATAGCTGCTTAAGGAAAAAAGCAGCTACTGTATAGTGATATTGGCTAATATTTAATGTCGGAAATGGTCTCTAAAAAAATGCTAAATAATTCCTTCCTCTTTCAATCTAGCTATCTCTTCACTATTTAAACCAAGCTCTTTTTCAAGAATTTCATTTGTATGCTCCCCTAAAAGCGGCGGATGACTCTTTGTTTTGATTTCTAGACCAGAAAATCTCATTGGGTTTCTGACAAGCTTGACTTTTCCCAGCTTTGGATGTGAAATCTCTTCCACCGTTTCTCTTGCTTGTACCTGCGGATGAGCAAATACCTGCTCAATATTATTAACTGGACCAACTGGAACACCTGCGGATGATAATTCCTCAAACCATTCGTCAGCGGTTTTTGTTTGAAAAATGTCTTGGATTTTTTGTGTTAGTTCTTCCCTATTTTCAATCCGTTTGTTATTTGTTTGATATCTTTCATCTGTTGTCCATTCCGGGTGGCCCAGCACATCACAAAGTTTCTTATATAAACGGTCATTACCGGCACAGACCATTAATGGCCGATCCTGACAATTAAATACTTGATATGGAACAATATAACTATGGCTGTTGCCGATTCTCTTTGATATGCTACCTTTGTTTAGATAGCTGCTTGAGACATTCGCCAATGCACTTAATTGAACGTCTAATAATGATAAATCAATATGCTGTCCTTCTCCTGTATGATCCCTTAATCGGATAGCGGAAATAATGCTGATGGCAACATATTGTGAAGTCATAATATCAACAACAGGAAGTCCTACCCTTGTTGGTTCGCCATCTGGAAAACCGGTTACATCCATGAGGCCGCCAATTGCCTGAATAACTGGATCAAATCCTGGTTCCTTGCTGAAAGGCCCAGTTTGGCCATATCCGGTAACGGAGCATAAAATAATTTTTGGGTTTACTTTTTTCAGGTCTTCATAGCCTAGTCCCATCCGCTTTAAAGTGCCTGTTTTGAAGTTTTCTAAAACAACATCTGCGTCCTCTAGCATTTTAAGAAATAATTGTTTGCCAGATTCATGTTTTAAATTGATTGTCATGGATCGTTTGTTTCGATTTGCACACATATAATATGTACTTTCTCCATCAACAAATGGCACCCAATCCCTCATACTATCTGTCCCGCCAGGAGATTCGATGCGAATGACATCTGCCCCCAGGTCGCCAAGCAGCATGGATCCGCCTGGACCGGCGTATACCCTTGACAAGTCTAATACTTTTATATCTTCTAATGGCTGTTTCATTATTTAGTCCTCCTCTAGCAGTCTTGTAAAACTTTTATACCTATGTGGATTTTCGCCCACATAGGTATAATTAAATTTTTCCTATTATCGTCCGCCGCTGACGGTGATGATTTCACCCATCATGTAATTAGCTGCATCTGATGCTAAGAATCCGACAACCTTTCCAATGTCATCTGAATTTCCAGCTCTGCCAATTGGTATTGTAGGGACGATCCGGTCGATTCGTTCCTGTGTTGAAAATTTGTCCTGAAAAGGTGTCAGGATAAATCCTGGAGCAATCCCGTTTACTAAAATTCCATATGGTGCGAATTCCTGTGCCAGCCCAACAGTCATTGTGCTTACCGCACCCTTTGCTGAAGCGTAATGGATGCTTTCTCCTGGCCCCCCTCTTCGTGCAGCAACCGAGGAGATATTAATTACTTTTCCAGACTTCTGCTCAACCATATGTTTAAGAACGGCTTGAGATACTAAGAACATACTCTTGACATTGATGTCATATGTTTTTTGCCAAAGCTCCTCTTCAATTTCTAAGAAAGGACTTCTTTTGACAGCAGCGCCAGCATTGTTGACAAGTACATCGATGCGTCCAAATGCATCAACTGCCTGATTAACCATGCCTTCAACCTGTTCCTTGCTTGTTAAATCGGCTTTAATAAGTAGACATTCGCCCCCTGCTGATTCAACAAGTCTCTTGGTTTCCTCTGCCCCTTCACTATTTGAGAGGTAGTTTGCAACAATGTTATAGCCTTGTTCTGCTAGTACTCTTGCAGAGGACTGACCTATTCCCGAACTTGCGCCAGTAATAAGCGCCACTAGTTTTTGTTGGTTTACCATTACACTTCTCCTTTTTTAAATATTCAGACTCATAAGATTGCAGTATATTATTCGTTATCCTGAGATTTTACTTGTTGAATCGTTTATTTCAGATCCAGCTTTAGATTTAACACCGGTCATTCTTTGCCAGATAGCTACAATGGCCAAAATTGCAATGCCAGTGATATCTGTTATTAAACCAGGGTCAATCATAAGAAATGCGGTAACAAGCAATCCAATCCTCTGAATGATATTTGTTTTTGTTAAAAACCACCCCTGCAGTCCAGCTGCCAGACATACAACCCCTATTGTAGCAGTGACCATTGCTAATAGACTGGCCGATACGGTTTCCCCATTAAATAGTAGAACCGGATTGTATAAGAAGAAGAATGGCAGAATAAATCCTGTCAATCCAATCCTGACAGCTTCTATACCAACTTTATTTGGCGAAGCTCCTGATAGACCCGCAGCAGCATATGCAGCTAATGCAACCGGAGGTGTAATATTTGATAGACCTGCATAGAAGAATGCAAACATATGGGCAGCTAATGGCGGTACGCCAAGTTTAACAAGTAATGGTGCAGCAATTGTTGCAACGATGATATAAGCTGCAGTTGCTGGAATCCCCATCCCTAAAATAATACTAATAAACATAGTCAGTAACGCAGCAAGGAAAAGATTTTCTCCTGCTATGGAAAGAATATTATTTCCTAGTGTTAAGCCTAAGCTTGTTAACGAAATGGTTCCGACAACTACACCAACGATGGCACAGGCCATACCAACACCAATGGCACCCTTACTTCCTTCAACAAGTGAATCGATAATAATGCGGGGTGTCATTCTTGTTGATTTGCGCAGCCAGCTGGCAATTACAGTTGCGATCAAAGCAAATACAGCTGCATAAAGCGGTGTTACGCCAGTACTTAATAAAGCGATCAGAACAGCAAGCGGTATAATTAGATGGCCTCTGTCTTTTAATACCTGAACCATGTTCGGAATGTTTTCTTTGGCAATTCCTGTAAGGCCGATTTTCTTTGCTTCAAAATGAACCACCATAAATATCGTTACGTAATATAGCAACGCAGGAATAATAGCAGCAAGCATAATTGTTCGGTATGGAACACCTAAAAACTCTGCCATAATGAAACCTGCTGCACCCATAATCGGCGGTGCAAACTGGCCTCCTGTAGATGCAACGGCTTCTACTGCACCAGCAAATTTAGGATTATACCCTGTTTTCTTCATCAATGGGATTGTAACTGCACCAGTTGTTACAACGTTTGCCACAGCGCTTCCGTTTACCATTCCCATGAATCCGCTTCCAATTACAGCAACCTTAGCAGGTCCGCCGGCAGTCCATCCAGCCAATGATAGGGCAACATCATTGATAAAATCTGTGAAACCGCTATTCTTTAAAAATGCACCAAACAATACGAATAAGAAAATATAAGTAGCTGAAACCCCTAACGCGATCCCGAAAATACCCTGGCTTCCCCAGAACATAATGTCAGTAACACGTTCAAAACTAAATCCAACATGGCCTATAGCACCAGGCAGCATTGGACCAGCAAAGTTATAAATTAAGAACACTGCACAAATAATAGTTAATGCATTACCAACAACACGTCTGCTTGCTTCAAAAGTAACTAACATTCCAAGTGCTGCCATGTAATAATCCATTTCAATATGAATTCCAAATCGTTCTCTTGCAAAAGTATCATACGTTAAAAGTAAGTAACCCATAGATATTAAGGTTAAGAGGATACAGATCATATCCCATACTGTGGGAAGTTTGCGTTTGTTTGCGGATTTCTTAGATGCTGGATAGATTAGAAAGGATAGAATGAGCAGAAAACCTAGATGCCATGCCCGCATTTTAATTGCTTCTAATACACCAAAACTGCTTGTATAAAGCTGGAAGAGTGACCAGATAACTAATATTCCTGTCACAATTTTTGCAGTGGTGCCAAGATAATCTCTTGTTCTGAATTCACTGTCATATTGCCTGAGAAGTTCTTCTTCAGTTACTTTGTTTGTTGCTTGACTCAAATGAAATTCCTCCTTTAGTGTTGTCGTATTTTATGTTTTTAATTTATTAACAAATGTACCAGTGGCAAAAGCAATCAATTCATCTTTTTCATTAAATATCTCGCTTTTACAGCTGGTAATTGTTTTCCCGTTTTTGATAACGTCTCCTCTGCCAATTAAAAAGGATCCAGTGGCAGGTCTAATATATTGAATGTTCATTTCTGCAGTCACTGTGAACACATTATCGTCAAGCATAGAGTTAACTGCAGCGGCCATTGATGAATCAAGCAATGTAGCGAGAATGCCGCCATGAACATTTCCAAAATGCTGAAGAAACTCATCTTTAATTTTGAGATAGACTTCAGATTTTCCGTTTTCCGCAAACTTTAGTTCCTCTCCGAGATACTTCCAAACAGGTGCGGATGATAACGTAATTAATCGGTCTGATAACATTTTTTGGTACCACCTTTAATTCATTCGTTTTTTCAATATTTCTTTTATATTTTATAATAATTCCAATAGAAAATATATATAATTTTGAAAATTATATATATTTTCTATATTTAATCAATCCTATGTACCCTTTACAGAATTATTTCTTCCTCATTTGTTCCAATAAAGTTTTATATTCGTGAGTATCAGTGACAACGGCCATATGGGAAGAAGCCATGTCAAGGTGATTTCTCAAGCTCATCGTATTGTGGTTTTTTACTAATCTCTTAATCATCCTAATCGCGTTCTGCGGCTTGGAGCTTAATAATTTAGCAAAATCAATTGCTTTTTCGAATACTTCTTCAGGAGAGTACACATAATTGACAAGACCGATTTTCAGCGCTTCTTCCGCATTGATTCTTTCGCCAGTCCATAGAAGCTCTAAAGCCTTTGTTTCGCCAACTATCTTAGGCAAAAAGTAGCCGCCGCCATCTCCTGGAACTAAACCGAGGTGAATATATCCTTCTCCTAGTCTTGCTGTGCTTGCGCAAAAACGAATATCGCACATAAGTGCCATATCAAGACCCGCGCCAATGGCGTCTCCATTAATACAGGCAATGACAGGCTTGTCAATTTGCTCCATAAGTAAAGGAATCTTTTGAATGTTTTCCCATAATGCTGCTTTACGCTTTACAGCGTCTCCCCATAGGTCTTGTTCTGGCTCGCCGATAAAGCCATCTCCCTTTGATAGAGCTTTGATATCACCGCCTGCCGAAAATGCCTTTCCTGTTCCAGTTACTATAAGTGCTTTTAAGGTATCATCTTCCTTAAATTCCACTAGTGCTTTATACCAATCTTTGATCATTTCATGGCTAAAAGAATTTAAATAATCAGGTCTATTTAACCTAAGAACCGCAATTTCCTCTGTTGCTCTTTCAAAAATGATGTGTTTGTTTTCCATTTTTTTGCACCTCTTTTAAGAATTTTTTCATTAAAAATAAACAGCACATTAAATGTATTCTCTTAGTGTTAATTAGTTCCTGCCAGAATATTTAAAAATCAGATAAAATTTTGCAAAACATTACAAATTTTTTCTACATTCTAGTTCCAGTTGTCGCATCTTCTTACTTTTGCGTTGCTGCATCAACTTCCACACCGAGAAAATCTAAGCACTCTTTTACAACCCTGATTCCCGCACGAGATAAAGCATCTTCCGTTAATCCGGCGATATGCGGAGTGGCGATAAAATTATCAAGCGTAAATAATGGAGAGTCGTGACATGGTTCAACTTCCTGAACATCTAATCCGGCAAACCTTAGGTGTTTATTTTTTAAATAAGTAAATAAAGCATCCTCATCGATAATGCCTCCGCGGCCTGCATTCAATAAAACCGAATTAGGCTTCATCTGCTTGATTTCTTCTTCCCCAATCATATGATAGGTTTCTTCTGTAAGCGGTGCATGAATGGTTACGACATCAGACGCCGACAATAATTCCTCTAATGGGACTAGCTTCGCTCCCGCATGATTTGCCTCTTCCTCTGATATGTAAGGATCATAGGTTAGGATATTCATATTAAATCCATTTTTGAGGATTCTGCAGACACTTTTGCCAATATTGCCAAAACCAATAATACCTGCTGTCTTGCCATATATCTCTTGTGCAGATGTGAATCCATGTTTGTTCCAGACAGAATCCTTCATTTGTTCATAGGCTAGGAGAATGCATCTCATGCCGCATAATAACAAAGATACGGTGTGCTCCGCTACGGATATGGAGTTTACTCCAGGCAGATTGATAAGTTTAATGCCTTTTGAGGCAATGTAATCCTTATCAAATTGATCAAGTCCAACGGAAGCAATCCCGATGATCTTTAATTTGCCGCTGTCTTCTAAAAGAGGATACTCAATTCTCCCTGTTGCAGGTGTGGCCCTGCCTAGCAGAATATCATAGTTTCCAATCTTATGAGACAAGTCTTCTGGAGATAGATCATGATGTATATCTACTTCGCAGTATTGCTGCAGAAGCTTGATACCATCTTCATGGATACGATCAACAACTAATGCCTTCATTATTTCACTCTCCTTATTGGAATTATCTAATAATTTTTGAAAACTATTAAATATTCGTATTTTACTTTTCTTGTTTTTTCATTTATATTTGACTTAATTATAAGGACTGTATAGGGGTGGTCCCCTATACAGCAGTGAAACTATCTTTTTAAAAACTCTGAGAATTTATATGCTAAAACAGCAGGATCGTCATTAATGAATGGATTTGGGTGATTTTCCTGACTAATTTTGGCATGGATAACAATTGGCCCTTCCGTTTCAAGGGCTTTTTTTACTGCATTTTCAAACTCATCCACTTCATCTGCCTGCAATACTTCTAAATTAAAGCCTGCTGCCACTTTAGAAATATCAATCTTGCTGGCTAGGGAACATTGCCCGCCAGTTGAGGCAAAGCATTCATTATCAAACACTATTATCATCCATTTTTTTGGATTTAAATATCCCGCTGAGGCAAGTGAATTTGGGTTCATAAGAATCCCACCATCACCCTCTATGCCGATACATTTTTTAATTCCCTTTTTTTCTAATGTCAGGCTGACACCAATAGCAACCGATGGAGTCAGACCCATGGTATCTACCATGTATAAATGATTATCCCTTCTTCCAAGGCTTGCCCATTCTCTGGAAGTATTTCCGCATGAAGAAATGACAGGAATATCTTCGGTGTATTTATAAAGTACCTTTAAGGCATCCATTCTTGACATCATTGGTCAGCACCACCCTTTATGTTAAACATGACAATAATCGGACGATGGGTATCCTTTGCATATTTGGCTGCATGCGAAATAGCTGTGCTCCATTCCTTAAGAGGAACACGATAATCAAGCTTAAATGTTTTTACATTTGCGTCATCAAGAATTTGCGGCAACGGCTCGGAAAATAAATTAACAGCAGAGTTAATTTCGCCAAATCCTCCCCGTCTCGTGACTAAAATCAGCATTGGAACATGATAGGCTTGGGCAAAGGTTGTGATTGCAAGGATTGAATTTCCGATGCCGGTGTCCTGGATTAGCATAATTGGCATCTCTCCGCCGAGGCTGATTCCGGCAGCAATACCCACACCGTCTTCCTCCCGGCTGATAGGAAAAGATCTTACTTCTGTTGAATTTTCAAAATGTTCAATGACAGGACCTATTGTACTGCATGGCAGTGTTAATAAATAATCTGGCTTAGCCTCTTCTATACCTTTAATAATTTCTGTGCAGGCCAGATCTCGAAATGATGACATGGTTTTTCCCCTCTCTACCATTTGCTCGGCGGCAGTATTTTGCTTATTTCTTCTATAGAAGCACCTGATTCAAATAACTTAACTACATCATCTTCTTTTTTCACTGCGATGATTGTTTTTTGCAAGACTTCACTGATATGTTCAAATGGAACGACAACGACTCCGCTATCATCCGCGATGATCAGGTCACCAGGATTTACCCGGACACCCGCGATGGAGATCGGACCATTAATTTCCATTGCCTCTACCCGGTATTTTCCTGTAATTGGTGTTTGTCCAGTGCTCCATACTGGGTAATCAAGTTTGCGGATTGTATCTACATCCCTGACACCGCCATCAATGATATTGCCTGCCATTCCCCATTTTTTTGCAACAAGGGTGGATAATCCGCCCATTACGGACACATCTCCTAAACCAGCAGCATCAAAAACAGGAACATCGCCTTCTTCAGCAATGGCATAAACATCGCGGTCCGCTAATTTTGCCCGCTCTTTCTGTTCATGCCCGTAATCTGGCGTGATACTTTCAGGAATATATCGAATTGTCACTGCGGGACCGACAATCTTTTTTCCAGTAATAACTGGACGCAGTCTGCTTGCTGAAATAACCCCTTTAATACCCATTGAATCAAGAACATCGGAAACAGTGGGAGTTAAACCATCTATTTCTAGGAATCTATCAATAATTTCTTTTGAAGGTCGTGGGAATTCTGCTTTTACAATTCTCTCAGGCGGAATTAATCCCATTAATCTGCTGCTGTATTTTTCTAATTCTAAAGTATTCATTGCCAGCACATCCCTCATTTAAAAATGAAGAATATAGCTCTCGAAATAATCGATAGAGCTATATTCGTTTGTTGATTATTTTAAAACTCCGACTTCTTTGTAGTATTTTTCTGCACCTGGGTGAAGTGGAACATCAGATGTTCCTTCAATTGCTTTTTCAATGCTGAACTGATCAACAACAGCGTGTGATCCTTTCATATCTTCAAGACCTTCCCAGAAGGATTTAACAAGCTCATAAGCTACTTCATCTGGCATATCTGTGCTTGCAATCATGAAGTTGTTCTGAGCAACTGTTAATACATCCTCAGGCTGATTTTCGTAAGTATTTGCTTTGATTGTGTATTCCATTGTCCATGGATATTTTTCTTTTAATTTATCAATAGCCTCACTGGAGTAAGATAAAAGCTGTCCATCAGCAGTGGATAACATTTCTGTAACAGCTGATGTTGGCACCCCTGCCATGATCATTGCTGCATCAGTTTGCTTATTTCTCATAAGGTCTGTTGCTTCAGTAAATCCGACAAAGTCCTTGCTTAGCTTCTCGTAATCTACACCGTAAACCTCAAAGGCATGCTGTGCTTCAATTTCAGTCGCACTTCCAGTTGCACCTGGAACGACTTTTTTGCCTGCTGTATCAGCAATGGTTTCAATACCAGAACCTTTTCTTACTACGAAATGGTTAACGTTTGGATACAAACCAGCTAAAATCCTGACATTTTCTACTTTGTTGTCTTTAAATGATGCTTCACCATTGTATGCTTCCCAAAGTGTACCAGTTGGAACTAAGGCAACCTGTGCTTCACCATTTTTGATGAAAACCAAGTTTTGGACACTTCCGTTTGTTGCTTGTGAAGAAGCTTTTACAAAATCAAGCTTTTTGTTCCAGAAATCTGAAAAAATTGCTCCTAATGGATAATAAGTTCCAGTTGTTGTTCCTGTTGCAAACATTAAGTTGTAAGTTTCTGGTTTACCAGAATCAGATCCTGAACTTGAACTTGATCCTTCAGACCCTGACCCAGAGCTTGAACCTGAACTTCCTTCATTTGAAGCACTGTTAGAGCTACATGCAATCAGTGCGATTGACATTAGGGCAACCATAAAAACCCATAGTATTTTTTTCATTTTCTTCTCCCCTTTTTTAAATAAAGTCATAATTGAATAGCGTCTAGTTTAAGGTTTGACCACCCCCTTAAAGGAAATTGACAGCGTTTTCAATAATGAAGCTTAAATATGATCTGAAAAGATCATATTTAAAGTATTTTATTTGTCAAAAAAATGGTGAAAGAAGATAAGAAAATAATGAAAATGGTGTAAATCATATTCAGAAATCCAATTTCAAAAGGTTTTGTTTTAAATAAGCCCGCTGCTATCATATTTGCTGCAGAAACAGGTGAAATAAGAGGTGTAATGCCCCAGCTTATAATTAAGGTTAAAACGAACAGTTCCGGCTTTAATCCAATGGCTTCAGGAGAAATCGTCGTTGCGAAAATTGAGATCGGCAAAACCTGGTGTATAAAAAATGATGCTATAACACAGGTAAACATGATGATTAGGATAGTTAAAATGAGTGAGATCCCGCTTGTTTTTGAAAATAGTGATGAAAGAATCACAGGAAAATCAGACAGCATTACCATCTGTGAAAAAAACGTAGCGGAAATAATCATGATGGATTCTGTATGGACATTTGGTGCAACTTCTTTAAAATAATCTTTTAATGAATGGGCTAATTCCTTCATTTTTTTGATTAAAAGTGACCAAACAAACGTGTAGGCAATCGCAAGGATGGAAATCAAGATGAGTACATTTTGGTCATGAAGCCATTTTTCAAGTAAAAATAATGATAGAAATAAGCCAATAAACGCAACGAATAATTCAATCCCTTTTCTATGGCTGATTTCACTCTGTGCTGGTCTGATATTTCTTCTTGTTTCAATTCCCGAGGCCATTAATGAACTGGTATCCATATCTTTATCTTTTTCTTTAGAAATGTAGAGATAGTTGATAATAATGGATGTCAAATAACAAATAATGACCATTCCCAAACCATATGGGAGAAATGAGACAAATTTGACCCCCGCAAGGTGCATGATAATGGCGACCCCAGCAAAATAAGGTGACCAGAAGGCTGCAAGAGAAAATCCCTGTACGAGGCTCCTGACAAATATTTTATTTAGATAGCCAAATCGCCCGATGAATAGATCGTACATGACCCTCAATGAACCTAAGTTTAAGAACGAACTCATGACACAGGTGCTTGCGGTAATAAATGCAATTTTGGCGATGCTGCTTTTTAAATACTTTGATACTAGCTGATCAACATACTCTATGTAACCGCCATTTTTTAATGGGTAGGACAGCAATGGAACGGTGATGAATAAGGCTACTAATGCAACATTATTCAAAACTGAGTCAACCCAATATTGTCCGTCGCCTTTACTGAGGAAAAAAATTAGATTTCCAAAAAAGATCAGCAATAGACTCATGTATTTCGGAAAAGCCTTCATGTACGGCAATGAAACCGCGAATGCCAATATGACGAGTAAGATTAGAAACAGGCTAATCGGCAAATCAGTAAACGAATAAATAATATAGGTAAGTGCCAGAGTCAGCAGGATGACTCCCCTGCTCATGGTTATTGCTGGCAATGACTGCTGCATGAATTCACGACCTTAGTTAATGCGTAGAGTCCGTTATTGTTTCGATTTTTATTTAACGGCTTCTAATTCAATATCGCTGGTGAGAGGAAATCTCCTTTTGATTTGGTGTCTGTTAGCATCTTTATAGCCTAAAGCATCGTCTGCAATCAAAATTCTTTGAATATTAGCTGAACCTTCCCCAAAATGAAGCATATTGGCATAGTTGACATATTTCATAATTGGGTATTCATCAGAAATGCCGTTTCCTCCGAATATTTCCAGCGCGCTTCTAGTTGCTTTGGCAGCAACCTCTGATGCAAAGTATTTTGCATAAGAGCTTTCCCTTGTAGCTGTCTCACCTTTGTCTTTTAAATATGCGCTTCTGTATGTTTGCAGTCTTGCGGCATCAGTTTCAACTACCATATCAGCTATCAGGTGCTTAATCATTTGGTAATTTCCAATGGCTTGTCCGCCAACGACTCTTTCATTTGCATATTTAATAGATTCGTCAGCACAGCCTTGAGCAATGCCTACTAATCTTGAGGAAACTGTTAATCTGCCGTAATCAAGTGCGTTCATCGCAATTTTAAAGCCTTCCCCTTCTTTGCCTAGGAGATTTTCTTTAGGAATGCGATAGTCCTCTAAGAATACTTCACAGCTTCTCATCATATGGCCTAGCGCACTAATTTCGATCGGCTTGGCCGTAAAACCAGGTCGATTAGTTTCAATAATAAAAGCAGAAATTCCTTTATGTCCTGCAGACATATCTGTTTTAGCGAATAAGACGCCTACATCTGCTTCATTAGCAAAGGTGATCCATGTTTTTGATCCGTTTATGACGTATTCGTCGCCTTCCAATTTTGCTGTTGTTTTCATTGAGCCTGCTGCATCAGATCCACCGCCTGATTCTGTAAGACCGAACATGCCAATCTTTTTTGCTTTGATTAGATCAGGGACATATTTTTGTATCTGTTCTTCTGTACCCCAATTTAAAATAGTAAATGGACATGTCATGGACTGCATGTTAAATGAGTATCCAAATGCAGGGTGAGCTCTAGAAATTTCCTCTGCAATAATGGAAAGATTCAAAAAGCCCATTTCTGAACCGCCATATTTTTCAGGGAAACATGCCCCGAATAAACCTGCATCTCCCATTTTCCGGAGAATGTCTTTAGGAAATAGTCTGTTTTCCTCATAATATTTGACATTTGGCAGGATTTCCTTTTCGACAAAGCTTCTTACCATATTCCTTACTTGAATATTTTCATTACTTAAATCGAAATTCATATTTGTCTCCTTTTTACTGTTTTAATTTTTGTGACCAAAGGACCAATATTCAGAAATTTTTAAATTGAATTTGTTTTTATAATATTACATTTTCAAATAATTTTCAATAACTTATAGAGAAAATTATTTAAATATTTGAATTAATAAGTGAATATTGTTGTTTTTTATCGAAAAAAGCGATTCCATTAAAGGAATCGCTTTTTTTTTAATGTGTTGTTGTATTTGGATTTTGCATTTGCCCTGTCATTTGGCCTGTTATTTGACCGTTCATTTGTGCCGGAGCATAGGCATTCAGGATTTGCTGCATATCCTGCTGCGCAAGCTGAGGTACTTGATAATAATGGTTTTTATTTTGATAAACAGACAATTCATAGGCCATTTCGATACAATTTGGAATAGAATCTGCGAGCACTCGGCGGACAACTGGGTTTGTTACTTCACAGGCTGCTTTTGCTTTCATTCCAGCCATTGATTTATGTGCACTGAGCATTAAGCCTGAAATACACGCATCCGTAATTTCTGAGGCATTTTGAATCGGCTTTTTCGGCTGTGATGGTTTCATGCCGTAGACAAAATCATTTCCTTGCGTCATTTCATAGCTTTGTGTTGGAACTTTTGGATCTTGTCCCGTTTTAAAACAATCTACAGTAGTATTATATTCCTGCTGCATAAATTGATATTGACGATCCATAATACCTAACAACTCTTGATCTTTAACCAGCGGTCGAAGCAGAGTGTACTGATCCATAGCACCAATGGCACCTGATAACACTTCATGAACATCAAATAACTCATGACCCCCATGATTCATTTGCTGGCCTACCATTCCTGTATGCATGTTTTCATGCATTGAACCTTGCTGCTGATTTTGCATATAAAGATTCCTCCCTTTAATGAAATCAAAGTTATTTTGCATCTGAAAAAAATAATTATTCCTTTTTCATTGCGAATGATTTTTGATTTTTTTTCGGGATAAATCAGTTAAAAATGTGCGTAGTTTCTTCTGTATTTTCTTTCATGACAAGCATCGCAAATTTGGAATGGATGGTCCCAGTCAAGTTTCTTGCCACATCGTCTGCATTTTTTGCCCATATTTTTTACATCTGTTTTTAATCTGTCGTGAACCCCATCGCTGATTTCTTCTCGGACACGCTCCCAGTAAATCGCTTCTGTTCTTCTTTCCAGCCGGTATAAAAATAACAAATGAAGCCCAATAGCTTTATAAGTCAATTCCAATTCCTCAAGGTTCCTCTTTTTAATCTTTGGTTCAGGAAGCTCCGAGCCTGCTAAAATTGCATACATGGTCTGCTCCCACTGAAAGATTAATTCTGGCTCTTTTTTGGAAAAAGGAAGGTGTAAAAAGCCATAAAGGTCCATAATGGGAAGTTTCGCTTCAATTTCCGTCCCTTTTATTCGTTCGTAAAGCTCTCTTTCTTCAGATAAAGTGGCCTTCTTTGTTCCTTTAGGGCTATGAAATTTTCCCCACAGTTCAAAGAATGTTCCAAGATCCCGAAAGTATCTTTGAAATCGCTCAAAAACAGCATTTGTCGGTGCAACAGAAAACGACTGTATGGGAGCATCCTCTGAAATAAGCAAATCCCACATATCTTTAATATTGGCTGTAAAGGCTACTTTGCCCACATTGTAAAGTCCTTTTCGCCCTGCTCTTCCGGCAATTTGTTTGACCTCCTGCGATGTTAGCCTTCTTCTTTTTTGTCCATCAAATTTCTCATTTTCCAGAAAGACGACCCGGCGGATCGGAAGGTTTAATCCCATTCCTATGGCATCTGTTGACACTACGATTGATGTTTCGCCTTTTATGAATCGCTGGACTTGTTTTTTCCTTGTTTCAGGAGGCATGCTTCCGTAAATCATGCTGACTGAATGACCTGAGTTTTCCAGTCGGGAAGCTGTTTCCAGCACACGCCTTCTTGAAAAACAAATAAGCGCATCGCCTTTTTGCACTCGATTTATTTTGAATTCCCGCTTCTCTACTTCAAGCGGAATGTCTCGAGAATACTCGAAAACTTCAATTTGGGCATCGCCAAGCAGCTCAAGGATCATGCCCTTGGCATTTACGCTGCCGATGATATGTACCTCACTTGCTCTTGCTTTTGTAATGGCTTTGTACCATGAGAAGCCCCTGTCCCGATCTGAAAGCATTTGCGCCTCATCAATGACTACACAGTCATAATAATCTTTTTCATGGAACATTTCGACTGTGCATGAAATATGATTCGCTCCTTCCATGATCTTTTCTTCTTCCCCGGTTTTTAATGAACATGGAGTGCCCTCGTCATTTAACTTGTCGCATACTTCAAGGGCAAGAAGGCGGAGAGGCGCCAAATAGATCCCGCTCCCAGCTTTTTTCATTCTTTCTAATGCATGGTGGGTTTTCCCAGTATTTGTTTCTCCTATATGTAAGATATATTTGACATTTGGATCAATTGCAGGATGGTATTCATGCCCAAAGATGTCCGCAATGATGCGTCTTTCCTCTTCCCTTTTCCGCTCTAATTCCGCTAGTTCTTCTGCCTTTTTACGTTCTCTTTGTGCTAGATCTTCCAGATAGATGGCATAATGCTTATCAAAGGAAAAAGGGATATCAGCAATCCTGAACAGGTCTTCTATATATTCTTCTTGAATTTCTTCCATAAATTCATTTGCCAGGATCTCACTTGGAAACAAAAGCTCTTCTTCAAGAAAGGCAGGGCTCATGTCTTCAGCAGAGATCTCTTTATATATACTCTTAATTTCCTGCGGCAAATGCTCAGTGATAAACTGTGGAAGGTATTTTGACAGATAATCACTAACCATTTTTTCGTAACGGTCAAAATAGGTTTCATAGGCAAAATAAATACGTCCCCATTGTTCCGTTTTATGGATATCTCCAGTTAGTTCTTCAAAAAATCCCTCCATTTTTGAATACATCCCTGGCTCAAAAACGCCAATTTCTTGGAGTTTGATTTCTAGTGCAAATGTGTCTACTGTTTTATAGCGCGGATTATTTTTAAAATCCTCTTTTAATTGCTTCGCTGTGAAATGTCTGACATTTAAATATAAATGTTCTTCATGTTCTTCGATCAGATCTTCAGCTATTTCCCCAATTCGATCCAATAATTTCCTTTTCTTTTTTAATTCTCGTTCTTCTTCTTCTTTCTTTAAAAAAAGACTTCTTGCTTTTTTATGCATTTCCAGCCAATCTTCTTGATTATCTGCAAATTTTTCATGAAGCCATTTTATAGTGTCAAATGGGTAATATTCTCGCATTTCATTTCTAAATAAATGATTAATAATTTTTCTGCTGACATTCTCTGTCTCATAGCCTTTGCTGCTAAGATATTGCTTTTTTTCTTGTTTGGAAATATTATTTGTTGCTTTGTTCAGCCAGACATTGATCCAAATTTGTTCAACATAGTTGATTCTTGCCTCCATATAATCCTCAATAGAAGGCACATCTTTTTTATCGCCTAAAAAATGATTAAGGTCTTCCAGTATCTTTACTTTTGTATGGTCGATAGCGCTATTGTAAGTTGATTGAAGCTGGTCCATATAACTCTCCTCTGTCGGAACATTTTAGATTTGTTACGCTTAGTGTATCACTAGTTCCATGGAAAGATTAATAACATGGCTGGCTATGCATTTAGCACGTCAGCCCATTTATAGCTGGCACAATATTTCTGCAATTTTATCCTCGACATGTTTTCCTTCTTTTACATCTTGTAAATTATTCAGGATAATGGCAAAGATAAGCTTTTGCCCACTATTGGTTTTTGCATAGCCTGATAAGGATGTGACAGTAGCAAGGGTTCCTGTTTTCGCTCTTACCTTGCCTGCAGCAGGCGACTCTCCATCCATGCGATTTAGAAGTGTTCCAGCCGTCATCTGCTCGGATGCTCCCGAAACAGGCAATGAATGAACAAAAACATTAAACCATTTTTCTTTCTGGATATGATAAAGCAGCTTGGTGATCTCATTTGCGGGAATTAAATTCACATGGGAAATGCCAGAGCCATCACGAAGAACTAAAGTATTTGTATTCATGCCAAGCAGCTGAAGCTGTGATGTAAGAACCTCCATTCCCTTTTCCCAGCTGCCCTCACCATTGGATACTTTGCCCATCTCTTTTATAAGGATTTCAGCGTGCGTGTTGTTGCTGTGCTTCATGAAAGGTACCAGCAATTGTGACAATGGCTGGGATTGATGTTGGATCAGCGTTTTTGATTTGGCCGAATTGCCGCCAACTTTATTCTCTCCCTTTATTTTTATCCCCTGTTCTTTTAAAGATTGCCTAAATAAATCCAGGGCATATCCAGCGGGCTCCCAGACAGCTACCCATTCTTTTATGCTTTTACTGGTGACTGGGATAGTTCCTTTAATGAGGACGGAGTTTTTTCCATGGGTACGGCTGATGTTAATTTGGCTTTTTTCCTCTTTCCCACCTGTTATCGCTTTGTTGACAATTGATACATAATCAGTTTCAGGATGTAGTGAAATGTGCGCTGGATCTCCTGGTTTTTTTCCTGGGCGTACTTCAACGATAACTGTGCCTGCATCATAATTTTTATCAGGTGAAGCTGTTAAAGCAGAAATTTGTGCCCCGTAATAGTACTGCTCATCACTCCAAGGAAGGTCTATCGAGTAACGGACATCATCGAACCATGTATCGTCCCCAATTAAGTCACCTGCAATAACCTTAATGCCGGTCTTGCTTATTTCTTCTGCAAGCTTGTCAAAATCATTTTTTAATAATGCAGGATCTCCTTTTCCTCGTAAAATGAGATTCCCTTTTAATGTTTTTCGCATTATTACTCCATTTATAGCAACTTCAGTCGTAAATTGGTGATCCGGTCCTAAGACATTTAAGGCTGCTGCTGCGGTTAATAGTTTCATATTAGAAGCAGGCCGAAGACGTGTGTCGCCAAAATGGTTATATAGTATCTCCCCTGTAGCAGCTGACCGTACGCTAACACCAGCAATGGCTCCTTTTAGCCGAGGGTCATTATTTAAAAGGTAATCTAATTCATCTGAAAGGTGTCTCGTATTTTCGCCTGCAGAAACAAAAGGCTGGTTTACTCCTATTAATAAAAGGTATACCAGCAACGGCAGCAATAAATATGATGGCTTTTTCATGTTTTAAGTCAAATCCTTTTGTTTTACTTGATGAATTAGTTTTGGAAGCTCTGAATAAATACAGATAATCTCATCTAATTTCATTCTTACAAGACCGCTAGAGGACGGGGCAACAAAATCTATCGTGCCACAAATGACAGCCTCCTCCTGTCTTCCCCAAGGGACTTTCTTTTTTTCGCTGTATTCCTGGTAGACTCCTTTACCAACATAGCAGATAATTTTCGGCTTATAATGGATGATTTTTTGCGATAATATATTTTTACCTTCTAGGTATTCTTCCTTTGTAATTTCATCAGCTGCTTTCGTTGGCCTGGAAACGATATTAGTAAGACCAAAGCCATAGTCCAGCAATTTATAATCTTCCTCTGGTGCAAATTTTCTCGGCGTTAATCCAGATTCATGGAGAATTTTCCAAAAGCGGTTGTTTGGATTGGCAAAATGGTGTCCTGTTTCAGACGAGCGGATACTTGGGTTAAAGCCAACAAATAGCAAATCCAAGCCCATCCTTAGGTGGTCTTTTATCGGTTCCAATGTCTGCTGCTCCTTAAATTCCATGCTTGAAGCAATAATGGTTTACTAACTCTTCAATGAGATCATGTTCTGGAAACTCCCCGGAAAATTCAAATTTGACTTCTTCAAGGAACTTCCCTTCTTTATATACATGTATCGCTCCTTCCTGATTGATAACGCTGAATTCTGGTTGAAATTGATAGCCGTTCTTTTCAATTGCGCCCATTAATAAAACTCCCTTTTACAATTTTTTTATAGTATAGGCTGTAAGTGGCTTTTTCATTATGATGTAAAAAAACCGTTGATTTCCGTTCTAGGCGCTTCGCTTTCCGGGGGGCGTTTTGTGAGCCTCCTCGCAGCTATCGCTCCTGCGGGGTCTCACTTCCACATGATCCCCCAGGAGTCTTCGCGCCTTCCACTCCAATCAACTAAGTGGGTAGAATCAAATGAAGCTTAACAAGGTCTTTAAATTAAAAAAAGAGCCCTCAGGCTCTTTTTGGCATTGCTTATTCTTCGTCAAATACTTCGACTTTTTCCATTGTGTCGCCGTTTTTCATATTAAGCACAGTATCCATTCCGGAAGTTACTTTTCCGAAAACAGTATGGACACCATTTAAGTGCGGCTGTGGCTCGTGTACAATAAAGAATTGGCTTCCGCCCGTGTCGCGCCCGGCGTGTGCCATAGATAAAGAGCCCGCTTCGTGTTTATGTGGGTTGCCTTCTGTTTCACATTTGATTGTATAGCCAGGGCCGCCCATGCCAGTTCCAGTTGGGTCTCCGCCTTGTGATACGAAGCCAGGAATGACCCTGTGGAAAATAACGCCGTTATAGAAACCTGAGTTAGCAAGTTTCTCAAAGTTGGCAACAGTGCCTGGAGCCTCATTTGGATATAAGTCAAACTCAATCTTTTCGCCATTTTGCATTAATATGTATCCTTTTTTAGCCATATTAATCATCTCCTTTGTTAAAAATCATACTTACTATACCATTATTCACCATAGGAATAAAAGAAAAAGGCGATAATTTTCTAGCTAAAGAGATGAATAAATAACAGCAGAATAAAAATAATTAACCCATAAAAGGTAAGATGAAGAAAAATAGTTGTCAGGTTAAATTTAATTTCCTCGATATTGATCCCTCTTCTGCGGGTTCTGGCTCTCATTCTACCACCATCCTTTATAGAATATTACTAAATTCTAACTATTTTGACAATGTTTTTAATAAAAATAAATAAAAAAGAAGCCTGGGGCTATCGCACCCAAGCTTGTAATTCTAGTTAATTTTGTATTTGCTCCCATTTATTCTTAAGAAAATCCTTAATTTGATTAGCTTCGTTTATTCCCTCATCAAGTCTTTCCTTCCATTTCGGCAGCTCTTCTTTTATTTTTTCGGCAGATTCTTTAATTGTTTTTTCAACTTCTTCTGAAAAGTCTTTCTGCTGCATTTGCTGATTAATAGATTTTGCGGAAAATTCCCCTTCATCTAAATAAGGCAGAGATTTCTCCATAATGGCTTTAAATAATGGAACAGCTGTTTCCGAACTGCTGCTAGATAAATAATGGTTCCTGTCTGTCTTATCATATCCGAGCCATACTGCCCCAACAATAGTAGGCGTATAGCCGACAAACCATTGGTCTTTTGTTCCGTTTATGTCTTTGTAAGGCAGCTGTGTTGAACCAGTCTTACCGGCAATAGGGACTCCAGCGATTTTCGTTCCTTTTCCTGTACCGGATTCTACGACATTTAATAGCATTGATGTCATTTGGGCAGAAACAGTTTTTGAAGTCACTTTTACACTTTTCCCCTTATGTTCAGCAATGACATTCCCGGTTGGGCCGACAATTTTTGTAATAATATGGGCAGCCTCCCGCTTGCCTCCATTTGGAAAGGCTGAATATGCCTCTGCCAATTGGAGCGGTGATATTCCTTTGTGCATGCCGCCTAATGCAATCCCTAAATACTTATCCTCTTCATCAATTGGAATGCCAAAGCGGTTTAACGAGTCTATTCCTTTTTCAAGTCCAATCTGGTCAAGAAGCCAGACAGCCGGAACATTGAGGGAATCCTCAACAGCTTTATACATGGGCACTTCACCCAAGTATTTTCGCGAAGCGTTCTCGGGCCTGTATTTCCCAAAAGACATCGGTTCATCCTTTAATAGATCGGATGGGTGATAGCCTTCCTCAAGAGCAGGAGTGTACACGGCAAGCGGCTTTAGGGTTGACCCTGGCTGTGCCTTAATGTGAGTAGCGCGGTTAAAACCCCTAAATACATGCTGTCCCCTTCCGCCAACAAGGCCTCTGACACCGCCTGTTTTTGGGTCAAGTAATACAGCGCCGCTTTGGACAAGGTCCCCACCTCTCCCTTTTGGGAATAGATAGTTATTGTCATACACGCTTTCAAGTGCTGATTGGAGATCTTGGTCCAATTCTGTGTAAATTCGATAGCCTCTTGTGAAAATTTCCTCCTGGGTTAATCCATATTTATTTATGGCTTCATCAAGAACAGCATCTACATAATATGGATATTGTCTTTCAACGGTAGCCGATTTTCCTTCGTGAAGTTTGATTTGCTCAGCAATGGCCTGTTTATATTCTTTATCTGTTATCATGCTATGTTCTTTCATCTTCCCCAGGACAACATTTCTTCTCTCTATTGCCCGGTCATAATAGCGGAACGGGTCACGAGCAGATGGCGCCTGCAGGAGACCTGCTAATAAAGAAGATTCACTGATCGTTAATTCCTGAACATCTTTATTAAAATAGATCTTGGATGCTTGTCCAATCCCCCACGCACCGCTTCCAAAGTAGACCTGATTTAAATACATTTGCAGAATTTCATCTTTTTTATAGTGTTTTTCAATTTCTACTGCTAAAAATAATTCCTCTATCTTTCTTTTATAGGTCTGTTCTGATGTAAGCAAGGCATTTTTGGCCAGCTGCTGGGTGATTGTACTTCCGCCCCCAGTAATTCTCCCTGCGAACAGATTTTTAAAGAAAGCACGGCTAATCCCTTTAATGTCAAATCCATTATGCTTATAAAATCGTTCATCCTCGATGGCGACAACTGCGTTTTTTACGGTATTCGGTATTTCCTCAACAGAAACACCATCAATCCGGTTGGCTGCAAGCTTGCTTGCCACAGTGTCATCCTTGTCATAGATGACCGTCGATAGCTTAAGCCCTTCCTTTAACGATTCAACATTAGCTGTTGCGGCAAGAAAGGCGAAGAATAGGATCGTCAGTAATAATGCTGTTAATAAAAATAAAAGCAGAATTTTATTAATATGCTTATTTCGCCAAAATCTCTTAGCGGCTTCCCAAATGGGTTTTAATTTTTCCATTTTATCTCCCTGCTGACTTAAAAATAGTTTAACGTCTTTCTCTATATTAAACGATTTTAACATGTAAAGGTTTCAATAAATAGGAAAAAGGATGCATTTGGCATCCTTCACTTTTTAATGATATGAAAGTTTCTGTCTATATATGGCCAGTTTTGCGGGAAGGCTAGGTTTAATTGCCAAAAGGTTGTTCCCAGAAGGTTATATTGGTCAATTAGTTTATATTTTTCTCTAAAGCTTCTTATATCATCAAACCATAGTCGATGCTGTACAGTTCCCTCCCAATAATCATACCAAGGAGTTTCGGCATTTTGGTCATACCTGATAATTGCGTTTTTGTTTATCGCCTGGTTCTGGGCTGCACGGAGTGAATAGGCTGTTGTTTGATTATCCGATAATTGCCATTCATATCCATATAGCGGAAGAGCCATTTGCAGCTTTCTTGGATCGATTTCGCTAACAGCAAATTCAATGACATCTCTCATCCACCAGATCGGTGAAACAGGATTGGGCGGTCCCGTAGGATATCCATAATCTATTGTCATAACGGCTACTATATCGGAAGCCCTTCCGATTTCTCTGTAGTTATGGCCGCCAGTTATTTTATTTGTCAGAATATCTTCTGTTTTTGCGTGTACATTTACATGCAGGATCAAACTGCCTAAGGCTCCCTTTAAATCATATAAGAATACAACGAATGCATCGCGTCTTGCCGGAGGAATAAATTCAAAATCAATGCTTATTCCGCCATATCCTTTATTTTGTACGAAATTTACCAGGCTGTTAATTAAGTTTCTGCGGTATTGCGGATTGTTTAGCACGATATTAAGGATTTCAGGACTAAATTGATCTTCCAAAAGATTTCTAATCATTAATAGCGGTGTTACATTAAGCCTTATGCTTTCGGCGATTAGTTTTTCATCTGGAAGCACTTGATAAGCGTAGCCTTCGTCTGTTAAAGAATAGGATGAAATCGCTAAATAGGTGAGTCCTTCTGCCACCTCTTTAAGTATAGGTATAAGATTTTCCTCTGAATAGGGGAGGACAAAACTTAGTGTTTGCATGGATAATTTGATAGGAGAAGGAATATTGATCACCTGGCCAATATTTAATGCGTTTGGGTTCAGTCCTGGGTTCGCTTGGATAATTGCGTTGAGGGTTGTTCGGTAACGGCTGGCAAGGTTCCATAATGTATCTCCGCTTGAGATCAATTTTGAACGGATTGGAAGGCTTCTATCTGGAACATAAAGGGCCAAGCCCGGAATTAGTGCGCTGCTGGATAAGTCGTTTACTTCAATAATGCTTTGAATAGGTACACCATATTTCTGAGATATGCTCCATAAGGATTCCCCATAACGAACAATATGAATAGCCATGGACACACCTCCTTCAACATTATTAAAAGTTTATGAACAGAAATGTAACGTTAGTACTAAAAAAAGAAGGCTTGATTTAAGCCTTCTTTTCTACGATTATACTTGTAATCCGTAATTTCTGCATAGTGAAGCAAGACCGCCGGAAAACCCGCTGCCAATTGCATTGAATTTCCAGTCGCCTCCATGACGGTATAGTTCACAGACAACGACAGCTGTCTCAATGGAAAAGTCTTCTCCCAAATCAAAACGCAATAATTCCTGGTTATTCGATTCATCGACCAAGCGAACGAATGCATTGGAGACCTGGCCGAAATTTTGCTGGCGCATCTCGGCATCATGAATCGTAACTGTGATTCCAATACGGTCAACATAGGATGGGATTTTGGAAAAGTCAACAATAAGCTGTTCATCATCCCCATCGCCTTCCCCTGTACGATTATCTCCCGTATGAATCACAGAGCCGCTTGGGTGCTGCAGGTTGTTATAAAAAATGAAGTCATGGTCGTTTTGGCATTTATTGTTAGCATCCACTAAAAAGGCAGATGCATCTAAGTCAAAGTCATGACCGCCATGATATCTGTTGGTATCCCAGCCAAGTCCGATAATGGCTTTCGTTAATCCGGGATTGGTTTTTGTCAGATCAATTCTTTGGCCTTTTGCCAATTGTATGCCCATCTAAACCCCTCCAGTATATATTCATTTGGATTGTTGATATTAACCGACTTGCAAACCGAAGTCAGTAGCAATGCGGGCAAGACCGCCCTGGTAGCCGGAGCCGACAGCTGAGAACTTCCACTCGCCGCTGTGGCGGTATAATTCACCAACAATAATCGCTGTTTCGATGGAGAAATCCTCACCAAGATCGTAGCGGATAAGTTCTTCGTTTGATTCTTCGTTAACAATACGAACAAAAGCATTAGAGACCTGTCCAAAGTTTTGGCCGCGGTTTTCCGCGTCATGAATGGTAATAACAAAGGAAATTCGCTGAACTTCGGCTGGAACTGCACTTAATTCAACTTTGATTTGCTCGTCGTCCCCTTCACCTTCTCCAGTACGGTTATCGCCAGTATGTACAACAGATCCGTTTCCGCCCTCAAGCTGGTTATAGAAAACAAAATCTTTGTCAGATCCGCATTTACCAGCTTCATTTAGAAGAAACACACTTGCATCAAGGTCAAAGTCATTTCCTCCATCATATTTGTTTGTATCCCAGCCTAAACCGACAATGACTTTGGAAAGCCCAGGATTTGTTTTTGTTAAATCAATTTTTTGACCTTTCGATAAAGAAATACCCATTGAACTATCATCCCTTCAAATTTTTTCATCATAATATTTGCTAATTTTATGTTGACACATCTTTATTCTACAAAAGATTGACTTGATTGACCACTCATAACGTTTATGATTTCTTTGCAATTGTTAGAAAATAGGAAGAACCTAATATACCTATAGGTAATTTTGTTACGGGACTTCCCTCTTTAGCCCATTTTAGCAACCAGATAGGATAAAGGGACATATGATATAAATAATGCTATGATGGCTTAATTTTGGCAGAAAAAGGGAGTGTTATCTTTGGGTTTATATACAAATCGTGATTTACCTGATCTTTATAATGCGGAGCCGGAGATGGAAAGTGATTCCAATCAGGAATCATACCGTTTAAACTACCTTCAGGAGGTGCTGCAGAAACAGCAGACAATTAATCAGCAATTAACAGAAAATTATCATGAAATGGATGATCAATTTTCCGAATCATTACAAGGGCTTCAACAGCTAATAAACAACTCTTCTCAAAAAAACACAAAAGAAATTACTTATGTGATTGCCAGACTTGCTGAGCAGGAGCAATTGATTCAGAAATTTATTGATTTAAGTGCAAAACATAATACAAACAATGAGTTCATCCTTAAAAGATTGGATGAATTGGAAATGAGGAATGAACAGATTACGGACATACTGGAAAAAGAGAGTTTGATCAATCAAGCTATTCTCGATCAGGTCTCCGTGCAGCATGCATCTACAGAGGCGCTAACAGGAGAATTTAAACAATTTGAGGCTTTCTCCCAAAGTCTTTCTGAGCAGCTAGACAAACAGGAAGCCACCTTCGATGAGATGAAAAAACAGCTCGAGGTTCAAGAGGTTTTCCATTCGACGGTTATGGAAAGATTAGACGAACAAGAAGCAATGGTGCAAAAAATAATGCGCCAATTAGATAACCTTCGTTCAGTAGTGTATGAGCGTGCTTCCTATATAAGTGAAAAATTTGAAGCAGGCTTTAAACAAATTGTTAAGCCGGTTCAAAGCTTTTTCGTACGTCATGAGGATAAGAAAAAGGCTAATTAATATAAGAAAAAGGAAGGTCTCCCCTTCCTTTTTTACGCTTCGTCCTTCACTGGAAGCTGTACAATGAATTTGGTCCCCTTATTTACTTCACTTTCAATATGAACCTTTCCGTTGTGGCCTTCAATAATCTGAAGGCTAACCATAAGGCCTAAGCCATTTCCATTACTCTTTGTTGTATAGAAAGGTTCACCAATCCTTTTGATTTTATCAGGTGGAATCCCTACACCAGTATCCTGTACGGTGATGTAAACATCTTGCTGGCGAAGCTTTGCAAATACCGTCAGTTCCCCGCCTTCTGGCATTGCTTCCATTCCATTTTTTGTAAAATTAATAAATACTTGTTTTAGCTTGTTTTCGTCACAGTCAATCCAAATCGGTTCTTGATCAAATTCAAACCCAAGCATGATGTTTCTCTTTTGGGCTTCTAGTTCAAATAAAGAAAAAACATTTTTTAAAATAGCGATAACATCTCTTCTCTCTGCCGATGCAGATTGAGGTTTAGCGAGCATCATGAAATCCTCAACTATATTATTGACACGGTCAATTTCATCTAAAATAATATCAAAGTATTCTAGACGTTCTGTATTTGTTTCATCCATTTGCAAGAATTCGGTATATCCACGCATGGATGTAAGCGGATTTCGAATTTCATGGGCAACACCCGCAGCTAATTTGCCAACAGCTGCTAATTTATCCTGCCGGTGCAGAATTTCCTCTGTTTTCTTCCTTTCCGTAATATCATTGCGGATAGCAAGATATTGATAGGGCTTTTTCTGGTCATCTAAAAAAGGCACAATCGTTGTATCCACCCAATAATAACTGCCATCCTTTGCGCGATTTCGGATTTCACCCTTCCAAACCTTTCCTTGGCCAATCGTTTTCCAAAGCTCTTTAAAAAATTCCCTCGGATGGAAGCCCGAATTTAATAAGGCATGTGTCTGTCCAATGATTTCTTCTTTACTATACTTTGAAATCTCGCAGAACTTATCATTAACATTTGTAATAACCCCTTTTTCATCTGTCAAAGCAACAATCGATGATTGGTTGAGAGCGAAAGTGATATCACTGACGTCTTTTATTTTTTCCTTTAAATGTGCTTCGGTTGTTTTTAGAGCCGTGATATCGTTACGGATGGATACATATTGATAGGGTTTCCCTGTTTGATTTAAAAAAGGCACAATCGTTGTTTCCACCCAATAATGACTGCCATCTTTCGCACGGTTTCTAATTTCCCCTCGCCAAATATGTCCAGAGGTAATTGTTTTCCATAAATGCCCAAAGAATTCAGGAGGATGGTAACTCGAATTTAACAGATGGTGACTCTTCCCGATAATATCTTCTTTCTTGTATTTTGAAATCTCTACAAATTTATCATTTACATAAGTAATCATGCCATCTTGATCAGCAATCGTAACAATCGATGATTCATCAAGAGCCGATTGGATATCCCTTAAAGTAATATCACTGACAACAAGCCTTCGGCCAATGATCGAACGAGAGCCAATTAATCCGCTCAATATTAAAATAGAAACAAAAATAACAAGGTAGATTAAAAAGGTTTCCGATGCAGAATCACCAAATCCGATTTCCCCTTTTGGCAATGAGGCCGATGCCCGCAAGAACAAAAAATAGCCTTCAATGATGCCGCCTGTCATGATAAGTGAACTGACGGGCTTTAGCCAGATTTCATAAAAACCTGATAGATTCTTTAAATAAAAAAGCATCCATAACGAGAAAGCAAACGAGCAATAAATGATAAACGCGGTGATAAAGAATAGCCATGGATCAAAATGAATGTTCATTTCCAAGGCGTACATGCCTGTAATATTGATTGACATGACCGCAACTGTCAAAAAGAGCGCACTTAGCCATAATTGATTTAGTTTTAGCTTCTGGTGAATCACCCAGTAAAAGGAAAGTCCAGTAAAAGCAATTCCAAATCCTAAAGATAATACGATAAAAGGAATATGATAAATGGCTGAACCGATCAAGTTGAAAGAAACCATCCCAATAAAGTTCATGATCCAGAGACCGACACCAAGTGAGAAGGTTCCTCCGAGAAATAAGAATCCCCTATTTCTTTCATTCTCCGAAGACCGAACAAGTGTGAACAAATCCAGTCCAGTATATGAACCAATGAAGGTAAGAATGATGGCAACAAACACGAGCATGGGGTTAAATAAGTCCAACATAGCAAACATTAGCTGATCACAGCTCCCTAACTTGCTGTTATAACACAGATATTTTTTATTTCAAAAAAGTAAGCCAATATGATTGTAATCCAAACTCGGGTGGGTACGAAAGTGGATTTTATTAAATTTATTGTTTAAATTTGCCGAAGGAATAAAAATAAAAAATTTAAAAAATTAAGAAAAAAGGGGTACACATTTTTGGAAAAAGCGTGTATACTGTTATATAACAAAGAGGAACAATAATTACTGTATTATAAAAAAGGAGAGATGAAAGATGATGATGAGTCCAGTAGAATTTTTCAAAACATTGCCTAAAAAGGAATGCCCAGAATGTGGTGACACAATGGAAGAACAAGCAGAATCTTATTTAATGGAATGTGACCGCTGTCTATCTAAGAAGTCTGAATAAGAAGACACGCAAGAAAGCGATGGATTTCGGAAATCCATCGCTTTTTTGTGTGTTTTTTTATTTCAGAGAATAAGAAGGAACGTAAAAAGAAAACTTATGAACATAGCGGTTTCAAAGGAGGGATACTAATTGGATAAAGAGCTGCAAGAAATAAAAAATGCAAATAAAGCGGAAAAATACCCTGAAAAAAATAACTATCCTGGTGATTCACTCGATGAACACCGAGCCATTGAGACAGCTAATATTATCATTGCCGAGAACGAAATAGGCCAGCAGAACGAGAATTTATAAAGATGCATTGCTTATTTTAGCAAAAAAGTAAAAGACTGTTCGATAACAGTCTTTTAAGTCATGTTCTATTCAATTTGCGGAAGTTCACGCACCTCTGCTACGGTTTCATTGCCACAAAGAGGACACCTAAGATCATCTGAGGCAAATTCTTTTCGCATCCAGCCATTGCATTCATCCTGGCTGCAAGCAAAGACTTCTGTATCGAGCATGACGACTTCCGGTTTATCTTGATTTTTTCTGTTAAAGAAAATGGTAAACGCCCCCTTTTTCATTAGTATGAACAATTTAGGAAAATTTATCCTTCTTATTAAAAGGAGAGGTTTATAAGTGAATGAACATCATGATAATAAAAAACACACCATTGTTGGTACAGATATTGAAGAAGTCAAACGATTAAATAGACAATCGGGCCTATCTTATAATCAAGTCAAGGAACTGCTGGCCAAAAGATTTATGAATACGAAAAAACGTTAAAAAGAAGTTGCCAGGGCAGCAACTTCTTAATTTTTCTGTTCTGTTGTCTTTCCTAAATCAGGTTCTCCAGGTGTTTGGTTTCCAGTTGTTGCTGTGTACCCGACACGATAGGAATAGTTTTTATCCTGTTTTAATGCTTTTGGCATTTTGTATTGATCCATATCATTTTGTCCTTGTTTAGGTGCCATGTGATAGCCTCTTTTCCTTTATATATTGTGTTCGTCTTGTGGAAGCGGTATGTCCTTTCCGTTGACGTCTTCAATGACTGCGTTTACTTGGCCCTCTGTGTAAGTGTCACTGACTTGTTCATGGGTTTCTGCTAGCCCTGTGGACAGCGTATCTTCCCTTTCATAGTCATTTGCTTCGTAATATCGGCCAGCCAGTTTTTTGCTGTCTTCATTATTGTTTTTTGCCATACTGGAAACCTCCTTTAATAAATGGCTCTGTTAAATTTGGCTGTTGATTTCCTCTCCGGGCGCTTCGCGCACCTAAGGGCATTTTGTGAGCCTCCTCGGAGGACACGCTCCTGCGGGGTCTCACTTCAACGCTGATCCCCCAGGAGTCTACGCGCCAGCTGCGAAGATCAACTATGCGGTTCAAATCAACATCAAGCATTAACACTGCCAATAAAATAAGCCTTCCTTATTTTTGTTCAGTTTGGGTTATTCCATGCAATGTCGAAAATTATCAGAAAATTTTTATAGTTATTCCTTGATTATTAATCTTTTAAATTGTTAGGATTATATTGGAAGCGCTCCCATTGGAACTTGCTTCCAAATGGCATCATGAAATACATAGATTACTATTCTAAGGAGGAATTTTATGAGCCAATTAACTGTTACCTTAAATGAAAGAGTTGAAAAGTTTCTAAGCGGAAAAAAGTCTTTGTTTATTAACGGAGAATTTGTTGAAAGTAAGTCCCAGAAAACTTTTGAAACCTATAACCCAGCTACCGGAGAAGTACTGGCTAATGTATATGAGGCTGGTCCAGAAGATATTGATTTAGCAGTAAGAGCTGCCAGAAAAGCATTTGATGAAGGTCCATGGTCCAAAATGAGTGCTGCACAAAGAAGCAGGTTAATGTATAAGCTGGCAGACCTCATGGAGGAAAATGCCGAAGAACTAGCACAGCTCGAAACCCTTGATAATGGCAAGCCTATCCGCGAAACGAAAAATGCAGATATCCCTTTGGCAGTAGAGCATATGCGGTATTATGCCGGCTGGTCTACAAAAATCGTTGGACAGACCATTCCTGTCAACGGGCCATTCTTTAACTATACACGCCATGAAGCGGTAGGTGTTGTTGGACAGATCATCCCATGGAACTTCCCTCTTCTTATGGCAATGTGGAAACTAGGTGCAGCACTGGCTACAGGCTGTACAGTGGTACTTAAGCCAGCAGAACAGACTCCGTTATCGGCGCTTTATTTGGCGGAATTAATTCAGGAGGCTGGTTTCCCAGAAGGGGTTGTAAATATCGTTCCCGGATTTGGCGAAAGTGCTGGACAGCCGCTTGTCGATCATCCTCTTGTTGACAAAATTGCTTTTACCGGTTCGACAGAGGTTGGAAAGTTAATTATGGAAAGAGCTTCGAAGTCATTGAAGCGTGTAACATTAGAATTAGGCGGAAAATCGCCAAACATTATTTTGCCAGACGCTGATCTAACGAAAGCCATACCTGGAGCTCTAAATGGTGTTATGTTTAACCAAGGGCAAGTTTGCTGTGCGGGATCACGGGTATTTATTCAAAAGAAGCAATTTGATAATGTCATTGCTGATATGGCTAGCCATGCTAAGAACATTAAACAGGGAGCTGGCATACATGCTGACACAGAAATTGGTCCGCTTGTTTCGATTGAACAGCAAAATCGGGTTTTAGGTTATATTGAAAAAGGATTAAATGAAGGTGCTGAACTAGTCGTTGGCGGCGTGAAGCCGCAAGAGCAAGGCTATTTCGTTTCACCAACTATCTTTGCCAACGTAAATGATGAAATGACGATTGCCAAAGAAGAAATCTTTGGTCCAGTAATCTCTGCACTGCCATATGAGGATCTTGATGATCTTATTGCCCGTGCAAATAATAGTGAATATGGCCTAGCCGCAGGTGTTTGGACACGGGATGTGGCAAATGCTCATTATATTGCGAATAAGCTCCGTGCTGGAACTGTCTGGGTAAACTGCTACAATGCATTTGATGCAGCTTCACCTTTCGGCGGTTATAAACAATCTGGAATTGGACGTGAAATGGGATCATACGCTCTTAATAACTATACAGAGGTTAAGAGTGTCTGGATTTCAATGAAGTAATAATGTGAGATTAAGCCTGAAGAACTTCCACTAGTTCTTTTAGGCTTTTTTTGTTCACATATTATCCATAGGATTTTTTGCTCATTTTATTTATCCTTATATCAGGAGGGGAAATGATGAAAAAAATCTACATTATTTGCGGAATTATCTTATTTCTAGGCGTTTCTGCCGGGATATCATTTTTTATCATTAGAGATATGACCTCAAAGATTCCTGAAAATACGACACTTGTAACAATGAATGATGAAGTCTATGATTTCTCTAAAGCACCGAAAAAGCTAAAGCTAGTTGAATTCATGTATATTAATTGTCCTGATATTTGTCCCACCACGACACAAAAAATGAGATTATTAAAACATGATTTGGAAAAAGCGAATGTTTTTGGTGACAAGGTTCAATTTATTTCAGTTACAATTGATCCTTATCGTGATACACCAGAAGCACTCAGAAAATACATGAAAACATTTGAAGTCGAGGAAGATGGAAACTGGATTTTCCTAACAGGTGATCAAAAAAATATAAAAGAGGATTTAGTAGAAATCCGCGAGCTTGGGGAAACGTTTCAATTTCAATTTCGTGATCCGGGCGATGGTTTCTATATCCATACCTCCCTTGTTTATCTCCTTGATGAAAATAATAAATTCATTAAAAAGTTCCCTATGGGAGATAATTTTGATAAAGATGATGTGTTCAAAAAAATTATGTCTGAAATCTAAAAAGAAAAACGTTGACGAACCTGTCAACGTTTTTCTTTTTAAACTTCAACACTAATCTTTATTAATTCGTGGTAGATGATAGTCTTTTGTTTTGTGGTAGTGCAAGCAGCATTTTTGATCTTGGTTTTGTAAAACTTACATTAATACCCGCTTTTTTCAACCGATTTACTAAATCAACGAGTTGTTTTTTGGCCACAATAAAAACTCCTTTATCCTGCCTGTATGATTTCATTGTACATGATAAATATGAATAAAATATGAACATCTATTGAATAAAATTAATTAATATGTATTGGCTGCAAATATTTATCACGAGTTTATTAAGTAATTCTATATTTTTAGGAAACCTCCTGTTTATTTTTGAAAATATTTCCCCTTATTTTCTTATGGTTAGTGTTTTATGTGTATAAATGGTATAATTTTTGAGATTATGTATTTTGGAGGAAATGGCAAATATGATAACTGTTAGTAATGTAAGTCTTCGATACGGTGACCGCAAGCTGTTTGAAGATGTCAATATTAAGTTTACACCTGGAAATTGTTATGGTCTTATCGGTGCTAATGGGGCAGGGAAATCAACTTTCCTGAAAATATTATCTGGTGAAATTGAGTCCCAGACTGGAAATGTTACACTTGGACCTGGAGAGCGTCTAGCTGTTCTGAAACAAAACCATTTTGAATACGAAGATTTTGAGGTTTTAAAGGTTGTCATTATGGGACATGCCCGCCTATATGAGGTTATGCAGGAAAAAGACGCGATATATATGAAGGCCGACTTTACGGATGAAGATGGCATGAAGGCCGCTGAGCTAGAAGGAGAATTCGCCGAGCTTAACGGCTGGGAAGCAGAATCTGAAGCAGCGATTCTTTTGAAGGGTTTAGGAGTTGATGAAGAACTTCATACAAAGAAAATGGCTGATATTTCCGGTTCTGAAAAAGTCAAAGTATTGCTTGCTCAGGCTCTATTTGGCAAACCAGATGTTCTATTGCTCGATGAGCCGACAAACCATTTGGATATAAAAGCGATTCAATGGCTGGAAGAGTTTCTTATTAACTTTGAAAATACTGTTATTGTCGTTTCCCATGACCGTCACTTCTTAAATAAAGTGTGTACGCATATTGCGGATCTTGATTTTGGCAAAATTCAAATCTATGTGGGAAACTACGATTTTTGGTATGAATCCAGTCAGCTTGCCTTAAGAATGGCTCAGGATGCCAATAAAAAGAAAGAAGAAAAAATCAAAGAGCTGCAGAGCTTTATTGCCCGTTTTAGTGCAAATGCATCTAAATCCAAACAGGCAACCTCCCGTAAAAAGCTGCTCGATAAAATTTCTCTTGATGATATTAGGCCGTCATCCAGAAAATACCCATATGTAGGATTTACGCCTGAGCGGGAAATCGGAAATGATCTTCTCCGTGTTGAAGGCCTAACAAAAACGATTGATGGCGTAAAGGTACTTGATAATATTAGCTTTATTATGAATAAGGATGATAAAATTGCCCTTGTTGGAACGAATGAATTGGCTAAAACGACATTATTCAAAATTTTAATGGGTGAAATGGAACCGGATAGCGGGTCCTACAAGTGGGGAATTACGACGTCACAGGCCTATTTCCCTAAGGATAACTCCCAGTATTTTGAAGGCAGTGATCTGAATTTAGTTGACTGGCTTCGTCAATTCTCACCAAATGACCAAAGTGAAAGCTTCTTAAGGGGATTCCTAGGAAGAATGCTCTTTTCCGGAGAAGAAGTGCTTAAAAAGCCAAGTGTTCTATCTGGCGGTGAGAAAGTACGCTGTATGCTTTCTAAAATGATGCTTAGCGGTGCCAATGTTCTTCTGTTAGATGAACCAACAAACCACTTAGATCTAGAATCCATTACGGCATTAAATAATGGCATGATTAATTATAAGGGTTCGCTTATTTTTGCTTCCCATGACCATCAATTTATTCAAACAATTGCAAACCGAATTATTGAATTGACTCCAAATGGCATGATAGATAAACAAATGACCTATGACGAGTATTTGGAGGATGCCGATATTCAAAAGAAAGTAGCAGATATGTACCAGTAAAAAGGAAGGGTCCCCTCCCCCGTGCGGAGAGGCCCTTCCTTTTTTAGTAATCCTGTTTCTTCTTTTTGTGTCTTGCTGATGAAACACTTGTCCCATCAATCTCTACATTTGTTGTACCTTGTCCTTTGACCTCTGGTGAACTTAATCCTGCTTTAGATGGATCTTTTTTACGTTTTGACAATTTTACCACCTCCACTTTTACTTTTTCTTTTCAACTCCTTTTTTATACGAAACGTTATTATAGTGGACCTTTCAAAATTATGGTATAAATTCCTGCTGAAAAAGCCATTCTATCAACGGAGGAGGTGTGATTAATGAAGAAAAGAGTGGCAGTTGAACAATCACTGACAAATGTATCGGAAGCACTTAGACAAAAAGGGTATGATGTTGTGGAAATGCAAACTGCGTCCGATGCCCAAAATTGCGCAGCTTTTGTAGTAACAGGGATGGATAATAATGTAATGGGAATGCAGGATACATCAACAAAAGCGCCAATCATTGAGGCGAGCGGATTATCTGCTGATCAGGTTTGCCAAGAGATTGAGCAGCGTCTTCAGTAATACTTCATGCAATATTGTTTTGTTTCCATAGCATAAAGACTATAGGAATTTATTCCATAGTCTTTTTTTCATTGAGTATTCAAAACTTAGTCGGTGATTTCCGCTGCAGGCGCTTCGCTTTCCGGGGGCGTTTTGCGAGCCTCCTCGGTGCACGCTCCTGCGGGGTCTCGCTTCGACGCTGAGCCCCCAGAAGTCTTCGCGCATTCCGCTCCAATCAACTAGGTTAATAAATCACCATCATACATTAACAAAGTATTTTATTTAAAAAATCTTGCAAACAGAAAAAAGTAGACAAGTTCTCTCCCCCTCTATGCATATCATTAGTAGTGGACAATCATTATTAGGAGGAGAGAACAATGCAATTTTTTGTATTGAAAAAGCGTTCTGTCATCATGTTCCTTATTGCTGCCCTTGCCATTGTTTCTGCATCTGTGTGGCTGCTTTCAAAGGGAGATTCAGATCCTGTCTTTAGCCAGGAAGCAAATGAAGAAATCAGGGAGATTCATATGGTAACCGGGGAGTTCAAAACTAAGCTCCCTAACGGGAAAGAAATTGAATCCTACCGCTGGGATCCAGGCACTATTTTTGTGAAACAAGGCGAAAAGGTAAACCTTGTAATCTCCGGTGTGAATGGGTCAGAACATCCATTTACGATTGAGGGAACCGAGGTTAAAGGCATTGTGACAAAGGGTGAGGATACCATTGTCCCGCTTCAGTTTAAAAAAGATGGTGTGTATCGGTTAATTTGTCACACACACACTGAAAAAGACCAAAATGGCCCGATGATTGCTTATATTGTAGTAGCTAAATAAAAACAAAAAAGCGCCTATACCAGGCGCTTAGGCTCTTTAAAAGTGATCATCTGCAGGCTAAAGATTATCGAAGTGTAAATTTTTAGCCTGGTTTTTCTTAATTCCACCACCTATCAAACATCGAAGCAGGCATCTGGCGTTTGTGTTCGGTTTGCAGATAGCGTTTTTCGATTTTTTCAGCGGTGTCTTTGCTGACCTGTTTCCCTTCCAAATAGTCATCCAATTCGTCATATGAGATCCCAAGCTCTGTCTCGTCTGCTTGGCCCGGTTTTTGATCGAGCAAGTCAGCAGTTGGAACTTTTAAATATAATTTTTCATCCGCACCCAATTCTCTTAATAGTGCCTTTCCCTGCCGTTTTGTCAACCCAGTCAGAGGAGCAACATCCACCCCTCCATCACCATATTTAGTGTAAAATCCAGTAACAGCCTCAGCGGCATGGTCTGTCCCAACCACAAGCAGTCCCAACTGTCCGCCAAATGCATACTGGGCAATCATTCTCATTCTTGCTTTCACATTCCCTTTTTGATAATCACTTAAAGGCTGGCTGCTGACACGGGAATTATATTCCTTTTGTATCTCATCAACAGCACCTTTAATATTAAATACAAATTCTTCATCAGCTTTAATAAAGGACAATGCCATTTGCGCATCCTCTTCATCAGCCTGAACCCCGTAAGGAAGCCTTACAGCAACAAATTTTGCCTCTATTCCTTCTTTGCGCAGGTCTTCCACTGCAAGCTGGACAAGTCTTCCTGCAAGTGTTGAATCCTGACCTCCGCTAATTCCCAGAACATACCCCTTCGCCTTTGTCTTTTTTAGATAATCCTTCAAAAATTCTATGCGCCGGTTAATTTCTTCTTTCGGGTCAATATCCGGGTTTACATTTAATGCTTTCATTATTTCGGCCTGCAAAGTCATTTTAGCTGTCCCCCCTTGAAAGTCTAATTTTAGGGTAATGTTCTACTAGTACGGACCCTATATCTCTGGAAACTTACTTATTAAATGATTGTTTAATGTTTTCTTTCACCATCTGGATATGGTGCATTTTATTATCCCAGCATTTCTGGCTTAAATCGACCGGATATTCTTCCGGATTTAAGGAACGTCTATATTCTTCCCATAGAAGCGTTAGATTTTCATTAGCAAAGTGCTGAATATCTTTAAGATCTGGAAGCTGATAAACAAGCTTGCCGTCTTGAAATATTGGTTTATGAAGCTCTTTTGCTTTAAAGTCTGATACATACTTAGTGATATATGTATGGATAGGGTGAAACATCTTTAAACGCTCTTCTTCCTCTGGATTTTCATCCTTTAAGGTAACGTAGTCCCCTTCAGATTTCTGTGTTTCATTATTGATAATGCGGTAGACTCTCTTCAAACCTGGAGTGGTAACTTTCTCCGGATTTCCGCTAATCTTAATATTGTCGACCATCTCACCCTCTTCATTTTCAAATGATACCAGTTTATAAACGGCACCAAGAGCAGCCTGGTCATAGGCAGTGATTAACTTTGTACCAATTCCCCATGCATCAATTTTTGCGCCCTGTCCCTTTAGGTTCAAAATTGTATACTCATCCAGGTCATTTGAGGCGATAATTTTGGCATCTTTAAAGCCGGCATCATCCAGCATTCTTCTTGCTTCCTTGGAAAGATATGCAAGGTCTCCGCTATCTAACCGTATGCCGATGAAATTAATTTTGTCCCCAAGTTCCTTGGCAACTTTAATCGCATTTGGCACACCAGATTTCAAAGTATCATAAGTGTCTACGAGGAACACACAGTCCTTATGTCGCCTTGCATATTTATGAAAAGCAGTGTATTCGTCTCCGTAGGCTTGAACTAATGCGTGAGCGTGTGTGCCTGAAACAGGTATACCAAATTTTTTTCCAGCTCTCACGTTGGAGGTTGAATCAAATCCGCCTATGTAGGCTGCTCTTGCTCCCCAAAGGGCTGCATCCATTTCATGTGCTCTGCGGGAACCAAATTCCATAGCAGGTTCATCCCCAACGACTTCCTTAATGCGCGCAGCCTTGGTCGCAATCAATGTTTGATAATTCACAATGTTTAATAGCGCTGTTTCAATTAATTGGGCCTGTGCCAGCGGCGCTTCAATTCTCATAAGGGGCTCGTTGCCAAATACCAGCTCCCCTTCTTCTACTGAATAAATGGAGCCAGTAAAACGAAGACTTCGCAAATAGTCCAGAAAGTCTTTTTTGTAATGCAGTTCATTTTGCAAGTAGTCTAAATCACTATCTGTAAATTTAAATTGGCTGATAAACTCAATAACTTTTTCAAGACCGGCAAAAATGCCATAGCCATTTCCAAAAGGTACCTTGCGGAAATATAATTCAAATACAGCTTTTTTATTATGTATGTTATCCTCCCAATAGGTTTCGGCCATATTGATTTGATATAAGTCTGTATGTAATGTTAAGCTGTCATCTGGCAGCAGTGTACTCATCCGTAATCCTCCTAATAATAAACATCAAAATAACTTTTTATAAATTTTACCCTTTATCCGCTTTATTTACCCTAAATATGCCTGCAATTATCTCCTATGTGTAAATTGATAGATAACAAACGGAGCAGCTAATAAAGCTGGAAAAATGTAGTAGCTGAGCCGGTAAAACATAATAATTAACAAGCTAAGTTCGGTAGGAATCCCATGTGTACCCATACCGATTAAAAAAACAAGGTCAAAAGAACCGATTCCTCCTGGTATAAGGCTGATAATGCCGACACAGGCAGAGATAACAACAATAGGGAATAGAACAGAAAAACTGATAGGTACGCTTAAAAATCGGGCAATTCCCCAAATACAAATAACAACAAAAAGCCATTCAAAGATGGAAATCGTCATTAGCTCCGAAACAAAGGCCTTTTTCACCTGCTCCATCTCCCAAAACTTTCTTTGGAAAATGTAAATAAGAATTAATAATGGGGTGTATGCCGCGACGGCCCAAACCGCCAATTTAAGGAACCTTATTTCGGAATAAACGTGTAAATCTGAAAAAACAACCAGCCATGATAAAAATGATAATCCGGTTAAATAAAATAAGGACAACTTCGCAATCATAAGAATATATGGTATATCATCTTGCACATACTTCCTGAAATAAAGAGATCTAAGTGTTGTCCCCGCTACACCTCCAAATCCAACCAGGTTTGAAAATGCATTGGCAGAAAAAGAGTAAATAATGAGGTTTCTTCTCTTTATATGTATGCTAAAAATTTTTGTCAGGATCAAGTCATAATAAAACATGGGAATAAGAGAGATAAGGCCAAGTATGAAAATAAGCACAATTTTAAACGCTGGCAGCCGATCTAAATACATATTAATGATATCCCAATCAAATTCCTTAAATAATCCCCTTGCCTCGTATCCAATTAATAATAATAAAAGTATTGGCATTAAGACTTTAATGCTGGAAAAAATTTTCTTCTTTTTTAATAAAGACAAAATACCCCACCGTTCAAAAAATAATAGGACTATTTTCCATCCTACTCTATTCTATTCTTTTCGACCCATCTCATCAACAAAATTGGGTAACCTTCCTAATTGCGGCTTGAGAAGAATTCCTTTATAATTGACACATCGCCCAAAAGACTGAGGTGAAGCAATGTTTGATTTTATAATGGAATTTTCTAATATTCCAGCAGAATATACCATTTATGCCAGCTTCTTAGCCAGTGTGATCATTAGGTTTGCTTGGCTGTGGAATATAGAATACCATTTTAATGATACAATAAGAGATTGTCATGAATGGAATGCTGCTGCGAATAATCCAATGCAGCAAATGAAACAGAACAAAGTTCCTTTTTCACATTTAAATTGGCTAGTTAAATGTATTAAAAAGAAAGAAAACCCAGGTGAAGACCCGGACACGGAACCCCAAATCCTATAGATAGATAAATAATGAAAAATTAGGAGGAGTTACCGTGAAATTCCAGAAAAAACTTTTAATCTTTGCTATGATAGCCAGTTCTGCTATGCTGCTTTCTGCATGCTCAAGTACCGGTCAAAATAATGACTCAATGTTTCATCAAATTTTAGTTGAACCCTTCATTAAATTAATTCACGGAATTGCCGTGATCTTTAACGATAATTATGGGATTGCCATTATTGTCTTAACGCTTGGAATTAGGCTGATTCTCATGCCGTTAATGCTTAAACAGTATAAAAACCAGGCAATCATGAAGGAAAAAATGGATACCGTTAAGCCTGACATGGATCGGATTCAAAAGGACCTGAAAGCCGCAAAAGATCCAAAGGACCAGCAAAAGCTTCAGCAGGAAATGTTTGCCCTTTATAAAGAAAATGGTATCAATCCATTAAATATGGGATGTCTGCCTATCCTTATTCAAATGCCCATCCTTATGGGATTTTATTATGCAATCAGGGGTTCTGAAGACATTGCTACGCATTCATTCCTATGGTTTAGCCTTGGTCAGTCCGATATTTGGATCACTGCACTTGCCGGTATCGTATATTATGTACAGTTTAAGGTATCTATGTCCAATATGCCAATACAGCAGCAATCACAAATGAAGTTTATGGGACTTTTATCCCCTATTATGATTGTGTTTGTATCATTGAATGCACCAGCAGCATTGCCTTTATATTGGACGGTTGGCGGGATTTTCTTAACAATACAGACATATGTCGGAAGAAGGCTATATCAATCACCTGCAGGAATGAAAGCCAAAAACGAAGATAAGTAAAAGGAAGATAATAGTTGGATAAACCTCTTTTACAGATGGAATTCTATTAGTGACATCTAATAAAGGAGGTTTTTTTTTTGAAAACTAAAATGATGTTGACTGCTGGTCTGTCAATGCTTCTGATGGCGGGATGCGGGGCAAATGACAATGGCAGAAATAATGTAGGTCTTGGTAATAATGATGTTACTGCACCAACTAGGGTGAATAATCCTGGATATCAAAATGACACATTTAATAATACTACTTATGATTATTATGGCAACAGAATGGATCGTCCGACAAGAATCGGCAATACAGCGCGGATGGGCAACGGTACACAGGTACGAAATATCAATAATGAAACACCGAAGATGCGTGTTGCTGACCGTGCAGCAGATAAAATTGCTTCCATGAAGGAAATAGATCATGCCAATGTCATCGTTACGGATAATAATGCATATGTCGCAGCGAGATTAAGAAACAATGCTACTTTCGACAGAAACCTCGAAAGAAAAATTGCCGATCAAGTAAAATCAGTTGATCAGGATATTGACAATGTGTATGTATCAGTAAACCCGGATTTTTATGACAGAATGAACGGTTATACGAATGATATTCGCGGTGGGCATCCAGTGGAAGGATTCTTTGATGAATTTTCACAAACGGTCCGCCGTATCTTCCCAGATAACGCTACAAGATAAGAAATATACAAAAGGAGGATCTACTTTACAGATCCTCCTTCCTCTTATTATGCCTCTTGAAAGTAATCCTTGTAAAATCCCCCAACTTTTCCAGAGTTATCTATTACAAAGTAAAACTCCTCAGTTTCATTTTTAACCTCATAGGTCTTACCTTCAGTTAATACTCGATTAACAATGTATTTTGCAGCATTAGTATGCACGCATTTTACCTTTTTGAGTGTTTCTCTTTCCTGCCAGCTTTGATGGATCATATTTGCCACTCCTTCTACTTTGTCACTTACTAGTATATAGAATATGGAGCTAATGGCGCAAGATGGTTCTTTTGCTTTAATTTATTGGGCTGAAGCTGAAGACTTTTCTTAAGATGCTGTATGTTGTTTTCTTCAAAGGTATATAGTTTTCTGGTAATCGCATTCATTAATGTCACATAATTTTTTCCACAAATGGTATCCATTCTTATAAACTCAAGGTGCTCATATAATTGGTCTTTATATATCAGTTCAAAATAATCCCCATTCGAAAGATATTCCATGATATAACCTTCTTTCTTGGTGGATGCATTATTCTTTACCACCGATATGACTTGGTTAAAACATGGATTTTCTTTTGAAGTGCATGAATAGTTCAAGAAAATAATTAGCATATGCAGGAAAACAAAATCAGATACCGAAAAAATATAAAAAAATTTATGTCAATTTTGGCTGGATTGAATAAATTAAATTGACGTAATGTTGATGTGTTTTTAAAATGTTTCACAAAGGAAACTTTTTTAACTTTACGAATATATTCTTATAAAGCTGCTTATTGCAGAGAGGTGAAATGGTGTGCATGAAAATTTATTATTGGCATTTGGTCTTACCTTAATTGCCGGACTTGCCACGGGAATTGGCAGCTTAATTGCCTTTTTTACCTCAACGACTAACACAAAATTTCTTTCAGTTACACTAGGATTTTCAGCAGGGGTAATGATATATGTTTCTATGGTAGAGATTTTTGTTAAAGCGAAAGTTGCATTGACAGCGGCAGTAGGTGATGTACCAGGCAATTGGCTGACAGTAGCTGGTTTTTTTGGCGGGATGGTCCTAATTGCGCTGATTGACAAATTTGTCCCTGAACAAGGAAACCCCCATGAGCCAAGGAAAGTAGAGGATATGAATAAGCAGCAAGGAAAACCTTCTGAAGATCAAGCTTTGCTAAAAATGGGAACCTTTACTGCACTTGCCATTGGAATTCATAACTTTCCAGAAGGAATTGCAACCTTTACTTCTGCCTTGCATGATCCTGCCCTAGGAATTGCCATTACAATTGCGATAGCCATTCATAATATTCCTGAAGGCATCGCCGTTGCTGTTCCGATCTACTTCGCCACCAAGAGCAAGAAAAAGGCTTTTAAACTTTCATTTTTGTCGGGATTAGCTGAACCCATTGGAGCACTTGTTGCATTCTTGATATTAATGCCGTTCCTAAATGATATTATCTTTGGATTGATTTTTTCTGCTGTTGCTGGGATTATGGTATTTATCTCACTGGACGAATTGCTGCCAGCCGCAAAAAAGTATGACAGCGGCCATCTTTCTATATATGGGCTTATTGCCGGAATGGCTGTTATGGCTATAAGTTTGCTGTTATTTATGTAAAAAAATCATCGGACCGTATATGCGGCCCGATGATTTTATTTGTACAGAGTCTGATAAAGTGTAATTTCATTTTTACTGATAGGCGGGTTAAATTCAATAAGGAAAGGGCGCTCCCCTCTAGATGCAATTGTTTCCTTGACAATTCCTGACTTGCTGGATTCACAAAAAACTATGTTTGCTGCTCCTGCTTTTAGCACAGTCTTTTTTGACGCGCCTGAGGGTTCCATATATGTATCATGAATCGGAAAATCAAGTAATTCAGACCACAGCTTTGCGGTTTGATCGCAATTTTTTACAGCATAAGAAATGGATTGGATTGTATGGTTTGCTAGTTTCTTATCCATCATGCCAAGGCTTTTAAGTTCTTTAAACCGTTCATCATCCTTCTGTCCCCATTCGATGAAAAATGGATATGGAACGGATGCTTCCTCCTTTAGAAACAGCATTTTCCATTCGATAACCGTGCCATCTTTTCTTCTTCGGCTTCCAGGAAATATTGGGAAAGTACTGTAGCCTTTCTTCTCCAATGTATCCTTAAGATCTTCAATATTATCTGTTCGAAAACATATTTGTCCTGCTCCCTCTCCCCTAGCTAAATCTTTTACTAGGTGCTGGATAAGGGGGTTATTTGATTGCTGGGCAATTTCTTGGTTTTCAATCGCAAGATACTCTATATACGATGAAGCTGTGTATAACAAACTGTTATATGTTCCCCATAATTCATGGCTTCCGCCCATGACAGCTTTTATTCCGTGTTTTTCCCATTGTTCAACAGCAGCTTGAGGATCTTGACTGATAAAATGGACAATATGATCTAGCTGTAAATTCATTTTCAACATTCCTTTCATACGTTTTATATTATTTTACAGATAGAGGGCACGATGCTTCAAATATTTTACACTTATCATGATTAAAGTCCCTTTTTTGAATTTTTTCCATTAAAGGTCTTTTCAAAATGGAAAATAACAATTAGAATGAAATGAATAGAAAGAATATTCAATCCATTTAACTGGGAGGTAATGCAAAATGAAGATTATGAGTAATGAACAATTGGTTGTCTCGTATCGTGATGCATTAAAGTCAGGTTCTGAGAAAGAATGGATTTGGATATTGAAAAAGGAAATCATCAAACGAGGTTTAAAGCCTGTGAAAAAGTAAATGTAAGAGTATTTTTGTTCCATAAAAAAATCAGAGTGGCTATATGCCACTCTGATTTTTTCATCATCATGATGGTATTATTAAGCTTCAAAAAGAAGTGATTCTGGATCTTCAATAAGTTCTTTAACATGTTTTAAGAAGGTAACAGCTTCTTTACCATCGACGATACGGTGATCATAGGAAAGAGCAAGATACATCATTGGACGATTTTCCATTCTTTCAGCATCAATGGCAACTGGACGAGTTTGAATCGTATGCATGCCAAGGATACCTACTTGAGGTCCATTAAGGATTGGTGTTGATAATAGAGAACCGAATACTCCACCGTTTGTAATAGTAAATGTTCCGCCTTGAAGGTCGGATAAAGCTAGCTTGTTATTTCTTGCTTTAACAGCTAAATCACTGATATCTTTTTCAATTTCGGCAAAGTTTTTGCTGTCTGCATCACGAACAACTGGAACAACTAGACCTTCTTCAGTTGAAACAGCAACACCGATATCATAGAACTTTTTAAGTAGAAGTTCGTCGCCTTGAATTTCAGCATTAAGCAGCGGGCATTTCTTTAATGACGCAACAACAGCTTTTGTAAAGAATGACATGAATCCTAATTTTACGTCGTTTTCAGCAAAGAACTTATCCTTGCGGCGCTTACGAAGATTCATAACATTAGTCATATCGACTTCATTAAATGTAGTCAGCATAGCAGTTGACTGTTTAACTTCAAGAAGCCTGTTGGCAATTGTTTGACGGCGGCGTGTCATGCGAACGCGCTCTACCTCTTTGCCTCCAACCTGTGCAGCAGGAGCTGGTGCAGCTGCTGGTTTTTGTGGTGCAGGTACAGAAGCTGCAGCCTGCGGGTTGAAAGATGAAACATCCTGTGCACGAACTCTGCCAAGCGGGTCAGCTGTTGGCACTTGATTTAAATCAATTCCTTTTTCTCTTGCCATTTTTCTTGCAGCAGGAGATGCAATTGTGCGCTGACCTTCGTTAGCAGAAGCTGGAGCAGCTGCCTGTTCAGCCTTAGCTGGTGCAGCTTGTTCTGCTTGTGCAGGTGCTTTTTCTTCTTGTGCCGGAGCAGCTTGTGGCGCACTTGCTCCTGCCTGACCTGCCTCATCAACAACTGCGATCGTGTCGCCAACGTTTACGTTATCTCCCTCTTCAGCTTTAACTTCAGTTAAGATCCCGCTGAATTCAGAGATAATCTCAACATTTACTTTATCAGTTTCTAATTCAACAACATAGTCGCCTTTATTTACAGCATCTCCCGGCTTTTTAAGCCATTGTGCGATTGTTCCTTCTGTAATTGATTCTGCTAGTTCAGGTACTTTGATTTCTGCCACCTTAATTTCCTCCTTCTTGCGATTGCGTTAATGCTTCATTAATAATACGTGCCTGTTCTTTTTTATGGAAGTCTGGATCACCCTCTGAAGGGCTTGAACGACGGCGTCTTCCAACATATGATACTTCAACATCGTCTGATGCAACTTCATGCAGTCTTGGTTCAACAAAGTTCCAAGCACCCATGTTTTTAGGTTCCTCTTGAACCCAGACAATTTCTTTTAAGTTTGGATAACGGCTTGCCACTTCTTTGATCATTTGCATTGGGAATGGATAAATCTCCTCTACGCGTACGATATGGAACCAATCCTGATTTTCGATTTTCTTTAGGTTTTCTGCTAAATCAATAGCCATTTTTCCAGTGGCAAGAACTAATCGAGTTACCTTATCAGTTTCTTGTCCAAGACCTGGCTGCTCTAAAATAGACTTGAATTCGCCATCGCTTAGATCAGTGATAGATGATGTTACAAGTGAGTGGCGAAGCAGACTCTTCGGCGACATAATAACAAGAGGGCGAACCTCTTCTTTATTTAGTATTGCTGCCTGTCTGCGCAAAATATGGAAATATTGTGCAGAAGAAGACAGATTTGCTACAGTCCAGTTATTTTCAGCTGCCAAAGTTAAGAATCTTTCCAAACGGGCACTCGAGTGCTCAGGACCTTGACCTTCATAACCATGCGGCAAAAGCATAACAAGTCCGGATTTTTGTCCCCACTTTGCCCGGCCAGCTGCGATAAATTGGTCGAAAATGACTTGGGCAGAGTTAGCAAAATCTCCGAATTGTGCTTCCCAAAGAACTAGTGTTTCTGGAGCAAACACATTATAGCCATATTCAAATCCAAGAACAGATGTTTCAGATAATGGACTATTATGCACAGCAAAGGACGCCTTTGCTGATGATAGATTATGCAAAGGTGAGTAGGATTCTCCTGTTACATGGTCATGCAGCACAATATTTCTATGTGCAAACGTACCGCGCTCGGAGTCCTGTCCTGTTAAACGAATTGGTGTGCCATCCTTCAGAATGGATGCAAATGCTAAAGTTTCAGCGTGTCCCCAATCGATTTTAGCTGTTCCGTCCAGCGCCTCTAATCTTCTCTTAAGGATTTTTTCAAGCTTGCTGAACACCTTAAATCCTTCTGGGAAAGCTAACAGTTCTTCGTTTATTTCTTTTAGATCTGCCTCAGGTACAGCCGTATTTATTTTCGGAAGTCCTTTTTCAATAATTTCTGGAGGATTCATAGATGGGGTGTCTGCTTTTTCATTAGGCACCTTTCCATGAGCTTCCTTAAGTCGGCTTGTCACACTTTCCTCAATTTCACGAATCGTCTCTTTCGTTATAAAAGATTGATCTGCAAGTTTTTGAGCGTACACTTCCTTAACAGAAGGTTTGTTATTAACGATATTGTACATTAACGGGTTGGTTGTCATCGGCTCATCCATCTCATTGTGTCCGAATCTTCGGAAACCAATGAGATCTATTAAAAAGTCTTTTTTAAACTTTTCACGGTATTCCGATGCAAACTTGGCAGCAGCAATACAAGCTTCTGGGTCATCCGCATTCACGTGAAGGATTGGTATTTCAAATCCTTTTGCCAAATCACTGGCATATCTTGTAGAACGGGAATCACGAGATTCGGTTGTAAATCCGATCGTATTGTTAGCAATAATATGAATGGATCCGCCTGTATTATAGCCCTTTAGCTGACCAAGGTTCAATGACTCTGCCACAACGCCTTGGCCAGGAAAAGCAGCATCACCATGAATGACAATGGAAAGAGCAGTACGGAAATCAGTTTTTGGATACCCTTTTTCACTGCGGTCATCCTGTGCAGCACGGGTATAACCTTCAACAACTGCATCCACAAATTCAAGGTGACTTGGGTTATTGGCTAGAGTTAATCGCGCAACAGTCGTATTTTCGTCTTTGATTTTCTTGTCTAGTCCTAAATGATATTTTACATCCCCTGTCCAGCCAAAACTAATTCCGATTGATCCTTCAGAAGGAACTAGGTCTTTATTAGGAGCATGTTGGAACTCTGCAAATATCATTTCATACGGTTTACCAAGGACATGTGCCAAAACATTGAGGCGTCCGCGATGAGCCATCCCAATATTAATGGTATCTGTACCTTTTGAAACAGATTCAGAAATAATTTGATCAAGCAAAGGTATCATGGAATCTAAGCCTTCAATGGAAAACCTCTTTTGTCCAACATAAGTACGATGAAGGAATTTTTCAAACTCTTCAACTTCCGTTAATCTCTTAAGGACTTTTGTTTTTTCATTAGTGCTTAATTTTACTTTTAAACCACTAGATTCAACTTTGCGGCGTAGCCAGTCTTTTTCGTTTTCGTCATATACATGATGAAATTCAAATGCAATTGTATCCATATATATACTTTTTAAGTATTCAATCGCATCAAATCCATTAAGAAGGACAATTGGTGCATCCTTGCAGATGATGCCTGCTGGAAGCGCTCGCAAGTCTGCTTCTGTTAGACCATATTGCGAAAGCTCAAAAAGATTCTTTTCCGGTTCATGATCCTTTAAGGGATAGATATCTGCAGCCCTGTGGCCATATGTACGGATGTTATCTGCCAGCCTTAATGCTGCTAATGTTTTTTCTAATTGTGCAGGTGATGCAGTATCTGCATCTGTCCCCATTGAAGACTCTGTTTCTACCACAGGTGCTCCATATGTTTCAAAGTAGGCCTTTAGTTCTGGGTCGATTGATTCCGGATCTTGCAAAAAAAGCTCATATTGCTCAATTACATAGCCAAGGTTTGGGCCAAAGAAGTCTTGATTTAAAGGCCTTCCACCACTCAGCGGCTTTTTCATGGAAAATAACCTCCATAACAACTTATATTATTTGAGAAAAGCTCTAGCCCTTATCCCCTTACTAGATA
>Ga0182742_1000699_pt1 | contig 49370 bp, 43 predicted proteins | sample eDN5th37CBELigMG_FD_128880 | JGI IMG/M metagenome (GOLD analysis project Ga0182742, IMG submission 128880) | Enriched Miracle-Growth compost microbial communities from Emeryville, California, USA - eDNA 5th pass 37_C BE-Lig MG (version 2)... ...
GTGCGCAGTCGTGACAGACTGATCAGATGGTCGACTTCGAACCCGTCATCCTGCAGGACCCCGATTCCGCGCTCACGGCCACCTACGTGCCCAAGGCCGGGATGATCTGCACATCGCTGTCCGCCGACGGGGTGGAGTTCCTGGGCCAGCGCCGCGGCCTGGAGGCCTACGTCAGCGCTGCCAAGACCATGGGACTGCCCATCCTGTATCCCTGGGCAAACCGGTTGGGCGCCAACTCATACACCGCGGAGGGCGCCACCGTATCGGTGACACCGGGCGTTGCCGGGGTGCACCCTGACGAGCACGGCTGGCCGATTCACGGTGTGCTGGCCGGCAACAGCGGATGGCTCGTCGACGAGAAGACCGACAACGCTTTGGTCGCAACCCTCGACTGGAGCAGCCAACCCGACCTGCTCGCGGTGTTCCCCTTCCCGCACGCCCTCTCCATGGCGGTCACCCTGGCGGACCGGACCTTGACCGTGACGACGACGGTGACGCCGTCGACCGCCGCGGCGGTGCCGTTGAGTTACGGCTACCACCCGTATTTCACGATTTCCGGTGTACCGCGGTCCGAATGGCAGATCGAGACACCGCCCATGCGCCGCCTCACCGTCGACGACCGCGCCATCCCGACCGGTGACACGTCACCGTGGGCCGGTGGCACGGAAACACTCGGCGAGACGTTCCTGGATCACGGGTTCGACCAGGTTGCCGACGGATCGGTGTTCGCCGTGTCCGGTGGAAACCGCCGCATCTCAGTCACATTCATCAGCGGATACACCTGTTCACAGATCTTCGCCCCGCTCAACGACGAGGTGATCTGCTTCGAACCGATGACCGCGCCCACCGACGCACTGCGCCGTGGCACCTACCCGGTGGCGGCGCCCGGCGCCGCTCAGACCAGCGTCTTCTCGATCACGGTGCACTGACCCCGCTCACCGGATTGTCCCGGAGCGCGGCACGACGCAACTTACCCACCTCGGTGCGCGGCAGTTCGCTCACGAAGTCGACGACCCGCGGGGCGGCGTAGCGGCCGACGTGCTGTCCCACAAGGCCCTTCAATTCGTCGACCATGACGTCCTGCGCCGGCGCGGTGTCGGTCCGTACCACCACCGCGCGCACCACGTTGCCGTACGTGTCGTCGACGTGGGCGACGGCCGCGGCCTCGGCGACGCCCGGATGCTGCAACAGGGCGTTCTCCACCTCGACGGGGCTGACGTTGTGACCGGAGGCGATGATGATGTCGTCGTCACGCCCGAGCACCTGCCACCGCCCCTCGGCGTCGCGGACCGCGAGATCCTCGGTGAGGAAAACATCTTCGCGCCAACGCGCCTCCCACCGCTCCGGCACGTTCTCGTAACCGGCCGACATCTGGTGGCGTGGTCGCCGTACGGCGATCAGGCCCGGCTCGCCTTCGCCCACGGGTTGTCCGTCCCGGTCGGCGAGGAACACGTCGAAACCCGGTATAGTCCCGGCGATCTTGCCCGGGTGCAGGGGGACGTCCGCATCGAGCACGTCGCCGAGCAACATGCCGACCTCTGACAAGCCGTAACCGTTGCGCACCGGAGGCGCGCCAGTCGCCTCCCATGCGCTTGCCACGGCTTCGGTCAGTGGTTCGCCGGCCGCCGCCACCAGGCGCAGACTCGATGGCACCCCGCCATGTGTCAGCGGTTCGGTCCAGCGGCGCAGCGCCGCCGGCGCCGTCGTGACGACGGTCGCCTGCTCCTCGGTCAGCACGCGGTACCACTTCTCGGGCACGAAGGGCCCGGTGTACATGACGCGGTGCACGCCCAGGGCCATCACCGACGCACCGGTGGAATACAGCCCATACGCCCAGGCGGGATCCGCGGTCGAGAAGACCACATCACGCGAATGTGGGCCGAGGCCGAGCACACTGACGGCATACGGCATCACCGACAGGAACGCCGCGTGGGTCATCACGCAGGCCTTGGGAGTTCCCGACGTTCCGCTGGTGAACAGGATCGTCGCGGTGTCAACGATTTTGGTGGGGACGATGGGACCGTCGGCATCGGCGGAGTCCAAATCAGACCAGAAGGATCGGTCGCACGCCACCTCGGAGCCACCGACGACGAACACGGACACATCGAGGTCGCCCAGTTGCTGCGCGCGGTGCAACGCTTCGCGGTACCGCGCATCGACGACGACGGCCGACACTCGGGCGGCTTTGATACGCAACGCGATCGGCTCGGGTCCGAAGCCGCCGAACAACGGCACGTACACCAGACCGGATCGCCAGGCGGCCAACGCGGTGATCCAACTCTCGACCTGACGCGTCAGCAGTCCCGCCACGCGGTCGCCGCGGCGCAGGCCCGCACGCGCGAAAACCCTTGCGGCCTTGGCGGCCTGGCGGTCCAGCTCACGGTAGCTCCACTGGTCGGCCGATCCGTCCTCATGCCGGACCGTCAGCGCCAGGCGTCCCGGATCGGTCGAATACCGGCTGCACGCCTCGTGTGCGGTGTTGAAGTCCGGGCCGAAAGGATCACGGTCGAGCCGCGACTCGATGGCGTCCCAGGCCTGCTCGACAGTGCATACGTCGCGCGCCATCAGTAACTCACTTTCGCTGTCTTCGTGAACATCAGGGCGAATACCGTTGCCAGGCAGGCCGCGGCGAGGTACGCGGCAAGCGACCAGTGTCCGTGCGTCGCCGACCACAGGGTCACCGCGATGAACGGTGCGGGCGCGCTGAACACCACGCCGCCCATCTGATAGGACACCGACGCACCGGTGTACCGCACATCGGCGGGGAACAGTCGGGACACATAGGCCGCCACGGCCGAGTACGTCACGGCGTGTCCGACCGTCACGATGAGGATCATGGCGACCAGCACCGCCCACCCCTCACCGGTGCTCAGCAGCCAGAAGAACGGATATCCGATCGCGGCCATGTACAACGAGCCGAGTATCAACATCTTTCGCGGCCCCATCCGGTCGGCCACGATCGAGACGTAAGGCACCGTGAAGATGTCGAGGACACACGCGACGAGCAGGCTCATCAGGATCGTCTCGCGTGCGACACCGAGTTCCTCAGGTCCGTGCGACAGCACGAACACGGTCACCAGGTAGAAGGGCACAAGTGACGCCGCCTGCGTGAGGATGCCCACCGCCAGCGGGCGCTTGTGGGAGCGCAGTACGTCCACGATGGGGTGCCTCACCACCTGGTCGTTGCGCCGAATCTGTTCGAACTCAGGCGATTCGGTGATCTGCAACCGGACGTAGAGACCTACCAGTAGAAGTGCCGAGCTCGCGAGGAACGGTACGCGCCATCCCCAGGCCATGATCTCGTCGTCGGGAAGTCGCTCCACGATCAGGAACGCCACGGTGGCGAGCACCAGTCCGGCCGGTACACCCGCCTGCGGGAAGCTACCGTAGAACGCACGCCGCTTCGGCGGCGCGTGCTCGACGGCCATCAGGACGGCCCCGCCCCACTCACCGCCCACCGCGAATCCCTGCACCAGCCGGGCAACGACCAGCAGAACCGGTGCGGCGATGCCGATCTGGTCGTAGGTGGGAATAAGGCCGATCGCGACAGTGGCCGATCCCATGAGCAACAACGACAGGACAAGCAGCTTCTTGCGGCCGATCCGGTCCCCGAAGTGACCGAAGACGATCGCGCCCGCCGGACGGGAGAAGAACGCCACACCGAACGTGGCGAATGCGGCCAGGGTTCCCGACAACGGACTCAGGTTCGGGAAGAACGCGACCCCGAACACCAGGCCCGCGGCGGTGCCGAAGATGAAGAAGTCATACCACTCGATCGCCGTCCCCACGAAACTCGCGGTGGCAACCCGCGCCGGACTGACCGCCCCGACTTTCTGCCCGACCTCATTGTCGATGGTTGTCACGTCGACCCCTTCCGTGGCGGCGATTGTGCGCTCAGTCACAGTCCTAACACACCAGCCATCGGCATTGCAAGATTTTTGTACCGATCAGTCCAACCGCAGTCTCGGGACAGTCGGCGCATATTTACTGAGGTAAAGAGCATTTATCGGTCGCTATTGCGTTGATATTGAACCGATCAGTACAGTCCAGGCATGACGCAGTACGAAAACGACGCGGATCGCGTGGTGCTGGTGTCGGGCGGGTCTCGCGGCATCGGCGCCGGCATCACCACAGCGCTGACTCGGCGGGGTGTGCGGGTCGGATGCACCTATCGGACCCGGCATGAGGAGGCCGAGAAGCTGGCATCCGACGCGCCGGATCTGGTACTGCCTGTGCATTTCGACCTGTCCGACCCGACCACCGCGACGGCCGCGGTCGACATGGTGGTCGACACGTGGGGGCGGCTCGACGCCGTCATCCTCAACGCCGGCCAATGGGCCGGTGGGCGACTGGTCACCAGCGAACCCGCCGCGTGGTGGGAGGTCGTCGAGACCAACCTGCGCGGGACGGTCGCGCTCACCCGGGCCGCGCTGCCCCACCTGCAACGTGGCAATTCGCCCAGCATCGTCCTGATCTCGTCGGTGGTCGGACTGATCGGCCACGCCGGCGACACCGCGTACGCCAGCGCCAAGGCCGCGATGGTCGGGTTCGGCCGCTCCCTCGCCAAGGAAGTCGCGCGTGACCACATCCGGGTGAACATCCTTGCGCCGGGTTTCATCGAGACCGACATGACCGACGCGGTGCCGGCGGGCGCTCGCAGCCGCATCGAGGATGCGACTGTCCTGGGCCGTTTCGGCACCGTCGACGAAATCGCAACGGCAGCAGTCTTCCTCAGCGAGGACGCCACATTCTGCACCGGGTCTGTCCTGACCGCCGACGGCGGCTGGGCCCTGTGACACTCCCAACCGGAAGGAAAACCCCGATATGACCGCCACTCTCGAACATGCAACCGGGTTGCCCGACGCCGAATACCGCGCCCTCAGAGACCGGATCTTCGACGCGATCTGGTCCGAACTCGATCCGCTCGAGGAGCGCATCGAGAACGAAGAGCGCATCCCCAACGAGATCGTGCTGCCGATCCTGGAACGGATCGGCGCCTTCGGACTGCTCGTGCCGCGGGAATACGGCGGCAGCGGGCTGTCGATCGCGCAGTACCTGCCCATCATCTCCGAGTTCGCGAAAGTCCAGGGCGGACTTCGTGTCATCGTGCACGTCCACAACTCTTTCGCCCACGCCCTGTCGGAGATCGGCAACGACGAACAGAAGGCCGCAGTGCTGCACGGCGCCGCGACCGGTGCGAACTCGGTGGCGTTCGCGCTGACCGAGCCCGGGCACGGCACCGGCGCCGACCTCGGGTCCTCGGCCGTGCGGATGGGCGACGAGTACGAGATCACCGGCGAGAAGTGGCTGATCACCAACTCCGACATCGCCACCCACTTCATCGTGTTCGCCAAGACCGCGCCCACCGAGGTGTCGGCCTTCCTGGTCCCCCGCGACACCGACGGACTGTCGATCGAACCGCTCCCGGAGACCATGGGCTGCAAGGGCGGCGAGCACGGCCACATCAGGCTTGCAGGAGTCCGCGTTCCGGCGACGGCGCTGATCGGCGCGGAAGGCGAAGGGAACCAACACCTCGAACGCGCGCTCGAGATCAGCCGCGTGTTCATCGCGGCGAGTTCGCTCGGCACCTCCGAACGCGCACTGGAGTTGTCGGTCGCGCGCGCCAAGGAGCGCGTGACCTTCGGCAAACCGATCGGTTCCCGGCAGGCCATCCAGCGGTACCTCGCCGAGATGGCCACAGACATCTACGCGCTGCGCGGCCTGCTCGCCGATGCGGCACACAAGTGGGACAGCGGGAAGCGGATCCCCGCCGAGGCGAGCATGTGCAAACTGTTCGGCCTGGAAGCGGTGGGCCGGGTCACCGACCGGGCGCTGCTGATCCACGGCGGCATCGGATACACCAGGGCCTACCCGGTGGAACGCCTCTACCGGGATGCCCGCCTCAACTGGCTCGAGGAGGGTACGCCGACCATCCAGTACATGGTGGCGGCCAACGAACTGTTGTCCGGGTACGTCTTCTCCGACGCCTTCGACGCCGCCGGCCTGTGACACCGGGCCCGTCCCCGGGCCGCGGCACCGACCTCATAGGCTGACAGGCGACACAGGTTCAAGGGAGCACGACGGCAGTGAGCAAGAAGTTCGAGTCGAACCGGGATGAGATTCTGCGCATTTCGGCCGAGTTGTTCGCGAAGTCGGGCTACCACGGAACCGGTATCTCCGACCTGGGGGCCGCGGTCGGACTCGGCCGCGGCGCCCTGTACCACTACATCGGCAGCAAAGAGACGATTCTCTACGAGATCAGCAGCAGGCAGTTGGCACAGATGAACAACCTGGCCGACGAGCTTGCGTTGACGGAGAAGGATCCGGAGAAACGGCTTCGGGGGCTGGCGCGCGCGCTGCTGCGCAACATCGCCGAGCACCGTGCCGAGTGGACGGTGTTCTTCCGCGAGTACCACGCGCTGACCGGCGAGCGGCGTGACCGCGTCATCGCCGCCCGCGAGCGCTACGAGGCGCACTGGCGCAACGCCCTGGACCAGGGCGTCCGGGACGGCCAGTTCCGGCCGTTGCCGACGCTCATGGTCAAGGGCCTGCTCGGTATGTTCAACTACAGCTATCTGTGGCTGACCTTGGACGGCCCCGAAAGCCCCGAGGACATCGCCGATGAGTTCCTCGATACGGTGCTCGTCGGCATGAACGCAGATGGTCTGCGCAGCTAGCGTTTTCGGTTGTTCCGTGGCTGCCAGAGCACCAACGCGGTGCTGGGCTTGCGCAGTCGCTCGACCTCGGCGGTCAGCTCGGCGACCCGGCGCTGAAGCGCGTCGACCTGATTGGTCAGCTCGATGATGCGCTTGATGCCGGCCAGGTTCACGCCCTCGTCCTGGGACAGCCGCTGCACCTCTCGCAGCAGGTCGACGTCGCGTTCCGAATAACGCCGCCCGCCACCGGATGTGCGCTGCGGGGTGACCAGGCCCAGCCGGTCATAGGTGCGCAGGGTCTGCGCATGCATGCCGGCGAGCTCGGCCGCCACAGAGATCAGAAACGTACGGGCTTCTTCGTTGCGTTTGCCGCTCATACATTCCCCGCCCATCCAGCACGCGGATCGAATCCGCTGGCACGCTCAGCTTTCGCGTAAGCCTCCAGCGCTTCTGCCGCTTCACCTTCCAGGTTCGGTGGCACCGCGACCTTCACGGTGACCAGTAGATCCCCGTGGCCACCCGACCGCTTGGGCACACCGCGTCCGCGGACGCGGAGGATCCGGCCGTCCGAGGTGCCCTTGGGCACCCGAACTCCGACCTTGCCGTCGAGTGTGGGGACCGAAAGCGTTGTCCCGAGCGCCAGTTCGTGGAAACTCACGGGAACCGTGACGGTCAGGTCGTCGCCGTCGCGCCCGAACACCTTGTCGGGACGCACGTGCACGGTGACGTAGAGGTCACCGGACGGCGCGCCGCGCAGGCCCGCCTCGCCCTGCCCGGCCAGCCGGATGCGCTGACCGTCCTCGACACCGGGGGGAATCCGCACGTTGATGGTGCGGGTCCTGGTGGTGACGCCGGTGCCCCGGCATTCCTGGCAGGGATGCTCGATGATCGAGCCGCTACCACGACACTCGGTGCAGGGTTCGGAGAAACCGAAAGCGCCCTGGTTGCGGCTGATCACGCCGGAGCCGTTACAGCTCGGGCACACCTTCGGACTGGTGCCCGGCCGTGCACCGCTGCCGTGGCAGTTGGTGCACGGCGCCGGGCTGGTCAGCCGCAGCGGCATGGCCACGCCCTTGGTGGCCTCCAGGAACGACAGTTCGGTCTCGGTCTCCAGGTCGTTGCCGCGACGCGGACGGCTCGGCCGCTGCTGGGGGCCGCGGCCGAACAGTCCGCCGAAGAGGTCGCCGATGTTCGCGCCACCGGTCTGCCCGGCAGCGTCGAACAGGTCGCCGAGGTTGAATTCGACTCCGTCGGAACCGAAACCGCCTCCGAATCCGCCGCCGCCCTGATTGAACCTGCGACCGAAACCACCTGCGAACAACCGCCGGGTCTCGTCATACTCCTTGCGCTTAGCGGGGTCCGACAGAACACTGTTCGCCTCGGACACCGCCTTGAACCGCTCCGCGGCTCCAGGATCGGAGTTCCGGTCAGGGTGCAGCTCGGCGGCCAGTTTCCGATAGGCCTTCTTGATCTCGTCGGCGCTGGCGTCAGAGGAGACGCCGAGTTCTTTGTAGAAATCCTTCTCGACCCACTCGCGTTGGGCCATGCTGCGCCACCTCCTTACCTCTTCTTTCTAGTCGGATCTGTCTAATTGTCTGATTCTGCGGCCTGTTCTGCCGCGGCGTCGGGTTTATCCCCAGAGCCGTCCTCCGGCTGGGCGCCGGATCCGTCCTCGGAGGCGTTGTCCGGAACGGTGTCGACGACGCCGACCATGGCGTGCCGGATGACCTGCTCGCCCACCCGGTAGCCGCGACGCATGACAGTTCCGACCACGGGGTGCGTACCGTCGCCCTCGTGCTGCACGGCCTCGTGCAGCTGCGGGTCGAACTCGTCGCCCTCCTCGCCGAACGCAGAAAGGCCCAGGCCCTCAAGGGTGCTGACGAGCTTGTCGGCAACCGCCTTGAGTGGGCCGGATTCCAGGTCGCCGTGGCTGCGAGCACGGTCGAGGTCGTCGAGCACGCCCAACAACTCGCTGACCACGTTGGCCTTCGTCCGCTCGGCGATGAGCTGCTGATCGCGCAGCGCCCGCTTGCGGTAGTTGTCGTACTCGGCCTTGACCCGCTGCAGCGTGGCCTTCAGTTCGGTGACCTCGTCGCTGTCGCCACCCGTTTCCGGTGCGGCCGAGGCCGGCGCCGACCCTTGCGGGGTCGCCGCCGGCTCACGAACCTCACCGGTCTCGGGATCGATGCGCCGTTTGTCGGTGATGGTCACCGGCTCGTGCGAATCGTCCTGAGTCACTTGTTCTCCTTGCCAGCGTCATCGTCGACAACCTCGGCGTCGACCACGTTGTCGTCACCCGGGGCCCCGTTGTCCGAGCCGCCCGCGGGCTGTTCGGCCTGGGTGGCCTCGTAGATCGCCTGGCCCAGGGCCTGGCTCTCCACGCCGAGCTTCTCCATAGCGGACTTGATGGCCGAGATGTCGGTGCCTTCGAGCGCCTTCTTGGCGTCGGCGATCGCCGAATCCACCTTGGCCAGCGTCTCCTCGGGCACCTTCGAACCGCCACCGTCGGACGCTGCGCCCCTCTGTTCAGCGACGAACTTCTCCGTCTGGTAGACCAGCGACTCGGCCTGGTTGCGCACGTCGGCCTCTTCGCGACGCTTGCGGTCCTCCTCGGCGTGCGCCTCGGCGTCCTTGATCATCCGGTCGATCTCTTCCTTGGAAAGGCCGGAGCCTTCCTGGATCTTGATCGTGTTCTCCTTGCCGGTGCCCTTGTCCTTGGCGGTGACGTGGACGATGCCGTTGGCGTCGATGTCGAAGGTGACCTCGATCTGCGGCACGCCACGCGGGGCCGGCGGGATACCGGTCAGCTCGAAGCTGCCGAGCAGCTTGTTGTGCGAGGCGATCTCGCGCTCACCCTGGTAGACCTGGATCTGCACCGACGGCTGGTTGTCGTCGGCGGTGGTGAAGGTCTCCGACCGCTTGGTCGGGATCGTGGTGTTGCGCTCGATCAGCTTGGTCATCACGCCACCCTTGGTCTCGATACCGAGGGACAGCGGGGTGACGTCAAGCAGCAGAACGTCTTTCACCTCGCCCTTGAGCACACCGGCCTGCAGCGCAGCACCCACCGCGACAACCTCGTCGGGGTTGACACCCTTGTTGGGCTCCTTGCCGCCGGTCAGTTCCTTGACCAGGTCGGTCACCGCGGGCATACGGGTCGAACCGCCCACCAGCACCACGTGGTCGATGTCGGACACCGAGATGCCGGCGTCCTTGATGACCTGCTGGAACGGCTGCCGGGTGCGGTCGAGCAGATCCTGGGTGATGCGCTGGAACTCCGCGCGGGTCAGCTGCTCGTCGAGGAACAGTGGGTTCTTGTCGGCGTCGACCGTGATGTACGGCAGGTTGATCGACGTGCTCTGCGAGCTCGAGAGTTCGATCTTGGCCTTCTCGGCCGCCTCACGCAGGCGCTGCATGGCCATCTTGTCCTTGGTCAGGTCGATGCCCGAGCTGCCCTTGAACTTGTCGACCAGCCACGTGACGATCCGGTCGTCCCAGTCGTCGCCACCGAGGTGGTTGTCACCGGAGGTCGCGCGGACCTCGACGACACCGTCGCCGATCTCCAGCAGCGAGACGTCGAACGTGCCGCCACCGAGGTCGAAGACCAGGATGGTCTGTTCCTTCTCGCCCTTGTCCAGGCCGTACGCCAGCGCGGCCGCGGTGGGCTCGTTGACGATGCGGAGCACGTTGAGGCCGGCGATCTGGCCGGCTTCCTTGGTGGCCTGACGCTGGGCGTCGTTGAAGTACGCCGGGACCGTGATGACGGCGTCGGTGATGTCCTCACCGAGGTAGCTCTCGGCGTCACGCTTGAGCTTCATGAGCACACGCGCGCTGATCTCCTGCGGCGTGTACTTCTTGTCGTCGATCTCGATGTTCCAGTCCGTGCCGACGTGGCGCTTGACCGAACGGATGGTGCGGTCGACGTTGGTCACCGCCTGGTTCTTGGCGGGCTGACCGACCAGCACCTCGCCGTTGCGCGCGAACGCGACGACCGAAGGGGTGGTCCGAGAGCCCTCGGAGTTCGCGACGACGACTGGATCGCCGCCTTCCAGAACCGCCACGACGGAGTTGGTGGTCCCGAGGTCGATACCGACCGCACGAGCCATGTTCTTGCCTCCTGATAGATATAGGGGTCTGAGCGGACTGCGCTCAAGTCTGCTCCGCCCCTCTACCGGCTGTCAATCCAGACTTGAGTCGATGTCACTCAACTTGCTGTCGTTTTCGTCAACGGGCGCAGGTCAGGATTTGTTCCCACGCCATCCACGCGACATAGGTCACATAGGCATGTACGCCGAACGGCCCTCCCCTCTATGCGTGGGGAGGGCCGCCGCTCACACCCGCGCCTCGGGCTCCTCACCGAGATGCCACACCACCGACGGCCACCGCCCTTCGAGTGCCGCCCCGTGCAGGATCCGCAACAAAGCCCCCGCCACGGCTCGCACCGCACCTGTCGACCGGTTGGTGCGCGGCGTCGCCAGCACAAGTTCACGCATCGCCATGGCCTCGGCCAGTGGCGCCAGGGAGAACTTGCCGGACGTCATCTCATCGGAGAGGCAGATCGCGGGAAGCACCGCCCAGCCGTGCCCGGCCGCCACCAGGTTCTTCTGCACCCGCGATGCGTTCGTCTCGACCGAGATGTCGATGTCCACTCCGGCGCGGGCGGCGGCTTCATCGACGAGTGAGCGAAGAGCGTTTCCGCGGACCGGCACGATCAGCGGGTGCCGGGCGATCTCGTCGAACCCGACTGGGATGTCGGGTTGCAGCGCAGCCTCTTTCGGCGCGACGGCCCACAGCTTTTCCGATGCCACGGGAAGCGTTTTCAACGCTGTCTGATCCGTCACTCCGAACAGCAGAGCGACGTCCAGCTCGCCGTCGTACAGCCAACTTCGCAACTGCCCGGCGAACGCCGTGAACACCCGCAACCGCACGTTCGGATATCTGCGCCGCACGTTGGACACCAACTCGTCGGCCACGAGATCGGTGACACTGTCCAGGATTCCGACGCTCACGATCCCGCGAACCCCCGACACCTCCGCACGCAGTTCCGCTTCGGCCTTCTCCAGTTCGTCGACCACCCGCCGCGCGCGCTCGACGAGGATGCGCCCCGCGTCGGTGAGCACCATCCCACGCCTGCTGCGCTCGAACAGAGTCACGCCCAACTCCGTTTCGAGCAGCTTGATCTGGCGGCTCACCGCAGGCTGCTCGACGTGCAGGATCCGCGCGGCCTTGGTGACGCTGCCCGCATCCGCCACCACCAAGAGCGCGTTGAGCCCCTTCAGGTCCATCCCGGTCCCGTCGTCCGTAGGTATACGCAGACCACATCCTTTCATTCCGGATTGTTATTCGACTCCCCTATTCATCGCAAATGAGAATGACACTGCCCCTGAACTCCCAGAAAGGCGATATGACGAGCACCAGAACACCGACCGAGCGATTGAGCGCCCTGCCGACCGCGGCCGTGTCGGACGCACTTGACGCGCAGGGCCTGCCGGGTTCGCTGGCCGGCATCGGCCGTGTCACCGGGTCGACCCTCACGGGAACCGCGTTCACCGTCCGGTACGAGCCCGTCGCCGGTGACGACGGGACCGTGGGCGACTTCCTCGACAACGTCCCTCGCGGAAGCGCCGTCGTGATCGACAACGCGGGCCGCCTGGACTGCACCGTGTGGGGCGGCATCATGAGTCGGGTCGCCGCGGCGCGGGGCATCGCCGGAACCGTGATCAACGGGGTCTGCCGCGACGTCACGGCCTCGCAAGAGGTTGGCTACTCCCTTTGGGCCGCAGGACGATTCATGCGTACGGGTAAAGACCGGGTGCGTTGCGTCGCGGTCCAGACGCCCGTGGTGATCGACGACGTCACGATCAACCCGGGCGACTACGTCCACGCCGACGCCGACGGCGTCGTCGTCGTACCCGCCCCACACATCGACGCGACGCTGGATCTCGCCGAACACATCGAGCGCATCGAGAACGTGATCGTCGAGACCACGATCGCGGGAACACCTCTCGCCGAAGCCCGCCGCAGGTTCGGATACCACACGCTGCAGACCAGGAGTGCGGGATGAGCGACCTGTTCACCAACCACACCTCCGCGACACTTCTGGAGGCTGCACAACGCGACGTCGCGCTGGATCCCGCCATCGCACCGGTCTGGCGGGGTGCCCGGGTTGCCGGCCCGGCCTTCACCGTCCAAGGCGTCGGCGGCGACAACCTCGCGCTGCACAACGCCGTGTGCAAGTGTCCGCCGGGGCACGTCCTCGTGGTCGACGCCGGCGGACAGGCCTTCGGGCACTGGGGCGAGATCCTGGCAGTCGCCGCAATCTCGCGCGGGATCCGCGGACTCGTCATCGACGGAGCGGTCCGCGACAGCGTCGAGCAGGAGAACCTCGGGTTCCCGGTGTTCTCGCGGGGCCTGGCGATCCGCGGCACCGGCAAGTCCTATCCCGGAGTGCTGGGCCGCCCCGTCCGCGTCGGCGGCGTCAAGGTGCGCACGGGCGATCTGGTGGTCGGTGACGCGGACGGCGTCGTATCCCTTCCCGCCGAGCAGGTTCCGGAAATCCTCGAACGTGCGGACGCTCGCGTCCGTAAAGAGGAGCAGGTCATGTCCGCGTTGCGGCAGGGCGCGACGACCATCGACCTCTACCAGTTCGACCCAACCGGGCTCGGAAACTAGAAACGACCAGGACATCAGATGACTCTCAACGACGAGACGCACATCCCAACGACCGCAAGCACTTCCAGACCCACTGGGCGACCGACCCGGATCCGCTGGTACGTGGGCGCCCTCGTCTTCGTGATCTGCTTCGTGGCCTACCTGGACCGCATCGTGTTCTCGGTCTCGGCCACCTCGATCATGGAAGACCTGCACCTCACGCCCGTGCAGTTCGGCCTCATCACCACGCTGTTCAACGTGGGCTACTTCGTGTTCCAGATCCCCGCGGGCATATTCATCGAGCGGGCAGGCACCCGCCGCGCCATGACCGTGGCGTTGCTGCTGTGGTCGGTGTTCACGGGCATGACCGGCATCGCCAACGGCCTGCTGATGCTGGCGTTGAGCCGCTCGGCCTTCGGAGCCGGGGAAGCTCCCCTGTTCCCCACCGCCAACAGCATTTTCGCCAGGTGGTTCCCGCCACGGGAGCGCGGCAAGGCCACGTCCCTGATGAACTCGGGCGCTTTCCTCGGAACCGCGATCGGCGCGGTGCTCCTCGTGCCGATCATCGGCCACCTGTCGTGGCGCGGCGCATTCTTCACCTGCGCGGTCGTCGGCGGTGTCCTCACCGTGGCGTCGCACGTGTTCCTGCGCGATCATCCTGCACAGCACGCGAAGACCAACGATGCCGAGGTACGCCTGATCGAGGACGGCACCGACCTCCCGGCCACCTCAGGTGGCGCTCCATGGCGACTGTTCCTGCGACAGCGGTCTTTCTGGGCTCTGGCGGTCGGGTTTTTCGGAACGCTGTGGACCATCCAGTTCTTCGTCTACTGGCTGCCGTATTACCTGCAGCACGCGCTGGCCGTGCCATTCTCCGCGGTGGGCAGGTACACCAGCATCGCGTTCGGCTGCATCACGGTCAGTGTCCTCGTCGCCGGCCTGGTCAGCGACCGGTTGTTGCGCATTGGACGGTCGAGGTTCCAGGCGAGGAATCTGGTCGCGGTGGCGGGACTGGCAGTTGCCGCCGTGTGCCTGGTGGTGAGCCTGACCAGCGGCAGTGTGCTGGTCAGCGTGATCTGGCTGAGCGTCGCACTCGGTGGGGCGGGATTCGCGCAGACCCTGGCGTGGACGATCGCCACCGACATCGGGCGTGCCCACACCGCAGCGGTCGGCAGCTGGATGAACGCTTGGGGTTTCGTCGCCGCGGCCATTGTGCCCACGCTCGCGCCCGTGCTCGCCCGCGACCTGGGCTGGACCCCGGTGATTGTGGTCAACGCCGCCGTCGCGGTCGTGGGGATCGGTGGTTTCCTGCTGACCCGCACCAACCACCCGCTGCGCATAACGAGTTCGACGCAATTGTCGTGACACCGGCGCGCCGACGACATCTCCGTCACTTTCGCGGTGGAAAATCCGGGCGATGAAGGTGCGGTTGCTGCTCGGGTGTCTGCTGTCGGTGGGCGGGCTTCTCGTCGGATGCCATTCCGCGATCGAGGGCAAACCGGTGACCAAGGCGATCACGCCCATCGAGCCGAACTTCCCGACTCCCCGGCCGACCAGGTCGAGCCCCGCCCCCAGTTCGACCGTGGCCGCGCCACCGAGTGCGAAACCGCCGACGGGCGCGACCCCACTGCAGCCGCAGAACGGCTACGTCTTCATCGAGACCAAGTCCGGCAGGACACGCTGCCAGCTGTCCAAGCAGGATGTCGGCTGCGAGTCGGACTTCGCGAACGCCCCGGTGGTCGACGGCCTGCCCGCCAACGGCGTACAACTGAGTGCAAGCGGGAAGATGCGGTGGATCGTCGGCAACCTCGGCGCCATCCCCGCGGTGACGCTGGACTACAAGCGTTACAGCGCGCTGGGGTGGACGATCGATGCGAGCAGCGACGGTACGCGCTTCACCAATGACGGCACCGGCCACGGGATGGTTGTGGCCGTCGAAGGGGTACAGGTCTTCTGATTCAGACACGACGTCCTGCGGGAGGCAAAAACATGTCGGTGAGCGAAGAGCCGAAGGCGGATCGCGCATGTCTGTAGCTCAGCGCGAACGCGCCGCACTCGTCGAGGCCATGCGGGCCACCGGACCGGACGCCCCCACGCTGTGTGAGGGCTGGACCACGCGGGATCTGGCCGCGCATCTGGTGGTGCGTGAGCGTCGTCTCGACGCCGCACCCGGAATCCTGGTGCCACAACTTGCCGGATACACCGAGAAGGTGCAGCGGCAGGTCACCGATTCGACGGACTGGTCGGCGCTGCTGGAGCGCATCGCGTCCGGGCCTCCGCTGTTGTCGCCGTTCAAGCTGCTGGATCCATTGGTGAACGCCGCCGAGATGTTCATCCACCACGAGGATGTGCGGCGCGCCCAACCTGACTGGGAACCAAGGGTTCTCGACGACGAGACCGCCAATGCCGTGGCCCGGCAGGTGCCGATGATGGCGCGGATGACCATGGCGAAGTCCCCGGTCCGGGTGGCGTTGACCACCCCTGAGGGCAAGACGTTGGCCACCGCCGGAAAGGGCCCGGCCGTCACCGTGACCGGGGCGCCGGGTGAACTTCTGCTGTTCGTCGCGGGCCGCGATCAGGTGCGGGTCGAGTTCACCGGTGACGAGAACAGCATCGCCGCCCTGCGGGCCGCGCGCCGGGGCCTCTAGCTTCTATAGGCTGGGCCCCGTGGATTTCCGTGTCTTCGTCGAACCCCAGCAAGGTGCTACCTACTCCGACCAGCTCGCCGTGGCGCAGGCCGCCGAGCGGCTCGGTTATTCGGCGTTCTTCCGTTCCGACCATTACCTGAAGATGGCCGGTGACGGCCTGCCGGGCCCCACCGATTCGTGGGTGACGCTGGCCGGCATCGCGCGTGAGACCTCGACGATCCGGCTGGGCACCATGGTCACCTCGGCCACCTTCCGCTACCCGGGCCCGCTGGCCATCTCGGTGGCCCAGGTCGACGAGATGAGCGGTGGGCGTGTCGAACTCGGCCTCGGCGCCGGATGGTTCGAGGAGGAGCACCTGGCGTATGCCATCCCCTTCCCGCCGCTGGGTGAGCGTTTCGACCGGCTCACCGAGCAGCTTCAGATCCTCACCGGCATGTGGGGAACCCCGGTCGGCGACACCTTCGACTTCGCGGGCACGCACTACACGGTGAAGGATTCGCCGGGCCTGCCCAAGCCGGTTCAGACGCCGCATCCGCCGATCATCATCGGTGGCCAGGGCGCCAAGCGCACACCCGCGCTGGCCGCACAGTTCGCCTCCGAGTTCAACATCCCCTTCGTCCCGCTGGACACGCTCAAGACGCAGTTCGAGCGCGTGGCGGCCGCCGTCGAGGGTGCCGGGCGTTCCGCGGATTCGATGATCTACTCCGCGGCGTTCGTGCTGTGCGCGGGTGCCGACGAGGCCCAGATCGCCAAACGTGCCGCCGCGATCGGTCGCGAGGTCGACGAGTTGCGGAGCAATTCACCGCTGGTGGGCACCTCGACCGAGATCGTCGACAAGCTCGGCCCGTTCATCGAGGCCGGTGTCCAGCGGGTCTACCTGCAGGTGCTGGACATGAGCGATCTGGATCACGTCGAGTTCTTCGCCAACGAAGTGGTACGCCAGTTCAGTTGACGCGCGCCCACCACAGCACCCCGCACTAGTATCGGTGCGCGTGACCGCAGACCGAGATCGCCAAGGGCAAACAACCGAGGCGCCCTGGCATCACTCGACACCTGCGGTCCTCGGCGCCAGCGTGGCCGCGCTGGCGGTCATCGCACTGGTGGTGTGGGGTGTTGTGGCGCTCACGAGCGGCTCCGAGAACCCTCAGCAGGCGCCCCTCGATTTCGTAGAGCCGACGTACGCGTCGACCACGTCGAGCACGACGTCGTCCACGACGTCGACGATCACCAGCACCAGCCCGCCTGAGACCACCGATATCGGTCTTCCTCCGGAAGGCGCCGACCCATCGGGGACGGAGACGCCACCGTCGGAGGGCGAGGAGACCACGTCGGAGTCGTCGGCTCCCCGGACCCCGCCACGAACCCGGTCGCAGACCAGTGACGACGACGGCGAGACGTCGACGTCACGGAACCGGCCGCGCACCAACGTGACACGCACCCTGTATCCCGCCCCCGGCAACTGAGGCCACCTACTATCGGCGCGTGGCGAACAACTACTCCGACGACGAGCCCACCCAGTACGCCCACAGCTACGGCGGCGACTACGGGGCCGATTATGGGGCGTACCCGCCGCCCGACCAACCGCCGGCTCCCGAACCCGTTCCGTGGTACCGCAAACCCGCCGCGCTCGTCGGCCTGGGTGCACTCGGTGCGCTGATCGTCGCTCTGGTGATCTACGCGGTGATCCAGTTGTTCTCGTCGGATGACTCGTCGTCGACGACGTCGACCACCACCAGCACGACGTCGACCACCCCGGTCACCACATCGCAGGTCGCTCCGGTCGCCCCGGTGCCGACACGGACGGTGACCGAGACCTCGACGCCTGCGCAGACCACGGTCACCGAGACGGCGACGACGACCCCGCCGACCACCACCACCACCACGACCACCGCACCCCCGACGACCTCGACAACCGTCGAGACCAGCACGTCGGTGGTGACGTCCACGGTCACCGAGACCACGACGGTCCCGGAGGAAGAGGGCGGCGAGCAGCCCTGACGGCTGCCGCGTCTACTCCGCCGGCTCCACCGGCGGCGTGGACGTCTCCGGAGCAGGCTCGGGCTCTGGTTCGGGCTCGAGTTGCGCCGTCGGTTCCGGATCAGAGATCGGTGACACCGTCGGTTCGGGTGAGGCCGTCGGTTCGGCCGAGGGCTGCGGCGCCTGAGTGGGGCCGGGCTCCTGCGTCGGCTCCGGCTCCGCGGTGGGCTCTGGTGTGGGTGACGCCGTAGCAGTGGGCTCAGGCGCCGACGACGGCGCAGCGGGAAGCACGAACGTCGGGATCGGCAGCCGCGGCAGTACCGGCCATTGCAGTGGGGGCGCCGCCGGTGCAGGGGCAGGCGCAGGTGCTGGGGCCGCGACTCGTGGCGCCTGCCGGGGTGCGGCCTGCGGGGCCACCTGCCCGCTCTGCACCAGGCGCGGCGCAGCGGCCGGGCGCGGGGCAGCCTGCGCGGGCGCCGCGGGTGCTCCCGGATCCTGGACCACCACGGTGCGGGTCGGCGGTGCGGGCAGCGATTGCGCCAGTGGGGATTCGGCGGGCACGGTCTGCGGCGCGAGCGGTGTGCTCGCCGCCGCCGCATCCAACCGGTCGGCGCGCACGGAGTAGACCAGGCCGGCGGTTCCGACGACGGCCAGGAACAGCGCGGCGTAGAACACCACCCCACCGCGCCGGTACCACGGCCGCGCAGGCTCCGGCGCGGCCTCGGGCGGCTCGGCGAAGATCAGATCGGGCCGCGCCGAACTCGCGGTGGGAACCTCAGGACCAGCAGCCTCATCACTCTCGTCGGCCGCCGACCACGCCAGGGGCGGCGCCCATCCCGTGGTGGCGACAGCTTCTGTCGCGGAAGCCGGCTCGGTTGCGGGCGGGATGACGCGGCGGGTCACGGTCTGGTCTTCGCCGCGGTGTGCCAGCAGCGCGGCGCCGGTCGCGGCGATCACCTGCGACTGCACCACGGTGGTCACCGGCATCCGGAATTCCTCGGAGAGCCGTTGTGTGACAACGGGAATGCGTGCCCCGCCGCCGACGGTCACCAACGCCGCGAGCTGGGCCGGGTGCACGCCGTTGCGGCGCAGCAGGTCGTGCAACGCGTCGATCACGCCGCTGAGCGGCTGCGCGACAACGGCTTCCACGTCGGCACGGGTCAGCCGCATGGTGTTGCCGGGCCCGGCCAGACCGGTGGCCGCCTCGTAGCTCAGGCGCTCCTTGGCCGACCGGCACTGCTCGCGCAAGGCGGCCAGTGTCGAAACCGCCGCGGTGCCCGCGGGTTCGGCGTCCAGATCGGCCAGGACACGGCGCAAGATCTCCTGGTCGATCAGGTCTCCCGAGAAGTCCTCGTGGCGGACCGTGGCCAGTGGGGCGAACCCACGCGCGGCGTCGGCCAGGGTGAGGCTGGTACCCGTCGCCCCGAAATCGCACAACGCGACGATCCCGCGTGCCGGCAGACCGGGGTACGTCTGGATCGCGGTCAAGGACGCCACGGCGTCGGACACCACGCGGACACCGGGCATCGCGGCCCGGACCGCGTCGAAGGCCGCCGGGTGCCAGTGCGCCGGGACCGCCACCACCTGGTTCTCGGGGTGGCGGCCCGGCGCCGCCAGCCGGCCCATCGCCCCCACGGCAGCTGCCAGCAGTTGCTCGGCACGGTGGGCGGATCCGTCCGCCGCGATCAGCGGCACCGGGTCGCCGACACGCGCGACGAAGTCGGAGATGGTCAGCCCGTCGCAGGCACTTCCGTCCGGTGGCCCACCGACCTCGGGTCCGCGATGTGGGAACAACGTCAGGACCGCACGCCGGATCACCGGCGACTGGTCGGCGACTGCCACCAGGTTCGTCGTCCCGACGGACAACCCCAGGCAATCACGCATACCCGTATGTCGTCGGACGGGCCCGATTCGTTAAGCCGGCCGGTCATCCGGCCTGTCAGCGCTGACGCGCGGCGTATTCGGCGACCAGCGCCTCGGCGCTGCGCACCGCGGCCCGGCACGCGCGGGTGGTGAACGGATCGTTCAGCGGATGCTCGGCACGTCGTCGCCAGCGCTGCGCGGCCGCGAACGCCGCACGCGGTCCGTCGTACGGCGCGTCGGGGGTCAGGCCGAGACGACTCGCGGCGTCGGTGCCCGAGCCGCCGATGATGCGGCGCAGCGAGGCCATCTCGTCCTCGTTGAGCGTGGTCGGACGTGACCTCAGCTGGCTCAGCAGCCGCAGTTCCTCGAACGCATGGGTGTCGGCCAGCAGCGGTTCGATGTCAGCCAGGATGTAGGGCGTCGCGTAGATGGGGTTGTGCTGCACGAACTGCCGCAACGAAAGCAGGGCGGTGTGGGCCTTGAGCAGCTCCGACCGCTGCGCGAACTGCTGGTCGATGACGTCGCGCAGCGCGATCAGGCCGCTGCGTTCGAGCAGTTCGTCGGCCAGCGCCACCGAATCGGACACCCCGGCGCGCAGCACCGCGATCGAGATCCGGATCCCGAACATGCCGAACCGGTCCAGCAGCGCCGCCCGCGTCGCGGCATCCACGGGCAGTGCGCTGTCCTCTCGGACGAAGCGGTCGACCGACAGCATGGCCTTGGCCAGTTCGGCCGGGTCGACACCGGCCAGCTTCTCGAGCGCGACGAACTCGCTCTGCCGCAGCGTGCGGGCGGTCACCGCGAGCAGCCCGGACACCGGCACGACGGCCTGGCAGATGCCGGTCTTGTCCATCTCGGCGGTGAACCGCTTGGCGACGTCCTTCGCCGACATCATCGCGTCGATGCGGCCCGCCCCGATCTCGTCGGCGCGCGACGCGACGCCGATGACGCCGAGCGCCCCGGACGAGCCACCGACGAGTTCGCCGATCTGCTTGAGCAGCGCGATGTCGGCGGCGTTGAGGGTGCGCAGCAAGAACACCACGGCGTCGACGCGGGGCACGCCGTCGTCGGGCACCAGCAACCGGTAGGTGCGTTCGGAGACGTCCTGCGACAGCGACGACGTCCCCGGGGTGTCGATGATCGTGGTGTCGATGAGTTCGACGGCGGGCCACTCGACGTCCAGGTCCAGGATCTCGCCGGGGTCCAGGCCGTCGAAGCGGAACGTCAGGCCGCGGTCGTGGGGGTCGCGCACGATCGGAACGTTGAACCGCCGGCCGCCGCGGTGGTTGGCGGTCACCTTGGGCGTCGGGCCGTGCCGGAACCACGTGACGATCCGGGTGGCCTCCGTGGCATCAGTCGGGGCGATTTCCTCGCCGAGCAGCGCGTTGACCAGCGTCGACTTGCCGGCTTTGAGTGTGCCTGCCAACGCGATGCGGATCGGCTGGTTGAGCTGCCACCCGATGCGCTCGAGCTCGTTGTGCACGTCGGGGCGGTGACGGTATGCCGGATCGCCACGATATGCCTGGACGGTGCCGCGCAGGATCGCGCGCACCTGATCCCCCGTGCTCACGCTGCGGAGTCCAACCTTTCCAACGACCGGCGGTTAACTCTTCGAGCTTAGGTCGTGGGTCGCCCCTCCAACGCGGGCCCGACGGTTTGATCACCGGCACCGCCGGGAAGCCTGCCGGCAGTGCAGCGTGACGGCTGTTCGTGCGAGGCGAGACGAAGCGAGACGAGAGATGCAACCGAAACCCACTGTCGACACGCCGATCGGCGAACTGATGAGCCAGCTATCGGCACAGACCTCGCGGCTGGTCCGCGACGAGATGCGTTTGGCGCAAAAAGAATTCACCGAGTCGGCCAAGCATGCCGGCATCGGCGCGGGCCTGTTCAGCGCCGCGGGACTGATCGCGGTGTTCGGTCTCGCCGGTGTGGTGACCGCGGCGATCGCCGCGCTGGCCTTGGCACTTCCGGTGTGGGCCGCGGCGCTGATCGTCGCGGTCGTCCTGTTCGCGATCGCCGGGATCACCGCTCTGATCAGCAAGAAGCAGATCGATCAGGCGTCACCGACCCCCGAGATGACGGTCGCCAACGTCAAACAGGACATCCACGAGGTCCAGGACGAAGTGAGGACAGGTCGCCATGGCCAGTGAAAACACCGACAACACCGACAAGCCCACGAATCTGCGACCCGAACCGGGTCCCGACGCCGGGGTGGCCGAGATCCAGGCCGACATCGAGAAGACCCGCGACGAACTCGGACAGACCGTGGAGGCCCTGGCAGCCAAGACCGACGTCAAGGCCCGCGCCCACGACAAGGCCGCCGAGACCAAGGAGCGTGTCGCCGAGAAGGCGCACACCGCGCAGGCCGCGACGCGCGATGCGCTCACCGATGACCGGGGCGCGGTCAAGCCCGTGATCCCCATCGCGGTCGGGGTACTCGCCGTCGTGGTCGGCGTCGTGCTGTGGCGCCGCCGGCACTGAGTGTTCAGGCCGTACTCGGTGCCGGGTCCTGCGCGAGTTTGGCGGCGTGGTCGACCACCTGCTTGAGGATGTTCTGCTGGCGCTCGAGTTCCTTGACACGCGTATTGCGTTCGGCTTCCTCGACTTTCGCGGCGGCGATCGCAGCTTGCAGTGACTCGTTGAGCGAGCGCGTGGTCTGGTTCGCGATCTCGCGGTAGTGGTCGCGCAACTGGCGCTGGATGCCCTTGAGCCTGTCGCGGGACTCCTTGCCGACGACGAACGCCACGTCGTCGACGAACTTGCGCACGTTGGCCTTGGCCTCGTTGCGCACGCGCAGCATGCGGTTCTCCATGTCCTCCTTGTAGGCCTTGCGCCCCAGCACGAAACCCGCGCCGAGCGACAACGGGTTGAACATGCCCAGACCCGCGAACGAGGTCAGCATGCCGAACATCAGCACGCCGCCGTACGAGCCACGCATCCCGGTGACCACCTTGTGGCCGATCTTGATCGGCTTGGCCTCAAGTCGCGCCAGTGAATTCAGTTCCCCGAAGCCCGCTCCCATGTCACGCGCGTCGATCTGCGGCATCTGAACCGCATCCAGACCGGCCTCGGTGAAGGTCCGCGCCACCTCGGCCGCCAGCGCCTCGGCGCGTTGATAGGCCCATACGAAGTTGTCACCGACCGCCGTGGCGACCGCGTCCTCGAGTTCGGCGCCGATCTCGGCCCAGTGCAGCGTGGGATCGCAACCGTCGATTACCTTTTCGGTGTGTGCGGCGATGATGCGGAACCGGTGCCGCAGGTCGTGGTCGACGTCGGCGGTCAGATCGGCGATACCGTCGCTGAGCACCTGCTGCCACAACGCGGTCTGCTGCAACGCATCCTGGGCCTCCTGCTTGCGTCGCTCCAACTCGGCGGTGAGGCGTTCCCGCTCCCCCGGGTCGTTGAACGATGACAGTTCCGATTCCACGGCCAGCAGCAGATGTTCTGCCGCTGAACGGATCTCATCGACGATCTGGTCGCGGATACGGTCGTTCTGCCGGGACAGCACATGCTCGGAGAGGAACTTCACGATCGCCGGGAAGTTCGATTCCTCGTTGAGTTCCTTGTCGTTGAGCGAGATCGCGTGGCTGCGCAGCACCGACGACGCCGGGATCACCGGGACGTTGAGCCCGGCCCGCTGCAGGTGCGCGATGTTGGCGTCGACGATCTGGCGCCAGTGCGGGTACAGGTCGGTCTTGGTCGCGACGATCGCGGCCACCGGGCAGATCTCGAGGGCCTGCCGGATGAACTTCATCTCCGGCTCGGTGAACTCCTGGCTGGTGTCGCTGATCATCAGCATGGCGTCGGCGTCGGGCAGCAGACCCAGCGTCGCCGACAGGTGGGGTTGGCCGTGTCCGCCCACACCGGGGGTGTCGACGAAGGCCAGGCCACCTTTGAGCAGCGGGCTCGGCGCGGTGACCTCGACGCGCAGCACCTGGCGGCCACTGGCCTGCGGTGCCCGGCGCAAATCGGTGGTGACGTCGGACGGCGGGATCTCGATCAGTTCGGGTTCGGCGCCGTCGGGACGGGCCACCACCAGTCGCGCCGAGGCCTGCTCGCCGTAGGACACCACGGTCGCGAGCACGGTGCTCTCGTCGTCACCGACGCGCACCACCGGGATGTTGAGCAGCGAGTTGAGCAGCTGGCTCTTGCCCTGCTTGAGCTGCCCGGCGATGACGACGCGGATCTGCGGATCGCTGATCCTGGCCTTCGCGGCACGCAGCCGTTCCACCAGGTCGGCGCGGTCCTTGGCGGCGGCGATGGCGCTGGTGTGGTCGATGAGCTCGACGATCACCTTGACAGGTCTGGCCGGTCCGCCGGCCGAAACCGGACTGGCCGGCCCGCCGGCCGTACCCGGATCACTGGGCTGCGTCATGAAGCTTCCCTCCTGCAGACGTCAACGGTAGGCATACGCACCGAGCGGGGGCCACCACTTCGGGTGGCCCCCGCGGGGGTGCTGGTCTCAGAACGCGTCGAGCTCGAGGCTGGGCGACGCGACGTTGGTGTCGATGTCGGTCGTGTCGTAGCTGTTGCCCGAGGCCAGCGCGGTGTTGGTCTCGTTGCCCGATCCGAACGCGGTCTCGTTGCCCGAGGCGATCGCGGTCTGGTTGCCCGAACCGATGCTCGACTCGTAGGTCGACGAGTTGTCCGTGTAGCTGGTGTGGGTGTCGTACTCCACCGCGGAGCTCACCGAGTTGTCCTGCGTGTTGTCGCTGCCCCAGTCGCCACCGACCGAGGTCTGGTCGCCGCCGACGTAGTTGGAGCTGGCGTCGGTCAGGATGATCGACCCGCCGTTGCCTCCGTCACCGCCGGACGCGCCGCCGCTGCCGATCCCGATCAGGCTGTCACCGCCGCTGGCACCGCCACCGTGGCCGCCGCTCATGTCGACGTCGCTGATGACCGGGCCGTCGTTGCCCGAGATCAGGTCACCGCCCGCGGTCTGCGAGTTGTCCTCGATGTCGTTGTCCTTGCCCACCGCGACGTTGGACCCGGCGCCGGCCAGGATGTCGCCGTTGTTGGTGGTGTTGCCGTCACCCAGGACCGCGCCGTCACCGCTGACGATGTCACCGGCGTTGTCCCCGTCGACCACCACGCCGCCGTTGGTGGCGGTGTTCGTGGTCTTGTTGCCCAGGGTGATGTCACCGAAGCCCAGGTTGAACGCACCCTGTTGCGCGTTGGCGCCGGCGTCCTGGTTGGGGCTCATGATCGGGGTGTTGTTGTGGCTCGCCAGATCGGTGTTGTTGTGGCTGGCCACCTCCGGCGCGAACTGGGTCTGCGGCGAGAACGGCGAGGCGATCGGCGCCGCGAACTGAGCGGGGATGTTGTGGTGGTCGGCGACCGCGCGCTGCAGGCCCACGACCGGGTTGCCGCCGCCGAGCAGCACACCGGCAGGGGCCGCGGTGGCCGCAACGGCGTGCAGCTGGGCGGCCGTCACGTTGGGCAGGCCCGCATCGCGCAGGCTGCCGTCCGGGTCGGCGATGAATGCGGCCGCCGAGGCCGGGCTGCGGAACAGGTCGAGGATGAAGTCGATCAGAGAGGTCATTGCTCCAACCTTTCAGGTGTTTCTGGGAGGTCCTCGTGAGTTCTTTGTGAGGTTCTCCGCCGGGCTCTCCGGCGATCTGCACACCACGCTATGGACCGGCGAAGCCCCCGGAAACGGGGCTCGATCCCCTCGTGCGCGCCGCCCGCCCCGGGGTGGGGCCACCGACCCCATTAGGGGGTTAGGGGGTCACTAGGGCATCACATCAGCAAACACAAAAAACAAAAAAGACGCATGACCTAACTGGTCATGCGTCTTTTCAGTGAATGCTGAGGGCGGGCGGATCAGTCGAAGATGTCGAGCCCGGAGAGGTCGTCCCCATGATCCCCCATATCGGGGTGTTCGGGGATGACGGGCTGCCCCCAGTCGGTACCGAACACGGGGTCTTCGACCTGCAAGGGTTCGACGACCGGTGGGTCGATCTCGGGGGTTGTCGCCGATACCGCCTCGGCCGGCCCGGACAGTGCGTCGGCCCCAGCCGGTTCGGGATCGGCCGGCGCGTGGATGACCTGGCCACCGCTTCCGGTCTCGAAGGGCACATGGTCACCGAACGCGTCGAACGCCGCGGTCGCGGCCCCGGATGCCCAGACGTTGTCGGCCGGTTCGGCGCCGTAGGCGTCGAGGCCCCCGGTGGCCGCACCGACGGACAGCGACTCCGACACCACAGGGATCAGGTTGTCGACGTCAACACTGGTCACGCCGTTGAGATCGGCGTCGGCGATGGCCTGCGCCGGGTCGGCCGCATAGCGCGCCGCAGCCTCCGGATCACGCACCAGCGACATGACGAAATCGAGCAGTGTATTTGCCATGACACCTCTCATTCGCTGGTCGATCACTGGTGGCTGCTGTCGCTGACGATGCTATCCAGCAACCCCGCGGCGGGAATCGGTGCCGAACCCACCTCCGGCGGCGGCGCGTTAGGGGACGCGCCGTTAGGGGATCGACGCCACTAGGGGATCAATCACGGGCGGCGCAGGTCCGAGCCGCTAAGGTGAGGACGGCCGAGACAACACAGGAGTGACGCCTGATGACCGACTCACTGGGGTTGTCGATCGGAATAACCAATCTGGTGGCAGCCCGTGAGGGCCGCGCACCGGTGGTCCGCCGATCGATCCTCAATCTGTACCGCGACCGCGCCCCGGAGGTCGGCGAACTCGGCGGTGACGGCCTGGCGCTGACCGGCTTCGTCGAGCGTACCGGCGATCCGGTGCCGATCGTGGCGGCCGACGGTTCGCAGCACCGTGGCGAATTGGCGCTCGCCGAGGCGCTCGACGCGATGGCCCGCGAGGTCGGCGGAGGCGCTCCCGTCGCGATCGCGACCCCCGCCTACTGGGGTCCCGCCGCGTTGGGCGCGCTGCGCGGCGCGCTGCGCAACAAGCCCGCATTCGCACCCGACGGCATCCCCGCCGCGCTGGTTCCCGATTCGATGGCCGCGTTGGCCGCCCTGAAGGCCGACCCCGGTCTTCCCGCCGACGGTGTCGTGGTGCTCTGCGATTTCGGTGGCAGCGGCACCAGCGTGACACTCGCCGACGCCGCCGCGGATTACGCGACGCTCGGCCAGACGGTGCGTTACCCCGAGTTCTCGGGTGACCAGATCGACCAGGCGCTGCTCAACCATGTCCTCACCGGTATCGCCGCGGCGAACGACGCCGATCCGGCGGGTACCGCCGCGGTGGGCTCGCTGGCCCACCTGCGCAGCGACTGCCGCAATGCCAAGGAGGCGTTGTCGGCTGACACCGTTGCGACGATCTCGGCCGACCTGCCCGGCTACACCTCGGAGGTCCGCGTCACCCGCCCCGAGTTGGAACAGTTGATCTCCGCACCGCTCGACGGGTTCCTCAACGCGGTCGAAGACACCCTGCAGCGCAACAACATCGCCCTGTCCAGCGTGACGGCCGTGGCGACCGTCGGCGGCGGTGCGGCGATTCCTTATGTGACGCAACGGCTTTCCGAGCGACTGCGGGCACCCGTGGTGACCTCGCCGCAGCCACAGCTTGTCGCGGCGGCCGGCGCGGCACTGCTCGCCGACCGCGCCGTCGACGCCGGGGCACCCACCGGCCTGGCACCGGGGGTGGCCGCCGCGGATGCGCCGACCGGGTTGGGCCCCACGGCCGCGCTGGGGGCGGCAGGCGCCGCGGGAACCGACGGCCCGGAATCGTCGACGTTCCGCGCGTTGGCCTGGTCGGAAGACGACGCGCCTGCGGGCGAGCCGGTGCCCTACGCCGGCCCCGACTACGAGACGCAGGCGGGCGCGACGGCGGCCCGGCCTCCCGTGGAGTTCAGCCACGAAGAGGAGATGTACGACGCCGGGCCCGCGCCGCTGCCCTGGTACAAGCGGCCGCCGATCCTGTTCGGCGCGGCCGCGGTGGCCGCGCTCCTGGCCGCGGGCGGTCTTGCCGTCACGCTCACCAGCACGTCCGGCGACTCGACGCCGGTCACCGAGACCAGCACCACCTATTCCATGGGCCCGTCACCGGAAGGTCCACCGCCCGAGCCCGTCACCACTGTGACGGTCGGCCCCGACGGGCAACAGACCACGACCGTGGTGGTGCCGCCTCCGGTCACCACCACGACGACCGAGCCCACGTCGACCACCAGTCCGACGACCACCACCACGACGACGACCACCACGACCACGACGACCACCACCACGACCACACCGACGACGACGCGGACCACCACCACGCAGCCGACGACCACAGCGCCGACCACCACGGCGCCGCCGACCACCACGCAGGCACCGATCACCACCACCACGGTCGAGATCCCCGACGTCCCGGACGATCCTGACGTTCCCGACGACGGCGGCGCCTGACGCGGCGGACCGTCATGGCCAACCCGGCACCGGAACACGCGGTCGACCTGCCGCGGGCTGTCCAGGAAATGCTCGCCGGGGTACCGTCGCGACCCGCGAAGCTGCTGGTGTCCGGTGGGATCGGGACGGGCAAGAGCACCGTGCTCGCGGCGGTGCGGGCGACGCTGCGCGAGGCGGGCCGCACCGTGCTCACCCGGCCGCCGCGACCCGACGACGATCAGGGCGCCGTGTTCGTCATCGACGACGCGCATCATCTCGCCGACGATGAGATCGACTGTCTGACAGAGCGATCCACCGATCCGTCGTCGACCGTGGTGGTCGCCGCCGAACCGCTCGCACACCGGCCGGTGCTGCGGGCCCTGGCGACCGCGCTGGAGCGGGAGAACCCGATCGTGGCGCTGGGGCCGATGTCGACGGCCGAGGTCGGCCGCCTCCTGACGGCCACCCTGGGTTCTCCGCCGCCGCCGGACACGGTGCGCGCGGTGCTCGCGGTCACCGCGGGCCTGCCGTTTCTGGTGCGGGCGGTCGCCACATCGGCCGCCGAACCCGAGGAGGCCGCCCGCTACGCCCTGATCGAACGGGTGCGCCATCTCGGCGAACAGACCCGCGACACCTTGTTGCTCACGTCGTTGAGCCTGGATCTCGGACCCGACGACGTCGCGGGCGCGCTGCGCGTCAGCGGCACCGACGCCTCGGTGCTCGTGGACCGCGCCAGGGCCGGCGGACTGGTCGAACCGGCCTACGACAAGAGGTTCCTGCGCCTGGTGCACACCAGCGTCGCGCAGATCGCAGGCACGTCACGCCACCACGACATCGAGATCGCACTGCTGCACTCGCAGCTCGAAAAGGCCACGCTGTCACCGGAACTCGCGGTGCGGCTGGCCGAGCACGGCGTGCGCGACGATCGGCTCGCCGCGGCACTCACCGATCACGCGGTTCAGGTGCGGGGCCAGCCGGCGCGCGCGGCCCGGTTGTACCGCGCCGCGGCACGTGCGGGTTCGGCTGCGCTCAACGCGCGACTGGCCGACGCGCTGGCGTTGTCGGGTGACTGCGCGACGGCGGGCCGCATGGCCGACGACCTGCTCAGCTCCGACGACCCCGCCGAACGCGCGGCCGCGGTGCGCATCGCCGCGAGCATCGCGATGCACGACGGCAGCGCCGCTCAGGCCGCCGACCTGTTCCGCTGGCTCGGCCCCTACCCGGATGCCGCGGTCGGCTCGGCAGGCACGGTGGCGCTGCTCGCCGCGGGCGACGCCGAAGCCGCGCGGGCCGCCCTGAACACCGAGCTGTCCGGCCCGCCGACCTCGGCCGCACGCGCGGCCCGCAGCCTGGCCGAAGGCCTGGTGGCCTCACTGGACCAACCGTTCACGACGACGGTCGCGCGGCTCGGGCAGGCCGTCACCGCCGACCCGCACACCGACAGTGTCGGCCCTGACACCCCGGCGGCGCTGGTGGCCCTGGCGGCGCTGCACGGCGGTGACTCGGTCCGTGCGCGCAGCGTGATCGGGCGCGCGGTGCGGACCGGGGCGCCCGGCGCCGAGAACGGGACACCGCCGCCCGCACCCTTCTGGGCTGCGCGCCACCGGCTGCTGCTCGGCTGGGTCAAGATGCTCGACGGTCAGCTGACCGCCGCGGGCGCCGACGTGTCCGCGGTCGAGTCGGGCCCGCCGTTGCACCGCCGCGACGCGCTGTGGGCCGCGGCGCTGCGCACCGCGATCGCCCGGCGCAGCGGAGACAGCGGCGCGATCCAGCGGCACTGGTTCGCCGCGATGGAGGTGCTCGCCGAGTACTCGATCGACCTCTATTCACTGCTCCCGCTCGGCGAGTTGTGGGTCGCCGCGGCCCGGATGCGCCGGATCGACCGCCTCGAACACCCGTTGGCCGAGGCGTTCGGGCTGCTCGATGCGCTGGGCAAGCCCGTGTTGTGGTCGATGCCGTTGCACTGGGCCGGCGTGCACGCGGGGATCCTCGCCAACTCGCCGGGCGCGGTGGCGCCGCACGGACAGGCGCTCACCGCTGCGGCCGGCCACAGCCCGTTCGCCCGCGCGCTGGCCGGGGCGGGCCGGACCTGGCTGCGGGTGCTGGCCAATCACGTCGATGTCGACGAGGTGGCGGCGGCCGCACGCGGGTTGGCGCAGTTCGGGCTGACCTGGGATGCCACGCGCCTGGCGAGTCAGGCCGCGTTGCAGACCTCAGATGCGCGGGTGTCGCAGGCGATGCTGCAGTTGGCGCGCGATCTCAAACAGTCCGGGGCCGCCGACGACGTGTCGGCGCCGGAGACGCCGCGGGCGCCGGTGGCGACGCAGGCCGGTGCCCCGGCCGGGTCCGCGCGCCTGTCCGACCGCGAGCGGGAGGTGGCCGAGTTGTTGCTGCTCGGCATGCCGTACCGCGACATCGGCAACCAGCTGTTCATCTCGGCAAAGACCGTGGAGCACCACGTGGCCCGCATCCGCCGCCGGTTGGGCGCGGAATCGCGGTCCGAGATGCTGTCGATGCTCCGGGCCATGTTCTCCCCGCAAGGCTGACTTTTCGCCGCGTTTCCGCAGAGCGACGAAAATCACATTCGTCGCTGTTTCAGGCGTCCGACGACATCGCGCAAATTGCGTGTGAAAAGGAACGGGTGTCAATTCGGCGCCGAATCGTCACGACAGCGCCACCGCGATGCGCTCGGGCCCGGTGGCACTTCTCCGATTCGAGTTAGGCGAGCCTTCGTAGCGGGAATTCGGCACGGGGTGCAACTATGAGCAGGCATCTAGCCCAAGTTACCCACGGGTAACATGGCTTAAGTTACCGACGGGTAACGAACATATCGGGAGGCGCGCAGTGGCACACACCCTCGAAGTGAGCAGGCTCATCATCGGGCTGCTCATGACGGCCATCGTCTTGGTGTTCGCCGCCAAGCGAGTGCTCTGGCTGACGAAGCTGATTCGCTCGGGCCAGAAGACGCTCGACGAGAACGGCCGCAAGAACGATCTGCAAAAGCGCATCACCACGCAGATCACCGAGGTCTTCGGGCAAACGCGCCTGCTGCGCTGGTCGGTTCCGGGCATCGCGCACTTCTTCACGATGTGGGGCTTCTTCGTCCTCGCCTCGGTGTACCTCGAGGCCTACGGCGTGCTGTTCGATCCCGAGTTCCACATCCCGTTCATCGGCCGCTGGCCGGTCCTGGGCTTCCTGCAGGACTTCTTCGCCGTCGCCGTGCTGCTGGGCATCATCGTCTTCGCGATCATCCGCGTCGTCCGTGAGCCCAAGAAGATCGGGCGCGACTCGCGCTTCTACGGCTCGCACACCGGCGGCGCGTGGGAGATCCTGTTCATGATCTTCCTGGTCATCGCGACCTACGCGCTGTTCCGCGGCGCCGCGGTCAACACCCTCGGCGAGCGTTTCCCCTACCAGAGCGGCGCCTTCTTCTCCGACTTCATGGCGTGGATCCTGCGCCCGCTCGGCGCGACCGCCAACATGTGGATCGAGACCGTCGCGCTGATGGGCCACATCGGCGTCATGCTGGTGTTCCTGCTGATCGTGCTGCACTCCAAGCACCTGCACATCGGCCTTGCGCCCATCAACGTCACGTTCAAGCGCCTGCCCAACGGCCTCGGCCCGCTGTTGCCGATGGAGTCCAACGGCGAGTACATCGACTTCGAGGATCCCGCCGAGGACGCGGTGTTCGGTAAAGGCAAGATCGAGGACTTCACCTGGAAGGGTTACCTGGACTTCACGACCTGTACCGAGTGCGGCCGCTGCCAGTCGCAGTGCCCGGCGTGGAACACCGGCAAACCGCTGTCGCCCAAGCTCGTGATCATGAACCTGCGCGACCACATGTTCGCCAAGGCTCCCTACATCCTGGGCGAGAAGCCGTCGCCGCTGGAGAGCACCCCCGAGGGCGGCCTGGGTGAGAAGGCCCGCGGCGAGGAGCACGAGCAGAAGCACGCGCATGACCACGTCCCCGAGTCCGGCTTCGAGCGGATCCTCGGCAGCGGCCCCGAGCAGGCACTGCGCCCGCTGGTCGGCACCGAGGAACAGGGCGGCGTGATCGATCCGGACGTGCTGTGGTCCTGCACCAACTGCGGTGCGTGCGTCGAGCAGTGCCCCGTGGACATCGAGCACATCGACCACATCGTCGACATGCGCCGCTACCAGGTCATGGTGGAGTCGGAGTTCCCCGGTGAGCTGGGCGTGCTGTTCAAGAACCTGGAGACCAAGGGCAACCCCTGGGGCCAGAACGCAAAGGACCGCACCAACTGGATCGACGAGGTCGACTTCGACGTGCCGGTCTACGGCGAGGACGTCGACTCGTTCGACGGGTTCGAGTACCTCTTCTGGGTCGGCTGCGCCGGCGCCTACGAGGACCGCGCCAAGAAGACCACAAAGGCCGTCGCCGAACTGCTCGCCACCGCGGGCGTGAAGTTCCTGGTGCTGGGCACCGGCGAGACCTGCACGGGCGACTCGGCGCGCCGCTCGGGCAACGAGTTCCTGTTCCAGCAGCTGGCCGCGCAGAACGTCGAGACCATCAACGAACTGTTCGAAGGCGTCGAGACGGTCGACCGCAAGATCGTGGTGACGTGCCCGCACTGCTTCAACACGATCGGCCGCGAATACCCGCAGCTGGGTGCCAACTACAGCGTCGTGCACCACACGCAGCTGCTCAACCGGCTGGTCCGCGACAAGAAGCTGGTTCCGGTCAAGTCGGTCAGCGAGCAGAACGGCCAGCCCGTCACCTACCACGACCCGTGCTTCCTGGGCCGCCACAACAAGGTCTACGAGGCCCCGCGTGAGCTGGTCGAGGCCTCCGGTGTGACGCTGAAGGAAATGCCGCGCCACGCTGACCGCGGCCTGTGCTGTGGCGCCGGCGGTGCGCGTATGTGGATGGAAGAGCACATCGGCAAGCGCGTCAACGTCGAACGCACCGAAGAGGCCATGGACACGGCCTCGACCATCGCGACCGGCTGCCCGTTCTGCCGCGTGATGATCACCGACGGTGTCGACGACGTGGCGGCCAGCCGCAACGTCGAGAAGGCCGAGGTGCTCGACGTCGCCCAGCTGCTGCTGAACTCGCTGGACACCAGCAAGGTCACGCTGCCCGAAAAGGGCACGGCGGCAAAGGAATCGGAGAAGCGCGCCGCTGCCCGGGCAGAGGCCGAAGCGAAGGCGGAAGCGGCCGCTCCCCCGGTCGAGGAAGCCGCACCCGAAGCAGAGGCCCCGGCCGCCCCGGCAGCCGGTGGGGCCGAGGCCAAGCCGGTCACCGGCCTGGGCATGGCGGGCGCCGCGAAGCGTCCGGGCGCCAAGAAGGCCGCACCTGCTGCGGAAGAGTCTGCGGCACCGGCCGCCGCGCCCGCCCCGGCCAAGGGTCTGGGCCTGGCCGGCGGGGCCAAGCGCCCCGGCGCGAAGAAGGCCGCCGCACCGGCCGCCGAGGCACCCGCTGCTCCGGCTTCCGAGGCTCCGCCGGTCAAGGGGCTCGGTCTCGCGGGTGGCGCCAAGCGTCCCGGCGCCAAGAAGACCGCGGCAGCTGCTCCGGCCGAAAAGCCCGCAGCCACAGAGGCTCCGGAAGCCTCGGCGACCCCGGCAGCCCCGGCGGCCCCCGCGAAGGGGCTGGGTCTCGCGGCAGGCGCCAAGCGTCCCGGCGCCAAGAAGACCGCAGCCGCACCGGCTGAAAAGCCCGCAGCGGCAGAGGCCGAAGCACCGGCGGAAACCGCGGCTGCGGCCGAGCCGGCCAAGCCCGAACCGCCCGTCGTGGGCCTCGGCATCGCCGCGGGCGCTCGCCGTCCGGGTGCCAAGAAGGCGGCCGCCAAGCCTGCCGCTGCGCCGGCGCCCGCCGCCGAGAAGCCGGCCGAGCAGGCCGCGGAGCCCGAAAAGCCAGCGGAGAAGTCGGCTGAGCCCGAGAAGCCGGAACCGCCCGTGGTGGGGCTCGGCATCAAGCCGGGCGCCAAGCGGCCCGGTAAGCGCTGACCGCGGCCACGCGTAGTTGGGAAGCGGCCCCCTCCTGATTCGGGAGGGGGCCGCTTCTTTCGGTAAGGGAATCAGCTCTGTCAGCCCCCGTAGGGCGGTGTCTTGACCTCGGGCTTGGCGACGACGGGCGCGATGGTTCCGGGGGTGTAGGTCACCGTGGAGGTCTCCCCGACCTTCATTGCGCCGCCCGACGCGACGGAGGGCTGGTCGGCACTGCCACCCATGGTCGCCCCGATGATGCCGAACGCCACCGCGGCGGTGCCGCCGAGCAGCGCCGCACCCGTGGTGAACCGCGTGATCTTCTTCACTTCACTCATGCTGTGTCCATTCGTTGTTTCGGTGCCTTTGCATCCCCTCACCTGGGGAAACTCGGAGCATCTCGATCTTTCGGGAGCAATCGTGGCCCAGCGCAGGCGCCGGGAGTGAGCTGCTCAAGCAGATACACAGCCGGTTCGCATGCCCGTGGCAGGTTGGATTCGTTAAGGGAAATGAACGGTCGACGTCTGGTCCGCCCGTGCGCATGCGATGGTCGGCAAATTCAATTGATTGGACAGCGATGAGACCATGGAACGCGTGACTACCCACCAGTTGCCGTGGCAGAGCACCGGGGAACACCGGAAGCCGCGCACGTTCACCCAGTCCACGAAGCTGCAGGACGTCCTGTACGAGATCCGTGGGCCGGTACACGAGCACGCCTCACGGCTGGAAGCTGAAGGGCATCGCATCCTCAAGCTGAACATCGGCAACCCCGCGCCGTTCGGGTTCGAGGCCCCCGACGTCATCATGCGGGACATCATCCAGGCCCTGCCGACCGCGCAGGGCTATTCAGACTCCAAGGGAATCCTCAGCGCCCGGCGCGCCGTTTTCACGCGCTACGAGCTGGTCGAGGGCTTCCCCAAGTTCGACGTCGACGACGTCTACCTGGGCAACGGCGTCTCCGAGCTCATCACCATGACGCTGCAGGCGCTGCTGGACAACGGCGACCAGGTGCTCATCCCGGCACCCGACTACCCGCTGTGGACGGCGTCGACCTCGCTGGCCGGCGGCACCCCGGTGCACTACCTGTGCGACGAGACGCAGGGCTGGAACCCCGACGTCGCCGACATCGAATCGAAGATCACCGAACGCACCAAGGCGATCGTGGTGATCAACCCGAACAACCCGACGGGCGCGGTGTACAGCCGCGAAACCCTCGAGCAGATCGTCGACCTGGCGCGCAAACATCAGCTGCTGCTGCTGGCCGACGAGATCTACGACAAGATCCTCTACGACGACGCCAAGCACATCTCACTGGCGACGTTGGCGCCTGACCTACTCTGTTTGACTTTCAACGGGCTGTCGAAGGCCTACCGGGTGGCCGGCTACCGGTCGGGGTGGCTGGTGATCACCGGCCCCAAGGAGCACGCCACCAGTTTCATCGAGGGCATCAGCCTGCTGGCCAACATGCGCCTGTGCCCGAATGTCCCCGCGCAGCACGCCATCCAGGTGGCCCTGGGCGGTCACCAGAGCATCGACGCGTTGGTGCTGCCCGGCGGGCGGCTGCTCGAACAGCGTGACGTGGCGTGGGAGAAGCTCAACGAGATCCCCGGGGTGTCGTGCGTGAAGCCGCGCGGTGCGCTGTACGCGTTCCCCCGGTTGGACCCCGAGGTGTACGACATCCACGACGACGAGCAGCTGGTCCTCGACCTGCTGCTGCAGGAGAAGATCCTGCTGACCCAGGGCACGGGGTTCAACTGGCCCACACCCGATCACCTGCGCATCGTGACGTTGCCGTGGGCGCGCGATCTGGCCTCGGCGATCGAGCGGCTGGGGAACTTCCTGGCGAGCTACCGTCAGTAGCCCCTCTACCCTGGCCCGGTGGCGCATTCGCATTCCCACTCGCACTCGCTGAGTGGTCCGTCCCCGCTCGGCCCGCTGGCCGCCAGGATCGTGGTCGGTCTGCTGGTGGCGATCGGTGTCGTCGTGATCGTGGGCGCTGCCCTGCTGTGGCCGAGCCGGCAGAAGGTCGACATCCCCCTGCCGTACCAGAACGCCGCGGGCGGTGCAGTGACCACCGAGACCGGCCACGTGCTGTCCAGCACGCTGACCGCGTGCGGCAGTCCCTCGGTGGGCGCGGTGCTGACCTCCGATCCGGTGTCGTCGCCCGGCGACGCCGGGCAGTGCGTGCAGAACCTGGTGGCCATCGATTCCGGCCCCAACAAGGGCGCCAGGACACTGCTGGAGTTCAGCGGCGGCCCGGGTCAGCCGAACCTGGTCGCGGGTGACGACGTCCGGTTGAGCCGCCAGGTCGATGCGAGCGGTGCGACCAGTTACGCGTTCTACGACTACGAGCGGACGTGGCCGCTGATCGCGCTGGCGGCCGTGTTCGCGGTGGTGGTCGTGGCGGTCGCGCGGTGGCGCGGTCTGCGCGCGTTGATCGGCATCGTGGTCGCGTTCGGGGTGCTGGTGGTGTTCCTGCTCCCTGCGCTGCGCGACGGCGCCTCGGCGGTCCCGGTGTCGCTCGTGGCCTCGGCCGTGATCCTCTACGCGGTGATCTATCTGGCGCACGGGGTGAGCCTGCGGACCAGCGCGGCCCTGCTGGGCACCCTGACAGCGTTGTTCCTGGCTGCCCTGCTGTCCTGGGCGGCAATCGAATTGGCGCACCTGACAGGTCTGGCCGAGGACCAGAACAACGACGTCGCGGCATACATGGGCAATGTGTCCATCACCGGTCTGCTGCTCGCGGGCTTCATCATCGGCTCGCTCGGCGTCCTCAACGACGTCACGGTCACGCAGGCCTCGGCCGTGTTCGAACTCGCCGAGGCCGGCGGCACACGCCGCAGCATCTTCGTCGGCGCCATGCGCGTGGGCCGCGACCACATCGCCAGCACGGTCTACACCCTGGTGCTCGCCTACGCCGGCAGCGCGTTGCCGCTGCTGTTGCTGTTCAGCGTGGCCAACCGGTCGCTGGGTGATGTGCTGACCAGTGAGAACGTGGCCGTCGAGGTCGCCCGGTCGGCCGTCGGCGGTATCGCGCTGGCCCTGTCGGTGCCGTTGACCACGGGCATCGCCGCCGTCCTGGCGACACCGTCTGTCGCGACCCCGGCGCGCTGACCGGCGTTTGGGCAGTGCCCGCCCGGGTACCCACGGCGCGTGAGCCAGCCCGATCACACCTCCCACGTCACGCTCGAGGTCGACGGCGCGCGCCGTGAACTGACCGTCGACAACCGCGTGACGCTGCTCGACGCGCTACGTGAACACCTGCAGGTCACCGCACCGAAGAAAGGTTGCGACCACGGCCAGTGCGGGTCCTGCACCGTCCTGCTCGACGGCCGCCGCGTCACGACGTGCCTGACGTTCGCGGTCGCCGCCGACGGCGCCCGCATCACCACCGCGGCCGGTCTCGGCCTGAACGACGAACTGCATCCGGTGGCGCAGGCCTTCTGCGACGAGGATGCCTTCCAGTGCGGATATTGCACGCCCGGCCAGATCTGTTCGGCCGTCGGCATGCTCGATGAGGTCAAGGCCGGCGCGCCGAGTTTCGTCGCCGACGACCTCGACGCTCCCCCGGTGCTTACCGAGGAGGAGATCCGCGAACGCATGAGCGGCAACCTGTGCCGCTGCGCGGCGTACCCGAACATCGTCGCGGCGATCGAACGTGCGGCGAACCGATGAAGGCCTTCGGATACCACGTCGCCACCAGCCCCGCCGACGCGGTGGCCACGCTCGCCGGGCATCCCGGCGCGGCCTATCTGGCCGGCGGCACCAACCTGGTGGACCACATGAAACTCGGTGTGGCCGAACCGGATCTGCTGGTCGACGTGAGCCGGCTGGACCTCGACCAGATCTCGGTGACCGACGACGGCGCGGTCCGCATCGGCGCCAACGTCCGCAACAGCGACCTTGCGGCCGATCCGGTGATCCGTTCGCATTACCCGGTGCTGGCGCGTGCGTTGCTCTCCGGCGCGTCGGGGCAGTTGCGCAACACGGCGACGACGGCGGGAAACCTGTTGCAGCGCACCCGTTGTGTCTACTTCCAGGACGTCACCACACCGTGCAACAAGCGTGAACCGGGCAGCGGTTGCGCGGCGCTCGGCGGTTACGCGCGCTACCACGCGATCCTCGGCGCCTCCGAACACTGCGTCGCGGTGCACCCGTCCGACATGGCCGTCGCCATGAGCGCCCTCGACGCGACGGTGGTGGTGCAGGGACCCGACGGCCAGCGACGCCTGCCCATCGACGATTTCCACCGCCTGCCCGGTGACGAACCCCAGCGCGACACCACGTTGCAGCACGCCGAACTCATCACGGCGGTCGAATTGCCCCCACCACCGGTCGGCGCGGTGTCGGACTACCGCAAGGTGCGTGACCGGGCGTCGTACGCGTTCGCCCTCGTGTCGGTCGCGGCCGAACTCACGTTCACCGACACCCGGCAGATCTCCTCGGCGCGCATCGCTCTGGGCGGGGTCGCGCACAAACCGTGGCGGGCCCGGCGCGCCGAGAGCGTGCTGATCGGGGACCAGCCCTCCGACGAGACGTTCATCGCCGCGGCCGACGCCGAGCTCAACGCCGCCGAACCTCTGCCCGGCAACGAGTTCAAGGTCGAGTTGGCGCGGCGCACGCTCGTCGCTCAATTGCGCATGCTCACCGCACGGAGGCAGCAGTGACTCTCCTGGAACCCCGCGCCATCGGCCAGCCCGTCATCCGCAAGGAGAGCCGCGCCAAGGTCACCGGCGCCGCGCCGTACGCGTTCGAGCACATCGTCGACAATGCGCTGTATCTGCATCCTGTGCAGGCCACCATCGCCCGCGGGCGCGTGGTGGCCATGGACGTCGCCGCGGCCCGTGCACTCGACGGGGTGCGCGGCATCCTCACGGTGTTCGACGCCCCGGAGTTGGCCGACACCTCCGACGGCGAGTTCGCGATCCTGCAGGACGACCGCGTGCACTTCCGTGGTCAGATCATCGGCGGCGTACTCGCCGAGTCTGCCGAAACCGCCAGGGAAGCAGCGGCTCTGGTCCGCGTCGAGTATCTGCAGGAGCCACACGACACCGAACTGCGCGCCGATCACCCGGGTCTGTACACGCCCGACGAGGTCAACGGCGGCGAAGAACCCGACACCGACGACGGCGATGTGGAGGCCGCGCTCGCGCAGGCCGCGGTGACCGTCGACGAGACCTACGAGACGCCTATCGAGCACAACAACCCGATGGAGCCGCATGCGTGCATCGCGCAGTGGGGTCTCGGTGACAGCGGCAAACCTGCTGTCGTGCTGTACGACTCGACGCAGGGCGTGCACGCGGTGCGCAAGGCGCTGGCGCCGATCTTCGGCCTGGAACCCGAGCAGATCCGCGTGATCGCACCACATGTCGGCGGCGGATTCGGCTCGAAGGGTGCACCGCACGCGCACAACGTACTGGCGATCCTCGCGGCGCAACGCAGCGACGGCCGGCCCGTGAAACTCGCGCTGACGCGCCAGCAGATGTTCTCGCTCGTCGGCTACCGCACACCGACCATCCAGCGGATCCGGCTGGGCGCCGATCACGACGGCCGCATCACCGCGCTGGTGCACGACGTTGTCGAACAGACGTCGGCGGTCAAGGAGTTCGCCGAACAGACCGCGATCACCTCGCGCAAGATGTACAGCGCCGCCAACCGCCGCACCACCCACAAGCTCGCGGCACTCGACGTCGCGATCCCGTTCTGGATGCGCGCGCCCGGCGAATGCCCGGGCACCTACGCGGCCGAGGTCGCGATGGACGAACTCGCGGTGGCCTGCGGCCTCGACCCGATCGAACTGCGTGTGCGCAACGATCCTGAGGTCGACCCGGAAACGGGTAAGCCGTGGTCGGGCCGTCATCTCGTGGACTGCCTGCGCCTGGGGGCGGACCGCTTCGGCTGGGCCGCACGCGATCCGCGGCCCGCGGCGCGCCGCGACGGGGAATGGCTGATCGGCACGGGGGTCGCCGCGGCGACCTACCCGGGTAAGGCGATGCCGGGAAACTCGGCGCGCATCACCTATGCCGCCGAGGGCCGTTACACCGTGCAGATCGGTGCGGCCGACATCGGTACCGGGACGTGGACCACGCTGTCGCAGATCGCTGCCGACGCCCTCGCCTGCGATCTGGCGGCCGTGGACCTGCAGATCGGCGACACCGACCTGCCGGAGGCATCGGTGGCCGGTGGCTCGTCGGGTATCACGTCGTGGGGTTCGGCGATCGTCGCGGCGGCGCGGCAGTTCCGCGCCGACCATGGTGATCCGCCCGCCGTCGGCGCGACGACCGTCGCGCAGTCACCGGAGAATCCCGACGCCGACGGCGTCACGATGCAATCGTTCGGCGCGCACTTCGTCGAGGCACACGTCAACGCCGACACCGGCGAGATCAGGGTCCCGCGGATGCTGGGAGTGTTCTCGGTCGGCCGGGTGATCAACGCCCGTACGTTGCGGTCGCAGTTGATCGGCGGCATGACGATGGGCCTGTCGATGGCGTTGCACGAGGAGAGCGTGCGCGATCCGCGGTTCGGCCACGTCGTCACACAGGATCTCGCGACCTATCACATCAGCGCACACGCCGATGTGGCTGATATCGACGCCATCTGGCTCGATGAGGCCGACGAGTACCTCAACCCGATGGGTTCACGCGGCGCCGGGGAGATCGGCATCGTCGGGTCGGCCTCTGCCGTGGTCAACGCGGTGTATCACGCGACCGGGGTGCGGGTGCGCAATCTCCCGGTGACCGTCGACAAGGTGCTGGCTGGCCTACCGAAACTGGTGTGACCGCAACACCACTCAGCCGGCCAGATCGTCCTCATCGAGGTCGGTCGCGGCCAGCGCCGAGGCCAGGTCGTCGTGGCGGAACACCGACGTGACGTGGTCGCGCACCACACGGAACGCCGAGGCGCCGGCTGCGGTGCTGCCGTCGGCGCGGGTGATCGTCTGCTCGGCCACCACGACACCGTCGTGGACGTACATCCGGCCCGGGGTGACGCTGATGCCTGCCGCTTCGGCCCACCGGCGCAACGCCGCGTGACCCTGGACGGCGCCGGACGTGTCGCCGACCTCGATGTCGTCGCTGGACAAGGAGACCAGGGTGTCGAAGTCCTTGTCGTTGAGCGCGTCGTGCCAGGCCAGAACCGTCGCGATCTCGGATGTGGTCATGAAGGCAAGGTACGCCACTCAGAACGGCGCGGCGGCCAGCATCTTGTCCCAGACCTCCGTGTCGCCGAACACCTCGAGACCCAGGTCGGCCGGGGTGCGACGGCCGGTGATGGCCAGCAGCAGGTCTTTGGCGGGGCCGCGCAGGGCCACCGAACCCTTGCCGTGGTCGTGCGACCAGCCCACGCCGTCCTCGTCGTTGACCAGGGTCCACTCGCCCGTCGGGCCCAGGCCGTCGTCGGTGGCGTGCAGGTGCACGCTCTGGCCGAACGCCAGCGGAACCCGGTGGTGGCGCTTGGCTTCGACGCATGTGCGCTCAAGCCATTCGCTGATCGCGTCGGCGGCCAGTTCGAGAGGCAGGTCGTAGTCGGCGCCCAGCGCGATCGCGGCGTCGGCGCGGTGCACCGCGACCTCGTTGGCCCGGCGCCGGATCCACCAGCCGGCGGGCCGCGGCCCCAGGAACGTCCAGACGCGGGCCTCGGAGCCCACCTGGTCGACGGCCTTGACGATCAGGGCCGCGCCGGCGTTGAGCCATTCGATGGCCCCCTGGGGGTCGTCGGGCGGTTTACCATCACGAACCTGGCGCGGGTCCAGTTCCTGTGAGAGTCGGTCACTGATTATCTGTGCGGCCCAACGGTTTCCGCGTCCAACATGTCGGAGAAGCTGACGCAACGTCCAGTCCGGGCAGGTGGGGACGGGCGTGTCAGGATCGCCGGAGGCGATCAGCTCTCCGAAGGCGCGGGTCTGGTCGAGCAGAGCGGCTCGGAAATCCACATCATGAACCTACCGCCGCGCGCGCCTTTCCGAGCGCAATCGGGAGAGTCGACCACCCGCGCAACACCCGCGTGTCGCGACGGACCGGGTCACCGGCCAGCCGGGCGTCGGGAAAGCGGTCGAAGAACGCCCGCAGACCCACCTCGCCCTCGGCGCGGGCCAGCGCCGCACCCAGGCAGAAGTGGCGCCCACCCGAGAACGACAGGTGCCGCCCGGCGTTGTCGCGTTCGATGTCGAAGCGGTGCGGGTCGTCGAAGACCTTGGGGTCGCGGTTGGCGCCCGCGATGTGCAGCACCACCAGTTCGCCGCGCCCGACGGCGGTGCCGGCGACGTCGACGTCGCGCACGGCCGCGCGGGCGGTCATCTGCACCGGAGAGTCCAGCCGCAGGATTTCCTCGACCGCGTTGGGCCACACGTCGGGACGCGCCGCGAGAGTCTCCAGGTGCTCGCGGTGGTCCAGCAGCATCCGGATGCCGTTGCCCAGCAGGTTCACGGTGGTCTCGAAGCCGGCCGCGAGTACCAGGCCGGCCAGCGCCTTGAGCTCGCGGTCGGTCAGCGGCTCACCGGTGGCCCCGCTTTCGGACGCGGTGATGATCTGGCTCAGCAGGTCGTCCCCCGGGTCGCGGCGCAGGGTGCGCAGGTGCCGGTTGAGCCACGTCTCGAACCCGATGATGCCCTCGTTGACCTGCTGGTACTGGCTCCAGGACAGGCCGATGTCGAGGCTCGGCGCGCCGAGCTCGCCGTAGCGCAGGATGTTGGGCCGGTCGGGTTCGGGCACGCCGAGGATGTCGCCGATCACCGCGACGGGAAGCTGCGCACAGTACCGCCCGACGATGTCGACCACACCCGACTCGGCCTCCAGTCCGTCGAGCAGCTCGTGCGCGGTCTGCTCCACACGTTCGCGCAGCGTGGCCACCGCGCGCGTGGTGAACACCGAGGACACGAGCTTGCGCATGCGGGTGTGGTCGGGCGGCTCGATCGACAGCAGCGATGGCGGTTCGATCGGGTGCAGCAGGCCCGGGTTGGTCTTGTCGGCGATCCAGCGCAGCGGTTTCGGCAGGTTCGCGCCGAGCTGGCTCACCTGGAAGTCGTCGGAGCGCAGCAGGTCGAACGCCACCGCGTGGTCGAACGTCAGCAGCACCACGCGGCCGCGGATCACCGGGCCCTGCTTGCGCATCTGGTCGGCGAACGTCGTGGGATCCGCACGTACCACCGGGTCGGCGATCAGCCGGGCCTGCGGATCACCGCGGCGCAGACCGAGTGTGGCCATGCTCCGAACGAAGCCGTGCAACGCCATCCACCGGAGTCGTTCCCGCATGCCCTGAGCGTACGGACGGCAAACTGGCGCTACAACTGCCGCACGGTCTGTTTCTCCACGCGACGGCCCAGCGCGTACACCCGCCAGCCGGCTCGCCGCCAGCGGTCGACGTCCAGGCAGTTGCGGCCGTCCACAACGACTTTGGCGCGCACCGTGCCGTCCAGCGCCGCGGGGACCAGGTCGACGAATTCGGACCATTCGGTGAGCACCAGCACCGCATCGGCGCGTTCGCACGCCTCGGCCACCGTCGTCGCATAGGTCAGGGTGGGGAAAAGCCGTCGCGAGTTCTCGACGGCCTTGGGGTCGTACACGTTGACCGTGGCGCCGTTGAGTTGCAGCATGCCCGCGACGTTGAGCGCCGGGGAGTCGCGCACGTCGTCGGATTCGGGTTTGAACGCCGCGCCCAGCACCGCGATGTTGGCGCCCAGCAGCGAACCGCCGCAGGCGCGGGTGGCCAGTTCGACCATCGCGGTGCGCCTGCGCATGTTGATGCTGTCGACCTCGCGCAGGAACGTCAGCGCGTGGTTGGCGCCGAGTTCCCCGGCGCGCGCCATGAACGCACGGATGTCCTTGGGCAGGCAGCCGCCGCCGAAACCCAACCCGGCGTTGAGGAATCGCCGCCCGATGCGGGGGTCGTGGCCCAGCGCGTCGGCCAGCACGGTCACGTCGGCGTCAGCGGCCTCACACACCTCCGAGATGGCGTTGATGAACGAGATCTTGGTCGCAAGAAACGCGTTCGCCGCGACCTTGACCAGCTCGGCGGTCTGCAGATCGGTCACCAGAAACGGCACTCCGTCGGCGATCAGCGGCCCGTACAGGTCACGCACCGCGGCTTCCGCGCGCGTCGAGCCAGGTTGCACGCCGAGCACCACGCGGTCGGGATGCAGCGTGTCGTGCACCGCGAAGCCCTCGCGCAGGAACTCGGGGTTCCAGGCGATCTCGACGTCGACGCCGGGCGGGGCGAGCAGCGCGGCGCGCTGCGAGAGATCGGCCGCGGTGCCGACGGGCACGGTGGACTTGCCGACGATCACCGCGTCGCGCCGCAGACGCGGCACCAGCGTGTCGATGACGGCGTGCACGTGGCGCAGGTCGGCGCCGTACTCGCCCTTCTTCTGCGGGGTGCCCACCCCCAGGAAGTGCACATCGGCGAAGTCGGCGGCCTCGTCGTAGTCGGTGGTGAACCGCAACCGGCCCGCGGAAAGGTTGTCGTTCAGGACTTTTCGCAGGCCGGGTTCGTAGAACGGGATGTCGCCGGAGGCCAGTTTGGCCACCTTGCCGGGGTCGATGTCGACCCCGATGACCTCATGGCCGAGTTCGGCCATTCCCGCGGCGTGGGTCGCGCCCAGATAGCCGGTGCCGAACACTGTGCATCGCATACTGCCTCTATAGGCAGCGGCGATGAGCTACCCGCTACGCGACATCAAGCGGCAGACCAACTTCGGGTGAGGAGTTGGTGGCTAGTGGTGACCACCACCGAACGGGAACGGCCACACCGGGCCGCCACCGCCACCACCGTTGTGACCGCCACCGTTGTGACCACCGCCGCCACCGTTGCGGCCACCACCCGAGCCGGGATTCCAGCCGCTGTTGCCGGAGTCACCGCGGCCGGGGCCACCCGATCCACGTCCGGGGTTCCAGTCGTTGTCACCGCCACCGCGGCCGGGCCCGTTGTCGGAGCCACGACCCGGGCCCGGATCCCAGCCACCGGGGCCCGATCCGGGCCATTGCGGCTTCGGGGCCTGCTTCGGCGGATCCCATGGCGGGTTCCACGGATTCTGCTGTGGTGGCCGCTGGGGCTCCCACGGCGGGCGGAAGATCGACGGGACGCGCGGCAGCACCACGACGGGCGGGATGTATCCCGGCGGTTGGTAGACCGGCGCCGGCGCAGGCAGCACCGGTGCCACGGGAGCAGGTGGTGGCGCCTCGGGTGCCGGTGGCGGCGCCGCCGGGGCCGGGGCGGGTGCCTGCGGTTGCTCCACGTACACCGTGCGCGGCGGAGCCTGGGGCTGCGGGGCCTCCTGGACCACCGGAACCGGAGCTTTGATGGTCTCCGGAGGCGGCGCGGGCGGCGGCGCCTCCTGCACGGGCTTCGCCTCGGGCGCCGGGGCCGGTGCGGGTGCTTTGGCCACGGGCGCGGTGGGCACCACGGCGCCCTGCGCGGGGGCGGGCCGCTGGTCGACCGTCGGGCGGATGCTCACCGCGAGCGAGATGACCAGTGCGACGACGCCGATGACGAACACCGAGGTCAACGCGCTGCCCACCAGCAGGAACGGCTTGCGCTCCTCGTCGGCGGCGGCGACCTCGTTGAACACGGCGGGGTCGAGTTCGTCGACTCCACCGTCCACGAGGCTGCCCAGGTCGCTTCCGGCCGGGGCGAGCTGGGTGTCCAGACCGGCGAGCGCGTACGCGCTGCCCGCGGTCGGGCCGTCGGGATCCTGCGAGTACGCCAGCCCCACGGTGGAGGCCTCCAGCGCGGGCGCGGTGGCCGAGGCCAGCGCGGCGCCGCGGGCCAGCGCCAGCTCGGGTTCCTCCGGGGCGTTGACGGGCATCGACACGAGGTGCTGCAGGTGCTCCTTGACGGAGCTGACGTCGACGCCCGAGCCCACGATGAACATGCCGTCGGGCGGGGTCTCCTGGGCGGCGACGGCGGCGGCCATGTCGCTCAGGACGGCCATCGCGTCGGTGCTGTGCAGCGAGCTGCCGAGCACCTTGACCACCGAGCCGTCCTCGGTCTGCACCACCGACAGGGTCGCGGCGTCACGGTCGATGAACAGCAGCGCGGTGGTGTCGTAGCCGACGGCGCGTCCGACGGCCTGTGCGAGGGCTGCGGCGGCGTGGCCTTCGGAGACCAGCATGACGTCGTCGATGCCGTGTGCGGTCAGCGAGTCGCGTAGCGCGGACGCGTCGGAGTGATCACTCCACGTGACACCGATCGACTTGAGATGATGCCCGCCCGCGTCGGCGCTCTCTTGGGTTCCGAGAATTGCTGCGACGACCTGATCGGCCGCGCTCATCGTTGCCGCATCTTCCACGGCGGTGACGTCGAAGACGTCGTGATCGACGGTGATCCCGTCGGCGTTCTCCCCCTCGACCAGCACCATGCGGACCGTCGTGGGTGTCATCGACACACCCAGTACGATGTCCACCATGCCCTCCAAAGTGTTTGCTGCACTGCCCAAGTCGCCAATTTGCGCGCAGTCCGCACGAGCCGACAACTAGAAACTTCATCGATGCAGCCGGCGCATTCGTTACATCCGAACGCGTTAGCTGACACGCTTCAGTTCCGGTCGGACCCCCACTGCTGCTCACTACCGACGTCGGTACTTTTCGACCCTACTCGGCTATACGACGCCCGGCGCGGATCAGTTCATCCGCTTTGAGGGATATCCCACGTTCGCCAATTCACTTGCGTCTCACCGTTCACACGGCAGGGGCGCGTCAGGACTTGATGAAGTTGAGGTGCGAGCGCGACGGCGTCGGCCCACGCTGCCCCTGGTATTTCGACCCCACCGCGGCGCTGCCGTACGGATTCTCGGCCGGGCTGGTGAGCCGCAGCAGGCACAGCTGCCCGATCTTCATCCCCGGCCACAACGTGATGGGCAGGTTCGCGACGTTCGACAGCTCCAGGGTGATGTGCCCGGAGAACCCCGGATCGATGAAGCCCGCGGTCGAGTGCGTCAGCAGGCCCAGGCGCCCGAGCGAGGACTTGCCCTCCAACCGGCCGGCCAGGTCGTCGGGCAGCGTGCACAGCTCCAACGTCGACCCCAGCACGAACTCCCCCGGATGCAGGACGAACGGCTCGCCTTCCGCCGGTTCGACCAGCGTGGTGAGTTCGTCCTGCTGCATCGCCGGGTCGATGTGCGTGTACCGGGTGTTGTTGAACACCCGGAACATGCGGTCGAGCCGCACATCGATGCTCGACGGCTGCACCAGGGCATCGTCGAACGGCTCGAGGGCCAGGCGTTTCGCGGCGATCTCGGCCCGGATGTCACGATCGGAAAGCAGCACCCGACGAGACTATCGGTCACCGTATGCTCAGGAACCCCCATCCGGGGTCCACACGCCCGTCCCACCACCCGCGGCTACCCGCCGGGGTGGCCGAGTTGCTATCCTTCGTCCGCACCGTGCCGGTGTAGTTCAATGGCAGAACATCAGCTTCCCAAGCTGAATACGCGGGTTCGATTCCCGTCACCGGCTCCACGAAACCGCTGGTCAGCGGTATATGCGAGACTCCAAACCGCCCGCTACGGGCAATCTTGACCGTCGTTTGACCGTTGGTCGGCGAAGCGGGGCATCCGAAACCGTTTGCTCGCGCTGACCTGCGACTACGATCCTGGCGGGCAGCGCCGACCGGGCTGCCCGAGCTGCGGACGTTGGGGGCGAGAGTGCCAAACGGAAACCTGGCGATGTTGGTGGGCAATGGGCTGAGTATCGCGTTTAGCGACAAATTGTCGCTTGGAAACATTAGCTCGGAGCTCACCGACCGATTGACTTCGATCTATGGGAATCAGAGTGGCGATGTCGCAAAAGCTATGCAAAAAGTGGCCGGTCACGCCAGAACTGGCGATCCTATAACTGATTTCGAATCGCTGATCGGCGCATTTGGTGGCCAAACCGATATCCTCCGCGATCTAGAGACTTTCGCTGATTTGACAGAAGATTCGCCTGAGATGACACATGCGATAAGTAAAGTACGCGATTTTGTCGGTTCAGTACAGCGCAAAGGAATCGGGCATACCCTTGAAATAATCATCGAACGTTCATACTCAGATATGACGGCAAGGAAACCGATCTCGGATCTATTCCGTTTGATTCGCGAACCATTCTCCGCAGCGATCACAGTTGCCAACTTAAACTATGACACTCTCATTCTTTCGGTTCTATCCGAGGAGTACAGATCGAATTTCTGCGACATGGCGCACGGCGGCGCATCAACCAGTTCGACTATAACCCTGACTGGAGGCCCGCATAACTTCTATTGTTTACGTCCCGATTCCACCGATTTCCCGGATAAGAACTGGAAGCCAATCCGACTCTTACATCTACACGGCTCCGTCACGTTCTGGAAGATAGACAATTCGTGGGTAAAGGTAGAAATTCCAACTACTAGAAACCCATCGGTATGGAATTCTTACCGCGAGGGCACCCTTGAAGCGCAGCCGCTAATAGTTCTTGCAAATCAACACGACAAGGCCGATCACGTACGACGTTATCCACACAACGTCGCATATGAAGTGGCAGAGGATGACTTTCGCTCGTCCGCTCATTGGCTGATCGTCGGCTACTCTTTCCGCGATACGTGCGTAAACGAATTATTAAAACGATGCTGGCGCAGCTGGTCCACAAAACCCAGAATTCTCGTAGTCACTAAAGGAAGCGATCCAGCCGATTCAGTTATCGAAGCCACGTTCGGACTAGAGGCCGGAAAGCTATCAGAGTTCGATATCAAGATTGAACGGGACGGGATCGCTGATCTAGGCGACACGACAGGCTGGAAGTGGTTCGTCGGTGAAGAGCCGCCGTTCTAGCGGCGCCGACGCAACGGCGTCACGTTCGGCGCGTCGGTTGGGCGGCTCATCGCTTCGAGCGCGGCCATCGTTTCGGCGTGATCGTCATCGAACAGATGCGTGTAGATCGCCAGAGTCGTCGTCACCTTGGCATGGCCCATGAACCGCGAAAGCTGCAACGGCGGGATACCAGCGGCAACGCACAAACTCGCGTAGGTGTGGCGCAGCGCGTGGATTGAGCGCTGGCGGCAGAACTGGATTCGACCCGCCATGGCGGTTGGCGCGCGCAACAGCGGGACGAAACACGGCCTTGTAGAACGTCTGGTGACGGATCGGCGCCGACCAGTCCAGAATCAGCCGTTCAGCAGCTTCATCGACAGACAGCGCCGCGAGCGCATCGACGGCAGTCGGGACGATCCGCTTTCCGTCCGCGTCGGTCGCGCGCCTGCCAGTCGGCTTCGACGGTTTCAGCGTCACCGAGCAGAACAGCGGCGCGTCGGGATCGTCGCGGCGTGGGTGTGCGTCCAAGTAATCGCGCAGA
>Ga0182742_1000700_pt1 | contig 49343 bp, 44 predicted proteins | sample eDN5th37CBELigMG_FD_128880 | JGI IMG/M metagenome (GOLD analysis project Ga0182742, IMG submission 128880) | Enriched Miracle-Growth compost microbial communities from Emeryville, California, USA - eDNA 5th pass 37_C BE-Lig MG (version 2)... ...
GAAGTGCCTTTCGAAGTTGTGCCGATAAGTGCCTAGAGAACACTCATCATCACAGCTCAGAAGGCACTTTCCTCGTCACGACACCCTGCGACCAGCCAATTCATCGGTGGATCGAGGCTTAGTCAACGCGAGAACTTCCATCCTGATGTCTTCTCGCCGGTCGCTCCAGCGGATGCCACCTCGGGCGACCTTTCCGAAGCGCATGTGAACACCCTCGACTCTTGGGCTGTACACCCATATCTCGGCCGCAGGCACGGGCCGTGCTATCACCGGCACTCGTCGCGGACTGATCTTGAGACTGAGGGTCGGTGGCGTTTGCCCATCATCACTGCGTTGGAATGCGTTGGTGCGCTCGATCGCCTGGACGATGCCCAGAACGGACCGGAGGATGCGGTCTTCATCGAGGTTGGCAACAGAGTCGAGCGCGGAGGTGAACTGTTCGGCCACCTCGGCTTGAGCTGCAGCGCGTTGCCCGTCGTCGCGGTCGGGATCCAAACGTTCCTCGAAGAGTTGTGCCGCGAGGGCACCAATTGCTGGTTGGCCTGCAAGAACCTCGCATATGTTCGGCAGCGAGAACGCAGCCTGGGTCTGACGCAGATACGCAGCGACTGCCCGCAACCAGCTCACCTGAACCCAGGTCAGTCCTGCGGTAAGCACCAAGCTGTTCAGTGGATCTGATTCACAATCTCCGGCCCAGACCGCTTTCACTGCGTCTAAGAAGCGTTCCCGAAGATCCGGACGCGCGGGCGGTGATTCACTCCAACTCATTTTGGCGTGGGCACGCAGACCTAGGTCGATCTCGTGCGAAGCAACGCTGCCCTCCGCCGGCGAACCGGTCCGCTCGTCGACTACTTCGAGTCCAAAGTCGGCAAACGGCGGTAGAAGCAGCGACAGTGACGGCAGTCGATCGCACAAGATCCTGATGCGGACATCGCTTGCACTGCCGCTGGTTTCGGGATGCAATCGAACTTCGAGAAGCCGTCCCAGTGCTTGGGTGCGAACAGTCATTGCAGCTCCTCGATGAAACTTGACGATCGACCGACTTCGGCGATCGTGTAGTTGAGTACGGCTTCGGCGATACGGCTTCGGCGATAAGGACCAGTCAGGTTCGGACCAACGCTGAAATTGGCGCGCGTGACCACCAGCACCTCTCAGACATCGCGCCGGACCAAAGGCGCGCTGACGCAGTAACTTTCTACGTACGAGCTCACCGTAGGGCCCGTCTGCTTACAGCCTGGACGACTACGATCGATCGGTCCAGCGCGATTTTCCCGCTGTGATCGTTCGGATTTTTCGATGATTGGAAGGTTGTTCAGGGCAAAAATATCCAAGCCCCCCGGGCGGCCCAGCGCGCATGATGGCGTCATGCAGAAACCTGGAAAAGCCCCCGGAAAAGCCGTAGCCGACACCGGAGTCTTGGTCGCCGCGATCCGCGCCAGGGAATCCCGCCGCGACGACCGGCTGTTCACCGACCCGTTCGCCGAGAAGCTGGCGGGGGAATCAGGGCAGAAGTTGCTGGACGACGCGGTCGCCGCCGCGGGCGAGAACATGACCCTGCAGATCGTGGTCCGCACCCGGTTCTGGGATGAGGCGCTGCTGCGGGCCGTGCAGAACGTCGGCCAGGTGGTCATCCTCGCCGCCGGTCTGGACGCCCGGGCATACCGGTTGCCCTGGCCGGACGGCACCTCCGTCTACGAGCTGGATCAGCCCGCGGTCATCGCCGCCAAGAACGACGCGCTGGCCGAGGACGAGGCCCTGTGCCGCCGGGTCGCGATCGGCGTCGATCTCACCGAGGACTGGACCGAGACGTTGCGGTCCAATGGCTTTTACCCCGACAGACCGGCGGTCTGGCTGATCGAGGGACTGCTGCAGTATCTGGACGAGGCCGCGGTGCGCACCCTGTTCGACCGCGTGGACGCGATGTCGGCGCCGGGTTCGGTGCTGCTCTACGACGTCGTCGGCAAGGTGTTGCTGGACACGGTGATGCTGGCGGCGGTACGAAAGTCGATGGAAGAGAGCGGCGCTCCGTGGCTGTTCGGCACCGACGAACCGGGCGCATTGTGTGAGCGCCATGGCTGGTCAGCCGTCGTCACCGACGTTGCCGAACCGGGCAACGCCTACGGGCGGTGGTTCACCCCGGCGGTGCCGCTGGATGTGCCGGGTGTGCCCCGCGGCTACTTCGTCGAGGCGACCAAACCGGGCTGAGCGGTCTTCGGTCGCCGGTCGGCCGCGGTCTTCGGCACGGCGTGTGTGTCGGCGTCGGTGAACTCTTTGGTCCAGCAGGCGAATTCGAGCGTGATGCCGTCGGGGTCGAAGAAGTAGAACGACCGCACGTACACGCCGGGATGTACGGTCGGCGACACCTGCATCTCGCTGTTGTCGTGGTTGAGGATCGGGCCGACCCGCACCCCTTTGGCCTTCAGCTTCTCCCGGTACTCGTCGAACTTCTCGGCGGGCACGTGCAGCGCGATGTGGTTGAGCGAACCCGTGGCGCTGACGATCTCACCGATTCCGGGGATCGCGGCGGGCGCGGTGAGGCCGGGCACGCCGTCGGGTGCGTCGCGGAACCAGAAGAACGCGATGCAGTCGCCGTTGCCCGCGTCGAAGAAGAAGTGCTGGCCGATACCGCCGGGCAGGTCGAGTGATTTGATCAGCGGCATGCCGAGCACGTTGCTGTAGAAGTCGACCGTGCGTTCCATGTCGGAGCACACCAGCGCGACGTGGTTGATGCCGCCGAATTCGAACTCCGAGTTGGGGTTGTCGGGTCTGATCATGTGCAAACACCTTCCGCGAGAACGCCCCGAATCCCTGGCGCGGACCTGAAACTGAATCTAACATCAGATTCAGGTTGGTTCAATGATCCGTTCGATGACACGTTCAGGAGCGCCGTGACCGTCAGCCCCCGCGATCAGCTGCCGACCGCACGTGGCCGGCAGACGCAGGCGGCCATCGACGCGGCCGCCCGTGCGGTGATCTCCCGAAAAGGCATATTGGCCACGACGATCGCCGACATCGCCGCCGAGGCCAACCGTTCCACCGCGTCGTTCTACAACTACTACGACTCCAAAGAAGCCATGGTCCACGAGTGGGCGCTGCGCTTCCGGGACGAGGCTCGCGATCGCGCCCAGGCGGCGCGCGAACCCGGCCTGACCAACTGGGAGCGCTCCTATCAGGCCGTTTCGGCGCACTGGGCGACCTACCGGCACCGGCTGGCCGAGATCATCAGCGTGTCGCAGCTGGCGATGGTCAGCGACGATTTTGCGCAGTACTGGGCCGAAATCTGCGAACTGCCCATATCATTGATCACCGACATGATCAAACACGCTCAGCGGCAAGGCTTCTGCCCTGACGACGATCCCCACCTCACCGCGGTGGCGTTGGTGTCGATGCTCAACCAGTTCTGCTACACCAAGCTCTCCGGCGGCAACGCCGACGACGTCGACGACACGGCCTGCATCACGACGCTCGCGAACGTCTTCTACCGGACGATCTATCACAGGGGGGTACCGCAGCCATGACCAGAACCTCCGGGGCCTCACCGGCGGCAGGCGTGATCCGCGAGTTCGTCGGACTGGAATCCCCCACCGCCCGACGCGCCGGCGCGGGCGGCCACCCGTGCCAGGGCATCTACTACCGCGGCGTGGGCCGCAAACCGAAGGTGGCGATGATCGCCACGCACTACCAGATCGATTTCTCCGAGCACTACCTCGCCGACTACATGGCCACCCGGGGAATCGGCTTCCTGGGCTGGAACACCCGTTTCCGCGGGTTCGAGAGCAGCTTCGTGCTGGACCACGCGTTGGTGGACATCGGCGTCGGCGTGCGTTGGTTGCGCGAGGTCCAGAACATCGAAACCGTTGTGCTGCTCGGAAATTCCGGTGGCGGGTCGTTGATGGCGGCCTACCAGGCCCAAGCGGTCGACCCGCACATCACACCGATGGAGGGCATGCGGCCTGCCGTCGGCATCAACGACCTGCCGCGCGCCGACGCCTACGTCGCGAGCGCCGCGCACCCCGGCAGGCCCGATGTGCTGACCGCGTGGATGGACGGCGCGGTCCTCGACGAGAACGACCCTGTCGCAACCGATCCCGACCTCGACCTGTTCGACGAGCGCAACGGTCCACCGTTCTCACCGGATTTCGTGGCGCGCTATCGGGAGGCACAGATCGCACGCAACGAGGCCATCACCGACTGGGCCGAGCTCGAGCTCAAACGCGTGCAGGCGGCCGGTTTCTCGGACCGCCCGTTCACGGTGATGCGCACGTGGGCCGATCCCCGGATGGTGGACCCGACGATCGAACCCACCAGGCGTCAGCCGAATCTGTGTTACGCCGGGGTCCCGGTCAAGGCGAACCGCTCGGCCCGCGGCATCGCCGCGGCCACCACGCTGCGCAACTGGCTGGGCATGTGGAGCCTGCGGCACGCCCAGACCAGGGCCGAACCGCACCTGGCGCGCATCACCTGCCCGGCGCTGGTCATCAACGCCGATCAGGACACCGGCGTGTACCCGTCTGACGCACAACGCATCTTCGACGCGCTGGCGGGTTCCGACAAGACACTGTGCTCGATCGACACCGATCATTACTTCACCACGCCGGGTGCGCGCAGCGAACAGGCCGACACCATCGCGCGATGGATCGCGAAGCGGTGGCGGTGAACCCGGGCACGGTGCGGGTGCTCGCGCACTTCGCACCGAGCAACACCGTGCTGGACTTTCTTGCGCCGCACCTCGACTGGCTCGATGTGCGGTTCTGCGGCGAAGAGGACGATGAGACCTTCTACCGCGAACTCGGCGACGCCGACGTGCTCTGGCATGTGTTGCGTCCCATCACCGGCGACGACCTGAACCGCGCGCCGCGGCTGCGCCTCGTGCACAAGCTGGGCGCCGGGGTCAACACCATCGACGTCGAGACCGCGACCCAGTTGGGCATCCTGGTGGCCAACATGCCTGGTGCGAACGCGCCTTCGGTCGCCGAGGGCACGGTGCTGCTGATGCTGGCGGCACTTCGGCGTCTCCCCCAGCTGGACCGCGCCACGCGCGCCGGTCGCGGGTGGCCCACCGATCCCACCCTGGGCGACACCGTGCGCGACATCGGCGGCTGCACGGTGGGCCTCGTCGGGTACGGCAACGTCGCCAAGCGTGTCGAGCGGATCGTGCTGGCCATGGGTGCCGAGCAGGTGCTGCACACCAGCACGCGCGACACCGGTCACCCGCGCTGGCGCAACCTGCCGGATCTGCTGGCCGCGAGTGACATCGTCTCGCTGCACCTTCCCCTCACCGACACCTCCCGCGGCTTGCTGGGCCCCGAGGCCATCGCGGCGATGAAACCCGGCGCGGTCATTGTCAACACGGCCCGCGGGCCGATCGTCGACGAGACCGCACTGATCGAGGCACTGCGCGACGGCCGGCTCGCGGCGGCCGGTCTCGACGTCTTCGACACCGAACCGCTGCCCGCCGACCATCCGCTGCTGGGCCTCGACAACGTCGTCCTCACGCCGCACGTGACGTGGTACACCTCGGACACCATGCGCCGTTACCTGTCGATCGGTGTCGAGAACTGCCGCCGCATCCGCGACGGCGAACCACTGGCCCACCTGGTCAACGAGGCCAGGTAGCACCCCGGTCAGGCCACAGATCCAGCCTGTGCGTGGCCCCGGTCACGTCGCGGTACCCTCGATCCAACCGACCGGTTATTCGGGACGACGATGCCCCTGTGGAGGTAATTCATGCCCATCGCAATCCTGTCCGAGCACATCGACCTGGCCGATTCGGTCAAGTCGTTCGTCGCACGGGTTGCCCCATCCGACGTGCTGCACGAAGCGCTGGAGACTCCCCTGGAGACCCCCCGGGCCAATCCGCCGTCCTACTGGAAGGCCGCCGCGGACCAGGGGCTGCAGGGTGTCCACCTGTCCGAGGCCGTCGGTGGCCAGGGCTTCGGCATCCTTGAGCTCGCGATCGTGCTCGCCGAATTCGGCTACGGCGCGGTGCCCGGCCCGTTCGTCCCGTCGGCGATCGCGAGTGCGCTGATCGCCGCGCACGATCCCGAAGCCAAGGTGCTCAGCGAGCTGGCGTCGGGCGACGCCATCGCGGCCTACGCCCTCGACTCGACGCTCACCGCGACCCGCCAGGGCGACGGACTGGTGATCCGCGGCGAGGTCCGCGCGGTCCCGGCGGCCGCGCAGGCGTCGATCCTGGTGCTCCCGGTGGCCATCGACTCCGGCGAGGAGTGGGTGGTCCTCGACGCCGACCAGCTGGAGATCGAACCGGTCCGCAGCGTCGACCCGTTGCGCCCACTGGCCCACGTGCGTGCCAACGCCGTCGAGGTCGCCGACGAGCGCGTGCTGTCGAACCTGAGCCGGCCACTGGCGCGGGCGTTGATGTCGACGCTGCTGTCGGCCGAGAGCATCGGCGTCGCGCGCTGGGCCACCGACACTGCGGCCGGCTACGCCAAGATCCGCGAACAGTTCGGCAGGCCCATCGGCCAGTTCCAGGCCGTCAAGCACAAGTGCGCCAACATGGTCGCGGTCACCGAGCGGGCGACCGCTGCGGTGTGGGACGCGGCCAGGGCCCTCGACGAGGTGCGGGAAAAAGGCGCCGAGGGAACGCATTTCGCGTTTGCCGCCGCGGTCGCGGCGACGTTGGCCCCTGCCGCCGCCCAGCAGTGCACGCAGGACTGCATCCAGGTGCACGGCGGCATCGGATTCACCTGGGAGCACGACACCAATGTCTACTACCGGCGGGCACTGCTTCTCGCGGCGTGCTTCGGCCGTGCCGCGGACCATCCGCAGCAGGTCGTCGACACCGCGACCGCTACGGGCATGCGTCCCGTCGACATCGACCTCGATCCCGAGACCGAGAAGCTGCGCGACGAAATCCGCGCGGAAGTCGCTGCGCTGAAAGCCATTCCGAGTGAGGAACGCACCGCGGCGATCGCCGAGGGCGGGTGGGTGCAGCCGCACCTGCCCAAGCCGTGGGGCCGCGACGCCACGCCGGTCGAGCAGATCATCATCGCCCAGGAGTTCACCACCGGTCGCGTCAAGCGCCCGCAGATGGGCATCGCGTCGTGGATCATCCCGTCGATCGTGGCGTTCGGCACCGACGAGCAGAAGCAGCGATTCCTGCCGCCCACCTTCCGCGGCGAGATGATCTGGTGCCAGTTGTTCTCCGAGCCGGGAGCCGGGTCCGACCTCGCGAGCCTGACCACGCGCGCGGTCAAGGTCGACGGGGGCTGGCGCATCACCGGGCAGAAGATCTGGACCACCGGCGCCCAGTTCTCGGCGTGGGGCGCACTGCTCGCGCGCACCGATCCCGACGCCCCCAAGCACCAGGGCATCACGTACTTCCTGCTCGACATGAAGTCGCCGGGCGTCGAGGTCAAGCCGCTGCGCGAACTGACCGGCAACGCGATGTTCAACACGGTGTTCATCGACGACGTGTTCGTGCCCGACGACATGGTGCTCGGCGAGGTCAACCGCGGATGGGAGGTCAGCCGCAACACCCTGACCAACGAACGCGTGTCGATCGGTAGCAGCGAACCGCCCTTCCTGGCCAACCTCGACCAGTTCGTGCAGTTCCTGCGCGACGGCCAGTTCGACCAGATCGAGCAGAACCACGCCGGGCAGCTGATCGCCGAGGGGCACGCCGCAAAGGTGCTCAACCTGCGTTCCACGCTGCTGACGCTGGCCGGCGGCGACGCCATGCCCAACGCGGCGATCTCGAAGCTGCTGTCGATGAAGACCGGCCAGGGCTACGCGGAGTTCGCGGTGTCGACGTTCGGCACCGACGCCGCGATCGGCGACCCTCAGGAGGAACCGGGCCGCTGGGCCGAGTATCTGCTGGCCAGCCGCGCCACCACGATCTACGGCGGCACCACCGAGGTGCAGTTGAACATCATCGCCGAGCGCCTGCTCGGGCTCCCGCGCGATCCGTAGACACCCGAGGCCGTGCGCTGCGACCGGGGCGGGAAGGAAACTCCGATCCGCCCTGGTCGCGGAGTCACATCGGGTCTACCGTCGAAGGTGGCGAAATAGAACGCGGGCCGGAACGGTTGGTACTCACATAATGAGTGTTACTAAGCAACGTCTCCTTCGAGCCGCGGGCACCACGGCCGCGGCTTTCGCACTGATTGCCGGTCCCTCGGCTGTTCTGAGTCAGACCACCCCGACCGCACAGGCACAGCCATGTGTGAACGGTGTGGTTCCGGGTAACCCATACGTCGTGAACTGCAACCTGCCCCAGCGCAGCCCCAAGGTCCGTGGTGCTGCGCCTGACGCCGGCGCGATCATCGCGTGCAGGCACTGGCCGGGTTGCCTGTCCTGGTACGTCAACAACCCGCACTGAGAGCCGGCTTCGAACCTGGCTCCGCAATCAACCGTTTTGAGTGATCATGACCAATGATGTTGAAAAACGCTGGCGCGATCCGGCGACCTTTCGCTCGGCGGTCGCCTACGTTCTGAGCGTCGTCGCCATCGCCGGCGTCGCCTTGATCTTCTATGTCATGGACCGGACGCTTCTTCCGGCGATCCTGGTTCCCACCATCATGTTCGTTGGCGGTGTCGGGGCCTTCATCCGCACCTATCAGGTGTGGCGCGCCGAGGGCACCTGGCCCATCTGGCACGGGGCGGGCTGGTTCCTGCTGGCACTGTCGTTGTTCTGCCTGGCTTTCCCCGGCGCCGCGCTGACGTCCTGAGCGCCGCGCCGGGAATTCACGGCAGGATCGCGTCGACGTAACCACCGTCGACGCGCAACGCCCCACCCGTGGTGGCCGACGCCAGCGGCGATGCGAGGTAGGCGACCATGTTGGCGATCTCCTCGGGTTCGATCAAGCGCTGCAGCAGCGACTGCGGGCGGTGCTTGCGCATGAATTCCCGTTGCGCCTCGTCCCACGGCAGCGACTTGTCGACGAGTTGATAAACGAAGTCCTCCACACCCGCGGTGTGGGTCGGCCCGGCGATCACCGAGTTGACCGTGACACCCGTTCCCGCAGCGTCTTTCGCGAATCCGCGGGACACCGCGAGCAGCGCGGTCTTGGAGACGCCGTAGTGGATCATCTCCTCGGGGATCACGATGGCAGAGTCGCTGGCGATCTGAATCGCACGGCCCCAACCCTTTTCGATCATGCCCGGCAGATAGCTGCGGATGAGCCGGACCGCGGCCAGCACGTTGACGTCGAAGTACTTGCGCCACTGCTCGTCGGTGATCTCGCGAGCGGGCTCTGCCCCGAAGATGCCCAGGTTGTTGACGAGGATGTCCACCGACGGCAACTGCTCGAGCAGCGCCTCGGTGCCCTTTTGCGTCGCGACGTCGGCGGCCACCCCCACCACGTCCAGATCGCCCAGTTGGGCCACAGTTTCGTCGACACGCGATGCGGTACGCCCGTTGATCGCCACGCGCGCGCCGCTGCGGGCGAGCGTTTCGGCGATGGCGAGTCCGATGCCCTGCGTCGAGCCCGTGACGAGTGCGGTCTTACCGGTGAGGTCGATGTTCACGAGGCAGTACTACCACCGCACGCACCAAACTATTCCCCTTGTTCGGTGAGCGTGCCCTGCCTACGGCCTGTCAGGCGTCGATGTTGCGCAGTTCGCGCTTGAGGATCTTGCCGGTGGGATTACGCGGCAACTCGTCGAGGAAGACCACCTCACGTGGCACCTTGTAGCGCGCCAGATGGTCACGTACATAGGCCTTGACGTCGTCCTCGGTGAGCGACGAGCCCTCGGCCTTCACCACGAAAGCGCGCAGCCGGGCGCCCCACTCCTTGTCGTCGACGCCGATCGCGGTGGCTTCGACGACCTCGGGGTGGCCGCTGATCAGATCCTCGACCTCGGCGGGGAACACGTTCTCGCCGCCCGAGACGATCATCTCGTCGTCGCGGCCGGAGATGTAGAGCAGACCGTGCTCGTCGAAATAGCCGACATCGCCGGACGACATCATGCCGTCGATGATCTGCTTGCCGCCGCCGCCCGTGTAGCCCTTGAAGGGGAATGTGTTTCGCACGAAGATGCGGCCGACCTCACCTTGCGGCAATTCCCTGCCGTTGTCGTCGAGGATCTTGACCGTGATCCCCTTGACCACGGGGCCCACGGTGGCCGGGTTGCGCGACAGATCCTGCGGACGCGCGATCGTGGCGAACGCGATCTCGGTCGACCCGTACAGGTTGTAGATCACCGGCCCGAGTTCCTTGAGTGCGCGGGTCGCGAGTTCCGCGCCGAGCTGTGAACCCGAGACGAACATGATCCGCAGCGACGAGAGGTCGGGTTTCTGCGGCATCTTCTCCAGGTGGTCCAGCATGCGCGAGAGCATCACCGGTACCACCACCGCCGCGGTGACCTTGTGCTTCTCGATGTCCTCGAGCACCGTGGCGGGCCTGAAGCGGCGGCGTAGCACCAGCGTCGAGCCGAGCATCATCGCGATCGTCGCGTGCAGGAAGCCCAGCGCGTGGAACATCGGCGCGGGCAGCGCGGTGACCTCGCCGGCCTTGAACGGCACATGCGAGAGCACGCCGCCGATCGGGGCGAGCGACGGCGGGGCCGCCCGGTTGGCGCCCTTGGGGGTTCCGGTGGTGCCGCTGGTCAGGATGATGATCGAGGCGTGCCGGCTTGCCTTGGGCGCCGGCCGCTTGCCGCTGCGCGCGATCACCTCGGCGAGGGTTTCGTCGGTACTGCCCGACGGCTCCTCCTTGTCGGGGTTGGTGCCCAGCGCCCGCAACTTGCCCATCTCGGTCTCGGCCTGCGCGACCGCCGCGGTGTACTCGTCGTCGTAGATGATCACCTTCGCGCCCTCGCGCGCGGCGACCTCTTTGATCTGGGGCCCGGAGAACTCGGTGTTGAGCATGATGATGCGGGCGCCCACACGCGCGGCCCCGTACAGCGACACCAAAAACCAGCGGTGGTTGCGGGCCAGGATGCCGACTCCGTCCCCGCCGCGGACGCCGCGTGCCAGCAACTCGTTCGCCAGCGCGTGGGCCGCGGCGTCGAGTTCACCGAACGTGAACTCGCCCTCGTCGTCGATGACCGCGACCCGATTCGGGTGCCTGCGCGCGTTGAGCGCCGGGATCATGCCGATCTCGCCCCAGGTCCGGATGTCGGCCACCAGCGCCAGCATGTGCTGCGGCGGTTCGAGCCTCAACGCGCCTGCTTCGAACATCTTGCGGGCGTAGTGCAGTTCGGCGACACCTCGCTCGGCGTACTCCTTGGCCTTCGCCGTCACTTGCGCAGGCAAATCAGACAGACTCAGCATGACGACACAATATGTGACAACCATCGCAGTTGCGGGAAGTCACTACGATGTGATGATGGCCGGTGCACTGACGCTGGAGTTGGACGGCCTGACGGTCTCGGTCACCAACCCCGACAAGGTGATCTTCCCCGAGTACGACGGGCGTGCGGCCGTCACCAAACTCGACCTTGTCAACTACTACCGCGCGGTGGCCGACGGCGCGCTGCGCGGGGTGTTCGGCAGGCCGATGATCCTCAAACGCTTCGTCAAGGGCATCGCCACCGAGGCGATATTCCAGAAGCGCGCGCCTGAGAAACGCCCCGACTTCATCGAGGTCGCCGAACTCAAGTACCGCTCCGGTACCTCGGCCAAAGAGGCCGTGCTCCGCAACACCGCAGGTCTCGCGTGGGCCGTGAACCTCGGATGTGTGGACCTCAACCCGCACCCGGTGCGCGCCGACGACCTCGACCATCCCGACGAACTCCGCGTCGACCTGGACCCCATGCCCGGCGTCGAGTGGCAGCAGATCCTCGACGTCGCGATGGTCGCGCGCGAGGTGCTCTCCGATCACGGCCTGACCGCGTGGCCCAAGACCTCGGGCTCGCGCGGTTTCCACATCTATGCCCGCATCAGCCGCGACTGGCCGTACGCGAAGGTCCGCCTGGCCGCGCAGACGGTCGCCCGTGAGGTCGAACGGCGCGCTCCCGACCTCGCCACCGCACATTGGTGGAAGGAGGAACGCGAGGGGGTGTTCGTGGACTTCAACCAGAACGCCAAGGACCGCACGGTGGCCTCGGCCTACTCGGTGCGCGCGACGCCGGACGCAAGGGTGTCCACCCCGCTGCGCTGGGACGAGGTGCCGACGTGCCGGCCCGAGGAGTTCACCATCGCGACCGTGCCCGACCGGTTCGCCGAGATCGGGGATCCGTGGGAGGGCATGGACACCGCGGTCGGCGGTCTCGACGGGTTGCTCGCGCTCGCCGAGGAACTCGGTCCCGCCGAGAAGGCACCCAAGGGCGCGTCCCGCGACGGGCGACGCGCCTCGACGATGCCGCTGATCGAGATCGCCCGCACCAAGACCAAGGACGAGGCGATGGCCGCGCTCGACATCTGGCGGGAACGCTACCCGGAGGTATCGAAAAAGCTTGAGCCCGTGGACATCCTGGTCGACGGTATGCGAGGTCCGAGCTCGATCTGGTACCGGATCCGGATCAATCTGCAACACGTCCCGGAGGGTGAGCGCCCGCCCCAGGAGGAGCTCATCGCCGATTACAGCCCGTGGGAGAACTATTCGGGCGCACAGTGGCGCCGCTAGTCCTCGAACGGACCCGGCAGCGGACCGAAGACTCCGTTACCTCTGCGGATCTCGCAGACCTTCCACCCGCCGTGGTCCTCGACGATGAACGAGATGTCCAGGTCGGCGACCTCGGAGTAGTACCCGGTGACGATGCGCTGCGGACCGTCCTCCTCGGAGTCGACCGACAGGACGTCCGGCCCCACCTCGTACAGCGCGATGAACTCGTCACGGATCTCGGCGTCCGACCGCGGCCGGATCACGCTCGCGAGCCGGCCGCACGCGCCCGACCGCAGCGTCGCGACGTCGCCGGTCTTGGCCGCGGCGATGTGCCGATGCACGGCACGCTCGGGTGACTCCTGCATCTCGGGCTGCCGCTCAGGGCTCGTGCACGCCGGGACCACTGCGGCCATGACAATTGCCGCCCACCTGACACACGGGCTGACGGGCACTGAACCACCGTAGCCCAGCTGTCAGCTTTTGATCAGGTCTACATAACCTTCGATGTGGGCGCGGGCCAGCTCAGCGGCCTTGTTGCCCTGTCCGCGCGACAGCGCGGTGACGATGCGCCTGTGCTCGCAGCGCAGGTTCGCCGCGACTCCGCCCCAGTCCGCAAGGCGGGGCACCCCGGCCAGGATGTACCCCTGGATGGCGCCGCGCAGTGCCGCCATCATGGCCTCGACGACGACGTTGCCGGCCAGCGCCGTCAATGCGACGTGGAACTCCGCGTCGAGGCGGTGGAACTCCTCGGGTCCCAGGTCCGGGTCGTCCATCGCGTCGAGCCGTGCGTTGATCCCGGCGAGGTCCGGACGCGGTGACAACGCCGCCGCATCGCGTAAAGCCGAGGTCTCCAGAAGGATTCGCGTGCTCACCAGGTCCTCGATGGGCAGTGCGCGCGTCGCGGTGTGCAGTCGCAGCGCCGATCCGATCGACGTGGCCGCATCGGCCGTGACGATCGCGCCCGCGTCCGGTCCGGAACCCGCGGCCGTGCGGATGACGCCCATGGCCTCGAGCACCCGGATGGCTTCGCGTACCGACGCCCGGCTCACCGAGAGGCTCTCGGCGAGCGCACGCTCGGGCGGCAACCGGTCGCCGACCGCGATGGCGCCTGCGACCAGATCGCGTTCGATCCGCTCGAGCACCAGCTCATGTGCGCGCATGGCGACGACTGTAGCCCTTTTTCTCCGTGTGGTCTGACCACACAGTGGACGAACGCGGTAGTGTGGTCAGACCACAGTCTAGGAGGGTTATGCGAATCGCCCTGTTCGCGACCTGTCTGGCGGACGCGCTCTTTCCGCCTGCCGCCATCGCCACCGTCCAGCTGCTCGAGCGGCTGGGGCACGAGGTGGTCTTCCCGTCGCAGCAGACCTGCTGCGGACAGATGCACATCAACACCGGCTACTTCAAAGAGGCCGTGGCGGTGGTGCGCAACCACGTGGAGAGTTTCGAGAGCGCACGCTGTGACGCCGTGGTCGCACCGTCCGGATCGTGCGTCGGTTCGGTACGCCACCAGCACGCCATGGTCGCGCGCCGCGCCGGTGACGAGGACCTGGCGGTACGCGCCGAGAAGATCGCCGAGCGCACCTACGAACTCTCGGAGTTCCTCGTCGACGTGCTCGGCGTCGACGACGTCGGCGCCTACTACCCACACCGGGTCACCTACCACCCGACCTGCCACTCGCTGCGGATGCTCGGAGTCGGCGACAAACCGCTGCGGCTGCTGCGCAACGTTCGCGGGCTGACCCTCGTAGAGCTTCCCGCCGCCGAATCCTGCTGCGGGTTCGGCGGCACGTTCGCGCTCAAGAACTCCGACACGTCGACGGCCATGCTCGCCGACAAGATGACACACATCCTGGAGACCGGCGCCGAGGTGTGCAGCGCGGGTGACTCGTCGTGCCTGATGCACATCGGCGGTGGCCTGAGCCGGCTGCGCTCCGGGGTCCGCACCGTGCACCTGGCGGAGATCCTCGCGGGAGCAGAAGCATGAGCACGACATTCCTCGGCAGCCCGGGACTCGGGAACCTGCGTGGCGACGAATCGTTCCCACACGCCGCGCGCGGTGCGCTCGCGAACTCGCAGCTGCGCCGCAACATCGGCCACGCCACACAGACCATCCGTGGTAAACGTCTGCGCGCCGTCGCCGAATGCGACGACTGGGAAGACCTGCGCGCCGCGGGCAGTGCGCTCAAACAGGACGTGATGGCCCGCCTGCCGGAACTGCTCGAGCAACTCGAGAGCAATGTCACCGCACGCGGCGGGGTGGTGCACTGGGCCCGCGACGCCGACGAGGCCAACCGCATCGTCACCGATCTCATCCGCGCCACCGGATCCGACGAGGTGGTCAAGGTCAAATCGATGGCCACGCAGGAGATCGGCCTCAACGAACACCTCGAGGCCCAGGGCATCGCGGCGTTCGAAACCGATCTGGCCGAGTTGATCGTGCAACTCGGCCACGACAAGCCCAGCCACATCCTGGTGCCCGCGATCCACCGCAACCGCTCGGAGATCCGGGAGATCTTCTCTCGCGAGATGCCCGACGCCGGTGAGTTGTCCGACGATCCGCGGGTGCTCGCGATGGCTGCCCGCGCGCATCTGCGCCGCAAGTTCCTCACCGCCCGCGTGGCGATCAGCGGCGCGAATTTCGGTGTGGCCGAGACGGGTACGCTCGCGGTGGTCGAGTCCGAGGGCAACGGCCGGATGTGCCTGACCCTGCCCGAGACGCTGATCACCGTGATGGGCATCGAGAAGATCGTGCCCACGTTCGCCGATCTGGAAGTGTTCATGCAGCTGCTCCCCCGGTCGTCGACCGCGGAGCGCATGAACCCGTACACGTCGATGTGGACGGGCGTACACCCGGGCGACGGGCCGCAGGAATTCCACCTGGTGCTCCTCGACAACGGGCGCACCCGCGTCCTGGCCGACGAGGTCGGACGCGCTGCGCTGCACTGCATCCGGTGCAGCGCATGCCTGAACGTGTGCCCGGTCTACGAGCGCACCGGTGGCCACGCCTACGGGTCGGTGTACCCGGGCCCGATCGGTGCGATTCTGAGCCCTCAGCTCACGGGGACCACCGGGCACGACGATCCCAATGCGAGCCTGCCTTATGCGTCGTCGTTGTGCGGCGCGTGCTTCGAGGCGTGCCCGGTCCGTATCGACATCCCGTCGATCCTGGTGCACCTGCGCGCACAGCAGGTCGATTCCGAGCGGGGCGGCCTGCCGGGCGGGCAGGACATCGCGATGAAGGCCGCCGGCTGGGCCATGTCGGATGCGAAGCGATTCTCGTTGGCGGAGAAGGCGCTTGCGGCTGGACGTGTCATCGCGGGCAAGGACCACCGCATCTCGACGCTGCCGTGGCCCGCCTCCAAGTGGACCAGCAGCCGCGACCTTCCCGAACCACCGAAGGAAACCTTCCGGCAATGGTGGAACCGCACGCACGAGGGAGGTTCGCGATGACCGGGACCGACGGCCGGGCCGCGGTGCTGGGCCGCATCCGCTCGGCGCTGGCCGCCGTACCGCCGCAGCCCGTCACGGTGCCGCGCGAATACCACCGCGAACCGTTGAGCGGTCCGGCCGACGTCGAGCGGTTCGCCGAGGCCGTCGCCGAATACCGCGCCCGGGTGCACCGCGTGGCCGCCTCCGACATCGCCGGTTTGGTGCGCGAGCTCACCGGATCCGACGCCACCGTGGTGGTGCCGCCTGATGTGCCGGCCGAGTGGATCACCGGTGTGCGCATCCTTTCCGACGATCCTGTGCTGACTGTCGAGCAACTCGACGCCGCGGATGCTGTGCTGACCGGGTGTGCCGTCGGCATCGCCGCAACCGGCACCATCGTGCTCGACGCAGGCGCCACGCAGGGCCGCCGCGCCCTGACCCTGGTGCCCGATCACCACATCTGCGTCGTGCGCACCGATCAGATCGTCGACATCGTTCCGCAGGGTTTCGCCGCGCTCGGCACCGAGCGCCCACTGACCTTCATCTCGGGACCGAGCGCGACCAGCGACATCGAACTCGAACGCGTCGAAGGGGTGCACGGCCCGCGCACGCTCGACGTGTTGATCCTCTAGCCCGAACCCCACGCGAAACCGACGCAAATGTCGCCGCGCCTCGACACCGACGACGTTTTCGTCGATCTCGCGGAGGCTGAGAAGGGTCAACTCGTCGAATCGCGGACGACCAATTCCGGTTGGAAGACAACATGTTCGGGGTTGCGGCCGGTCGCGTCCTCGGCCGCACCGATCAGCAGGTCCACCGCCGTGGTCCCGATCTCGCCCGTGGGCTGGCGCACCGACGTGAGCGGCACGACCGCCGAACGCGCAAAGTCGATGTCGTCGTAGCCGACCAGCGCCATGTCGTCTGGCACACGGAGATCGCCCGTAAGGCTCAGCGCCTGCAGCACGCCGATGGCGAGCAGGTCGTTGGCACAGAAGACCGCGTCCGGCCGGTCCTGGCGGGCGCGTCGGCGCAGTTGTTCACCGACGGCCCGGCCGGCCAGCACGCTCGGCGCGTCGGTGTCGATGATCTCCAGCGTCGCGCCTGGGGTCTGCGCCACGGCGTCGGCCGCGCCGCGGAGGCGGTCGCGGATCTGGCGCAGCGTTCCCGGGCCGCCCACGAACGCGATCTTCCGGCGGCCGGTGGCGCACAGGTGCTGCACGGCCAGACAGCCGCCCGCGACGTCGTCCACGGCGACCGAGTCGAACGGGGTGCCGCCGCCGTCACGGTCGACGAGCACCACGGGAGTGCCCCGCTCACGCAGTGCGACAAGGCGGTTGAGATCCTCGCCCACCGGCGACACCAGCAGCCCGTACACGCGTTGTTCGTCGAACGCGTCGACGTACGCGCGCTCACGGGTGGCGTCGTCGTCGGACGTCCCGAGCAGCACTGTGAGGTTGTGCTCGCCGGCACGACGCTCCGCGGCGCGGGCGATGTCGGTGAAGAAAGGGTTGCCGATGTCCAGCACCACGAGTCCGACGCTGCGCGAGCGGCCTGCCTTGAGCTGACGCGCCGCGTCGTTGCGCACGAACCCCAGCTTGTCGATGGCCGCCTGCACCCGCGCCACTGTTGCCGGTGCGACTTTGTCCGGCGCGTTGAGCACGTTGGACACCGTGCCCACCGACACCGAGGCCGCGGCAGCTACCTCTCGCATGCTCACCACGGGTACATCACACCATGGCAGTGGGACGGCTGGTTCGGGGAAGGTAGCGCCGCGCGGGGAACCACTGCGCGACGCGTGCACGCAAACTCGCCAGGTCGCCGCTGATGACGTGCCGCGCGCGGGCCGTGAGCAGTACGTTGCCCAGGGCTGTGGCCTCCACCGGCCCTGCCAGCAGCGGCATCCCGATCCGGTCGGCCGTCAGCTGGCACAGCAACTCGTTCTGGGATCCACCGCCGACCATGTGCACCGTCCGCACGTCGACGCCGGAGAGCTCGGCGGCCGTGCAGACCGCCGACGCGAATGCCGCGGCGAGGCTCTCCAGGATCGCACGCACCATCTGCACGGGATCCGCGGGCGGGGTGTGTCCCCGCTCGACATACCAGGCGCTGATGCGCGCCGGCAGATCCCCCGGTGGCAAGAACCGCGGATCGTCGGTGTCGAACACCACGGGCGGCGCGGGTGCCTGCGCGGCACCGGCCAGCAGGTCGGCGAGATCGACGTCGTGGCCGTCGCGCTCGTACTGCCGGAGGGTCTCGCTCAGCAGCCACAGACCCATCACGTTGTGCAGGAATCGGATCCGCTGGTCGGCGCCAACCTCGTTGGTGAAGTTCGCCTCGCGGGCGGCATCGGTGGCCACCTGACGGCCCAGCTCGACGCCCACCAGTCCCCATGTGCCGCACGATATGTAGGCCGCGTGATCGGGATCCATCGGGATGGCCGCGACGGCCGACGCGGTGTCATGGGAGGCCACCGACACCACCTCGGCGCCGGCCTTGCCGGTCAGCCCGATCTGTCGGGCGACGCTCGGCAACAACGGGCCGCGGCGACTGCCCGCCTCCACGATGGGCGGGAACAACGTGTGCGGCAGGTCCAACCGGGTCATCAGGTCCCGGTCCCAGGTGCCGTCCAACGCCAGCAGTCCCGTGGTCGAGGCGTTGGTGCGCTCGGCCACGCGCTGACCGGTCAGCCAATACGTCAGCAGGTCGGGCACCAGCAACACGGTGTCGGCGAGGTCGAGCAGGCCGCTCGCCCGCTCGGCGGCAAGCTGGTACACGGTGTTGAACGGCAGGAACTGGATCCCGTTGCGCCGGTAGAGCTCCGGTGCGTCCAGGACATCGTGCACCAACTCGACGCCACGAGCGGTGCGCGCGTCGCGGTAGTGCATCGGCAGCGACAGCAGCCGTCCTTCGCGCAGCAGACCGTAGTCGACGGCCCACGAGTCCACGCCGACGCCGACCAGGCTGTCGCAGTCGCGTCCGGCCCGGGTGAGCCCGTCGATGACGTGGCCGTACAGCGTGGGCACGTTCCAGCGCAACTCGTCGCCCGTGCCGTTCCACAGGGTCACCGGATCGTTCGGGAACCGCGCCACCGTGCGCATGTCGAGTCGGTCGCCGTCGATGTCGGCGACCATCACGCGGCCGCTGGTGGCCCCGAGGTCGACGGCCGCGACCTGTATGGCGCTCATCGCTGTTCTCGGCTCTTCGCGCAAGCGCTCATCGCAAAAACGCCGCGGCGACCCCCGCATCCACCGGCACATGCAGACCGGTGGTGTGCGAGAAGTCCGACGTGCACAGCGCGAACGCCGCGTTGGCGACGTGCTCGGGCAGGACCTCACGCTTGAGGAGGGTGCGCTGCGCGTAGTACTTGCCCAGCTCCTCTTCCGGAACCCCGTACACCGCGGCACGTTTGGCGCCCCAACCGCCGGCGAAGATACCCGAGCCGCGTACCACACCATCGGGGTTGATGCCGTTGACCTTGACGCCGTGCTCGCCGAGTTCGGCCGCCAGCAGCCGAACCTGATGCGCCTGATCGGCCTTGGTCGCCGAGTAGGCGATGTTGTTGGGCCCGGCGAACACCGAGTTCTTCGACGAGATGTAGATGATGTCGCCGCCCAGCTTCTGCTCGATGAGCGCGCGTGCCGCGGCCTTCGACACCAGGAACGAGCCACGGGCCATCACGTTGTGCTGCAGGTCCCAGTCCTCGGCGGTGGTGTCCAGCAACGACTTCGACAGCGAGAGCCCGGCATTGTTCACCACGATGTCGATGCCGCCGAAGGCCAGTACGGTCGCGTCGACCGCGGCCTGTACCGCGGCCTCGTCGGTGACGTCGGCGGCGATCCCGACGGCCACGTCGGTGTTACCGATCTCGGCTGCCGCGGATTCCGCCTTGGCGCCGTCCAGGTCGGCGATCACCACGCAGGCGCCTTCGGCGGCCAGGCGGGTCGCGATGGCCTTGCCGATGCCCGAGGCCGCACCGGTGACCAGTGCGATCCGCGTGGCCAGCGGTTTGGGTTTGGGCATGCGCTGCAGTTTGGCCTCTTCGAGTGCCCAGTACTCGATGCGGAACTTCTCGGCCTCGTCGATGGGCGCGTAGGTGGAGATGGCCTCGGCACCGCGCATGACGTTGATGGCGTTGAGGTAGAACTCGCCTGCCACGCGGGCGGTCTGCTTGTCCTTGCCGTAGCTGAACATGCCGACGCCGGGGATCAGCACGATGGCCGGGTCGGCTCCGCGGATCGCGGGGCTGTCGGGCGTGGCGTGCCGGTCGTAGTAGGCCTGGTAATCCACCCGGTAGGCCTCGTGCAGTTCGGCCAACCGGTTCTTGCACTCGTCGACCGTGGCGTCGGCGGGCAGATCCAGCACGAGCGGCTTGACCTTGGTGCGCAGGAAGTGGTCGGGGCAGCTGGTGCCCAGCGCCGCGAGGCGGGGATGCTCACTGGCGGAGAGGAATTCGAGCACACGAGGGTCGTCGGTGAAGTGGCCGACCTGCGGCCTGTCGGTGGAGACCAGACCGCGGATGAACGGTGCGAGCTGGGCGGCCTTGGCGCGTCGTGCGTCGTCGGGCAGCGCGCCGTACCCGGCAAGCGGGGCGCCGAACGGCTCGGGCCGCCCGTTCTCGGCGATGTAGCGTTCGGCGGTCTCGATGATCTCCAACGAATGTGCCTCGGCCTCTGCGGAAGTCGAGCCCCACGCCGTGATGCCGTGCCCGCCGAGGATGGTGCCGATGGCCTGGGGGTTACGTCGCTTGATGTCGGCGATGTCGAGGCCCAACTGGAAGCCTGGGCGCCGCCACGGCACCCACACCACGCGATCGCCGAAGATCTGCTTGGTCAGCGCCTCACCGTCGGCCGCGGTGGCCAGCGCGATACCCGAGTCGGGGTGCAGGTGGTCGACGTGAGCGGCGTCGACCAGGCCGTGCATGGCGGTGTCGATCGACGGCGCCGCGCCACCGCGGCCGTGCAGGCAGTAGTCGAACGCCGCGACCATCTCGTCTTCGCGCTCGACCCCGGGGTACACGTCCACCAGTGCGCGCATGCGGTCCAGTCGCAGTACCGCGAGCCCGTTCTCGGTGAGCGTTCCGAGATCACCGCCGGATCCCTTGACCCACAACAGTTCGACAGGCTGCCCGGTGACCGGGTCGGTGTCGGTGCCCTTGGCCGAGGTGTTGCCGCCGGCGTAGTTGGTGTTCTTCGGGTCCGAGCCCAGCCGGTTGGACCGGGCGATCAGCTCTGCGACCGTTTGTTCGGCGTTCATGCTCATGCTCCCCACGACGACTGCGTGCCGCCGACTCGTTCTGCGTTGATCGTGTCCTGGTATCCCGATGCGGCGTACGCGGCCATCGGGTCCCCCGGCAGCCCGCGGTCGACGCGCCACTTCGCCAGGGCCGGACGCACATCGGTGTAGAAGGCGTCCATGAAGATCCCGTTGGCGCCAAGGACGTCGCCGTTCTCCTGCGCCTCGGCGAGCGCCTCGGTGTCGACAAGCAATGCGCGTGCGGTCATCTCGGCCACGTTGAGCACCGAACGGATCTGCCCGGGGATCTTGGCTTCCACGTTGTGGCACTGGTCGAGCATCAGCGCGACGCCGGACGACGGATCGAGCCCGCCGCCGCGGATCACCTCGAACAGGATGCGGAACAGCTGGAACGGATCGGCCGCCCCGACGATGAGGTCGTCGTCGGCATAGAACCGCGAGTTGAAGTCGAAGGAGCCGAGCTTCCCCAGCCGCAGCAGCTGCGCGACGATGAACTCGATGTTGGTGCCCGGCGCGTGGTGCCCGGTGTCCAGGCACACCACGGCGCGTTCGCCGAGCGCGCTGACCTGGGCGTAGGCCGTACCCCAGTCGGGCACGTCGGTCATGTACATGGCCGGCTCGAAGAACTTGTACTCCAGCACCATTCGCTGGTCAGGCCCGATGTGCTGGTAGATCGCAGCCAGCGATTCGGCCAGCCGGTCCTGGCGGCCGCGGATGTCGCCCTGTCCGGGGTAGTTGGTGCCGTCGGCCAGCCAGATCTTGAGGTCGCGCGATCCGGTCTGATTCATGATCTCGATGCACGCGAGGTGGTGGTCGATGGCCTTCTGCCGCACGCCCTTGTCGGTGTGGGTCAGGCTGCCGAACTTGTAGTCGTCGTCCTGGAAGGTGTTGGAGTTGATGGTGCCCAGTTCGACGCCCTGCTCGCGCGCGTAGACGCCCAGCGCGGCGTAGTCGTCGACGGTGTCCCACGGGATGTGCAACGCGACGCGCGGCGCCAGACCGGTCATCCGGTGCACCATGGCGGCGTCGGCGATCTTCTCCTCGACCGTGCGCGGTGTGCCGGGCGTGCCGAACACCTTGAACCGCGTGCCGGAGTTGCCGAACGCCCACGAGGGCAGTTCGATCGCGAGGTTGTCGAGGGCCGGGTGCACGTTGATCGCACTCATGCCGGGGTCCTTTCCTTGTCTTCTGCCGTCGGGCTCACGGGGGCGCCGTAGCGTTCGACCTCGATCTCCCGCAGCGTCTTGCCGCGCGTGGCCGGCGCGCCGAACGCGCCGATCAGCATCGCGATGGTCAAAAGCACGACGAGCAGCACACCGACCGCGGTGAGCCCGGTGACGGCCAGCAGCGTCGGGAAGAAGTAACTGAGCACGCCCGTCATGGTGCGCACGACGAAGAACATCACGCCCTGCGCGCTGGCGCGGTACGGCGTCGCGAACAGCTCACTGGCCCACAGACTGTAGAAGGCCTGCGCGCCGATACCGGCCGAGACACCCCACAGCACCGCGAACGCCAGCATGGTCGGCACGCCGCCGTCGGTGAACGCCACCAGCACGATCCAGCCCACGATGCCCAGCGCTGCGCCGCCGACATAGAGGAGGCGCTGCGAGACGCGGTCGGCGTACCGCATGAACCCGAAGTACGTGGCCGCGACCGTGCACCCCCACACCAGCACCTGCAGGAGGTTCTGCGCGACGGGGCTGTGCAGACCCGCGGTGTCGTACACACGCGGCATGAAGATGCCGGCCTGCCCGGCCACGGTGTTCCAGAACAGGTAGATGCCGCCGAGGAACAGCAGCGCGGTGATGTTGACGCGCTTGGAGAACAATCCGCGCAGTCCGCGCAGTCCGACCGCGGAGGCCACGGCCTTCGTCTCGGCCTGCGTCTCGTTCTTGGCCTCGTCGGTCCAGATCTGCGATTCGGCCAGACCCTGGCGGACCCACCACACGACGCCCGCGACCACGAAGAGGTGGATGAAGATCAGCCGCGAGCCCAGCAGGCCGAGCGGCGCGAGCGCGGCCGCCAGCGCGAAACCGATCAGCGGGCCCACCGACCACGCCAACTGCGCGGTGCCGACGTGCTTGGCCCGCTCGACCGACGGTGCCTGTTCGGCGATGTAGGTCCACGACGCGGGGACACCCGCGCCGACCGCGATGCCGGTGATGATGAACGCCGCCAGCAGCATCGCGTAGTTGACCGCGCATGCCGCGAGCAGCACGCCGGCCATGTACACCAGCAGGTCGTAGGTGTAGATGGCCTTGCGGCCGAAGCGGTCGCACAACGGTCCGCCCAGAATGGCGCCGATCGCGGCGCCGAAGGCGTTGGCGCTCAGTGCCGCGAGCAGACCGACCGCGAAGTTGCTGATGCCGAACGCCGTCTGCCAGAACCCCAGGCTGGTGGCGATCGCGATGATCGATCCGGCCTCGATGTAGTTCGACATCGCGACCGCGATGGTCGCCCGCCACCCGGTGGTGGACCGCGCTCCGAGCTTCATGGGTTTCCTCGATTCACAGGTGATGGGATCTGGGGCGGCGTCATGCCAGGTGGAAGTACTCGAACAGGGGCGTCATCAGCTGGTCGGGGTTGGACCCGTCGCTGACGAAGAACTCGGCCATGTTGGCCTGCCACCGCGCGTTGACGTCGGTCTCCGCCATGCGTTTCTGCGCCGAGGCGAAGTCGTCGGTCTCCAGGTAGCCGACCACCAGTCCGTCGCTCTCGCGGACGAACAACGAGTAGTTGTGCCACCCGGCTTCCGACAGTGCCTCCAGCATTTCAGGCCAGACCTGCTCGTGGGCCGTGAGGTACTCGTCCATCCGCTCGGGCCTGAGCTGGAGGACGAAGCAGACGCGCTGCATGGTGGGTGCGGCTGAGGCAGTCAAATTCGCTCCGTATTGAAACGTTTCAATTCGTGATGGCGGTCACGCTAGACCACGGCGCGATCCGCCGTCAAGTGTCCCCACCAGCACCGTTCGCGCCCCAGGACCTTACCGGCGAGTACGTTCCTGGCGTTCTTAGCAAAGTCTCAACGCTGGCACCCTGCCGCCTTAGATTGCGCCCTTAGCGTTGTGCTCAAGGTTGAAGCGAAGAAGCCCAACCGCCAGCTCGAAGAACGACGGGAGGCTGATCATGACTATCACGAGCAACACCCCGGCTTCGGACAATCATTTTCGGTACGGCAATCCTGCAGTGGTCTGTGACGGCGCGTCGATGCGTGCGCATCACCGGCAGCTCGCGACCGTGGTGACGGTCAAGGGTGCCATCGGCAGTGAAAATCTGGACCAGATCTCGGCGTACGTCCGCCGCCTCGTCATTCCCGAGAAGTCCATCGTGCTCGATCTGAGTGGGGTGAACAGCTTTGCACCGCAAGCCGTTTCACTCTTCTACGCCATCGACGCACGTTGCGGTGAACTGGGCGTGGACTGGGCGGTCGTCGCCAGCGGCGCCGTGCTGGCCGAACTCGACGACGACGACGCCGGTGTGCCGCTGACGGCATCGGTGCCCGACGCTCTGCATCACTTCGCCGAGGGCACCATGGCCCGCCGGCGACTCCTGCCCCTGCTCGTCAAGAGCGCCTGACCAGAAAGGCCAACCCGCCATGCTGATCGACATCCGTTGGCTGAGCGTCCTGCTGCACCGCCGGCACCGTCTCTCACAACTGCAGTTGACCGCACGCTGAGACCGGGCCTTCGGGCCCTCCGGCAACATCGTCGACACGCCCGTGACAGGGCGGAGACGGGACCGTTACCCGCCGGGATTCTCCGAAACACAGCGAAAGGGCTGTCGGACATCACGTCCGACAGCCCTTTCGTTTGTCTGTTCTCGATCCGCCGGAGGAATCCGCAATTCTCAGGCGATCGCGCCCACGTCCTTGAGTTTCCCGATTCGGTCCCAGTCCAGCCCCAGCTCCATGAGCACCACCTCGGTGTGCTCGGAGGCCTGCGGGGCGCGCGTGGTCTCCAGCGGTTCATGGTTGAACTGCACGGGTCCGCGCACCACGCGGAACGGTTCGCCGCCGTCGGCCGCCTCGACCTCGACGACCATGTCGTTGGCGATGGCCTGCTCGTCGGTCGCCAGGTCGACCAGGCTCTGGAACGGCGCCCACTGTCCCTTCATGGTCTTGAGGTGCCGGCGCCAGTACTCGAACGGCCTGCTGCGGATCGCCTCGGCGATCTGCTCGGCGGCCTCTGCGGCGTGCTCGATGAGCGGCAGCACGTCGCAGAACCGCGGATCGTCGGCGAGTTCGGCCAGGCCGAGATGCTCGAAAGTGTCCCGGATGTAGCCGGTGGGGCTCACGATGCACAGGTTGATGGTGCCGCCGTCGGACGTCTGGTAGTTCCCCAGGAACGGGTTGACCGTGGGCCCGATCGTGTCGGGCATCTGGGAACGCATGGTCTCGCCGGTCTCCATGCCCTGCGTGACGCTCGCGCCCGCGGCCCACCACGCGGTGGACAGCAGGGACACGTCGACCTCGAGCGCCTCGCCCGTGCGGTCGCGGTGGAACAGCGCCGCGGCGATCCCGCCCGCGATGTTCATCCCGCCGATCGAGTCGCCGAACGCGGGGATCCCCTGCGACAACGCGCCGCCGAGTTCCTCGGGTGTCAGGGCGTGCCCCACACCGCTGCGGGTCCAGAACGCGGTGCCGTCGAACCCGCCGGCGAGCCGCTCGGGCCCCTTGTCGCCGTACGCGCTGCCGCGCGCGTAGATGATGTTCGGGTTCACTGCCCGGATGTGCTCGACGTCGAACTTGTTCTTCTCCCGGGCCTGCGGCATGTAGTTGGTGAGGAAGACATCCGACACCTGCGCCAACTCGTAGAGCACCTCCTGCCCCTCGGGCTTGGACACGTCGATGCCGACGCTGCGCTTGCCGCGGTTGGGATGCTCGATCAGCGGATGCCGGTTGGGGTCGAGCTGGAACCCGCCCATGTTGATGAAGCCCCGCTGGGTGTCGCCCCGCACAGGATGCTCAACCTTGATCACGTCGGCGCCCCAGTCGGCGAGGATCGCTCCGGCCGCGGGAACGAACGTGAACTGCGCGACCTCCAACACCCGTACACCCTGCATGACCTTGATCAAGGCGGCCCCTAACCGTTGTGTTTACGGTAAGTGTAGCGGGAACTTTCAGGCCGCTTTCCGCCGAAACGTCATTCCAGCAGGGAAATTTCGAGAAGAAGCCTGCCGGAATGCCGTTTCGGCGCGAGCAAAGAGACTTAGACTGAAGCCACTGTGACCGCGTACAGCGGCGGGTGGGCACCCTGGCCGTATTCGACGCCTACGCGCCGGCACCGTTTGACCCGGTGGCAGGCGCGTCGCTTGAGTCGGCGGTTCGCCGGTGTGGGCGTGGGCATCGCCGCGACGCGCCTGCGCGAACTCGCCGACGGGGCACCCGCCGCCGCCGGCGAACTCGCGGACGTCGAATTCGCGTTCGTCGCAACAGAGCTCAGGCACGACGAACAGCTCGCCAGGATACGGCGCGGCAAGCGCGCCTGCGTCAGTTGCCTGATCACCGTGGCGGTGGGTGTGCTCATGATCGTCTCGCTGATAAGCATGGTGCTGCTGCTGTTCAGCCTGATACTGCACAGCACCCCGTACTGAGCGCCCCGGAATTCAGTCGAACGCGACGCTGAAGTACTGGGTCTCCTGGAACTCCTGCAGTCCCTCGCGGGCGCCTTCGCGGCCCAGACCGCTCTGCTTCATCCCGCCGAACGGCGCCGACGGATCCGATACCGCACCCCGGTTGACGCCGACCATGCCCGCGTCGATGCGTTCGGCGATCCGCAGCGCATCCTGCAGGCGACCGGCGAAAACGTAGGCTGCCAAACCATATTCGGTGTCGTTGGCCCAGCGCAGCAGTTCGTCCTCGTCCTCCCAGGCCACCACGGGAGCGACCGGGCCGAAGATCTCGTCGGTCAGGATCGCCGCGTCCGGTGCGACGTCGGTCAGCAGGGTCGGTGCGACGAACCAGCCCTCGGTGGGCGTGGGGGCCTTCGCCGCGACGACCGCGCCGTCGGCGACCGCGGCGTCGATCGCCGCGGACACGCGCTGCGCGGCGCGCGGACTGACCAGCGGGCCGATCTCCGATGCCGGGTCGGCGGCCGGGCCCACGCGCAGCGCCTCGATCTTGGCGGCGAACGCCGCGACGAATTCGTCGTGCACCGAGGCGTGCACGTAGAACCGGTTGGCGGCGGTGCACACCTGGCCCGCGCCACGGAATTTCGCGAGCATCGCACCCTCGACCGCTTTGGCGATGTCGGCGTCGGCGGTCACCACGAACGGTGCGTTGCCGCCGAGTTCCATGCTGGCGTTGACGACACGGTCGGCGGCCTGCTTGAGCAGCACCCGCCCGATGCCGGTGGACCCCGTGAATGAGATCTTGCGGACCCGTGCGTCGGCGAGCCACGCCGACACCACCGCACCCGCGTCGCTGGTCGGCACCAGGTTGACCACGCCTGCAGGTACCCCGGCGTCGGTGAGGATGGCCGCGATCGCCAGGGCGGTCAGCGGTGTCTCGGCCGCAGGCTTGAGCACCACGGTGCACCCCGCGGCCAGCGCGGGTGCGATCTTGCGAGTCGCCATGGCGGCCGGGAAGTTCCACGGCGTGACCAGCGCGGCGACACCGACGGGCTTGTGCGTCACCAGAGTTCGTGCGTTGCCTGCCGGGTTGCTGCCGAAGGCGCCGTCGGTGCGCACGGCCTCCTCGCTGAACCAGCGGAAGAACTCGGCGGCGTAGGTGACCTCGGCGCGGGCATCGGCCTGCGACTTGCCGTTCTCGGCGCACACCAGCGCGCTGAGCCGGTCGATGTCGGCGAGGATCAGTTCGTATGCGCGACGCAGGATCTCGCTGCGCTCACGCGGGCTGGTGGCGGCCCACGCGCCGAACGCCTTCTGTGCGGCGTCGACCGCGGCCACCGCATCGGCGGCCGAGCCGTCGGACACCGCGGCGATCACCTCGCCCGTCGCGGGATCGTGCACGTCGAACGTGGCGTCGGCGCCGCGGGCGTTGCCGTCGATGAGGATGCCGTGCTTGGCGTCGAGCCCGGCGATCGCGTCCTGGTAGTTCATGTTCACTTCACCTCTGCGAACACTGCGGCCAGGATGTCGAGTCCTTCGTCGAGCAGGTGGTCGGGCATGCTCAGCGGGGGCAGGAAGCGCAGCACGTTGCCGTAGGTGCCGCACGTCAGCACCACCAGGCCCTGCGCGTGCGCAGCGGCGGCGACGCGCTTGGTCAGGTCGGCGTCGGGCTCGGTGGTGCCCGGCTTGACCAGTTCGACAGCGATCATGGCGCCGCGGCCACGCACCTCGCCGATGCGCGGATCGGCTGCGGCGAGCGCACCGAGGCGGCTCAGCATGGTCTCGCCGATCGCGCGGGCCCGCGCGACGAGGTTTTCACGCTCGATGGTGTCGATCACCGCGAGCGCGGCGGCACACGCCAGCGGGTTGCCGCCGTAGGTGCCGCCGAGGCCACCGGACTGCGGGCCGTCCATGATCTCGGCGCGACCGGTCACCGCCGACAGCGGCAGACCGCCTGCGATGCCCTTGGCGGTGACGATCAGATCGGGCACCACGTTCTCGTGCTCGCACGCGAACAGCGCACCGGTGCGGGCGAATCCGGTCTGCACCTCGTCGGCGACGAACACCGCGCCGTTGTCGGTGCACCACTTCTGCAGAGCGCCGAGGAATCCCGGTGCGGGAACGACAAATCCGCCCTCACCGTGGACGGGTTCGATCACCACGGCGGCGACGTTGTCGGCGCCGACCTGCTTGTTGATCAGGTCGAGGGCGCGCGCCGCGGCGGCCGCGCCGTCGGTCTCGCCGTCGCGGAACGGGTACGACGTGGGCACGCGGTACACCTCGTTGGCGAACGGGCCGAAGCCGTGCTTGTACGGCTGGTTCTTGGCGGTCATCGCCATGGTCAGGTTGGTGCGGCCGTGGTAGGCGTGGTCGAACACCACCACCGCCTGCCTGCGGGTGTAGGCACGCGCGATCTTGACCGCGTTCTCGACGGCTTCGGCGCCGGAGTTGAACAGCGCCGTGCGCTTCTCGTGATCGCCCGGGGTGAGCCGGTTGAGGTGCTCGGCCACCTTCACGTATCCCTCGTAGGGCGTGACCATGAAGCACGTGTGGGTGAACGCTGCGACCTGCTGCGTCACCGCGTCGACGACGGCGGGTGCGCTGTTGCCGACGGTGGTGACGGCGATGCCCGAGCCGAAGTCGATGAGCTGGTTGCCGTCGGCGTCCGCGAGCACGCCGCCACCGGCCGCGACGATGTAGACCGGCAGCGTCACGCCGACACCCGCCGCCACGGCACTCTGCTTGCGCGCCTGCAGCTCCTGCGAGATCGGGCCGGGAATGGCGGTGACGAGCCGGCGTTCCTGGGTGAGTGTCCGACCGGCGATCTCGGCGATGGTCACGGGTGTCCTCCTTGTGCGGGTATGTGAGTCCACGGTAAATACGCAGGTCACGTGCGTGCAGTGCATCTAAGCACAACTTTCCTGGAGATGACTGTGCAAAACTGTCAGCATGGTCAGCGTCTCCGAGGTCGTGGGTGTGCGAGCGCTCGGGTTGCGCGGTGTGCTCATGGGCCGGGGCGACGCCGACATCCGTTGGGTCGCCACGAGTGAACTGCCCGATCCGACGCCGTTTCTCGAAGGTGGCGAGATCCTGCTCACCACCGGCATCGAGACGCGCACCTGGGGTCGGGAATGGGACGACTACGTGCGGCGGCTGGCCGGCGCCGCGGTCGCGGCCGTGGGTTTCGGCATCGGGTTGACACACGAACGCACCCCCACCGCGCTGATCGCCGCGTGCCGCGAACACGACGTCAATCTCTTCGAGGTGCCGCGGCGCACGACGTTCGTCGCGATCAGCCGGGAGGTGGCGCGTCTGCTCTCCGAGCAGGAATCGGCCGCCACGCAGGCCGCGTTGCAGACCCAGAGGAAGTTGATCTCCGCGGCGACGAAACGCCATCCCGCAACAGCCGTGATCACGGCCCTGGCCCAGGCACTCGACGGGGCGGCGTGCCTGATGTCTCCCGACGGGCGAGCGCTGACCGGCCCGGTCGGTCCGCGGCGCGGCGAGTTCCCGTTCGACGACGCAGCCGCCGACGTCCGGCGCCTGCAGACACAGGCCGGACGATCGGCTGCCACGCAGTCCCGTCCGGCATTGTCGTTGTCGGTGCAGCCCATCGGATTACGCGGCAGGCCCGCGGCGTATCTCGCGACGATGGGTCCGGTGCGGCTCTCGGATGCCGAACGCGACGCCCTGACCACCTCGGTCGCCGTTCTGGGTCTGGTCGACGAACAGCGCCGCAGTCGCTCAACGACACGTCAGCACCTGCACAGTCGCGCGATCGAGTTGCTCGCGGGAAACGATTCCCGCACAGCGCAGTTGATCCTCGAGGTGGATGCGCCCGCACTCGTCATCCCGGAGCGGATCAGATTCTTGCGGGCCACCGGCGGTGATTCCGAGATCACCGACGCCGTCACCGCCCTCGAGCGGCGCGGCATCCTCGCAGGCACCTACGCCGACGAACTCTGCACCGTCGCGGTTCCCGAGCGGGCCGAGGCCGCCGGCGAGTCGATGGTGGACGCGGGACTGCAGGTGGGCGTCGGCGCCGCGGTGCCGTCGGACGACGGCGCGTCGGGCTACCGCACGGCAGGCCTCGCGCTGGCCCAGACCACGCCCACCGCAGCGCTCGTGGTGTGGGACCGCGTCGTCAACGACGGGCCGCTGGGGCTCATCGATCCGCAGCGGGCCGCGGCATTCGCCGAATCCTGGTTGTCCGGGCTGGATTCCGAGCAGTTGGAGACGCTGCGGTGCTTCCTGCGCCATCACGGTTCGCGGCTCAAGGTGGCCGAGGAACTAGGCCTGCACCGCAACACCGTCCGCAACCGTCTCGACGCGATCGAGGCGCTGCTGCCCGGGCGGCTCGACGACCCGCAGACGCGGGTCAGTGCGTGGATCGCGCTGCAGTCGTTGCCGCCCGAGAACCGGCCGGTCAGCCCTTGAAGTACACGTACTGATGTGACGTCGCGAGCGGCACGCCGTCGCGGCTCCACAGGTGTGCGGTCTGGTCGAAATAGCCCCGTGTGAACTGGTGCGCACGCGCGGTGCCGAGAACGAAATCGTCACCGGCGGAGTCGATCTGCGCGGCATTCGCGTGATAGTAGATCGTGAGCGTCACGGTGCCCGCCGGCAGGAACTGCCCGCGGCGCAGGAACACCCGCGGGAAGAAGATGTCACCGACCGCGGTGAGCGCCGCGAAATCGAGTGGCCGCGCAGGGTTGTTGCGCACCCACAGCGTGGTGGTCGACGAGTCCGACCCGGGCCCCTCGGCCGCGGGCACCGCGCCGTCGACGTACCGGATGTCGTAGTTGGCGAACCACGTCAGCGGCGACGCCGCCTGCTCCAGCCCGTCAGGTTCCGGTGCGGTGGGCGGCGTGGCCTCGGCATCCGACCAGGTGTCGCGGCGCAGCCCGAAAACCGCTGTCGCGGTGGTCTTCACCTCGCCACCCTGACTCTGTTCGACGATCCAGTGCTGGTTGGACCGGTTGGTGCGGACCAGTTTGGTGTCGACGTCGAAGTCGCCGTCGGCGATCGGGGCGACGTAGTTGACGGTCAGCGCGATCGGCTGGCCGTGACACTGCGGATGCAGTTGGATCGCGCGGATCAACGCGGCCGCGGTGATCCCGCCGAACGGGCCCACCATGTTCGCCCACTCGGGCACGGTGCTGCCCTGGAAGTGGCCGTCGCCGGCGGGTTGCAGGTCGATCGCCTTGTCGAAGACACTCACCCAGGCCAGGTTACCGAGCGTGTCACGACACCTTCTTGACCGGTTGTGCGTAGTTCGGTTTCCCCAGGCCCAGACCGTGCTGGGCGATCATGTTGCGGAACACCTCAAGGGTGCCGCCGTAGATGCCGGTGGGCCCGGCCAGCCGGAAGATGTACTCCACACCGTCGGTCAGCGCACCCGCCGGACCGAGGATGTCCATGAGGTCCGGTGTCACGTCACGCATGGTCTGCGCGATGGCGACGCGTCCGTACATGTCCGGTGTACTCATCGCGGCCTCCGTGCAGGCGATGCCACGCCCCAGCCGGAACCGGGACGCCCCGTCGCCGGGTGCCTGGGCGGCAACGAGGTCGAGCGCCTCGGCCATCAGCGTGATGTGCTCGGTCATCGTGGCGATCTTCTGCAGGCCGTGCGTGTCGCGCTCGAACGTGCCGTGCTCGACGTCCAGGGCCCCGCGCAGCACGCCCCATCCGCCGTTGACGTCACCGACGCGGTAGCGGTCGCTCACCCGGACGTCGCTGTAATAGGTGATGTTGGTGCGGTCACCGTCGACCGTACGGATGCCCTGGATCTCGACGCCGGGGGTGCCGAGCGGCACCAGGAACATGGTGAGGCTGTTGTGCTTGGGCGCCTCGGGATCGGTGTTGGTGACCAGGAAGACGTACTGGGCGTTGTGGGCATTGGACGTGAACATCTTGGAGCCGTTGATGATCCAAGCGTCGCCGTCGCGAACGGCGCGGGTCTTGCATGTCGCGACGTCGGATCCGCCCTCGGGTTCGGTGTATCCCAGGCAGATCCGCACACGTCCGGACAGCACACCGGGCAGCACCTCCTCGACGAGTTCGGGTGTGCCGAACTTCTCGACGGTGTGCGCGGCCATGGCCGTTGTGCCCCAGTGGAACCACGGGGTGTGGGCGCGGCCGATCTCCAGTTCCCAGATGCGTCGCCGCACCGCGCTGAATCCGCCGTCGTCGGCGCAGCGGTAGTCCGCGGCCAGATAGCCTGCGCCACCGAGGGCCAGATGCACCGATTCGTCGAAGTTCTCGCCCGTCTCGCGGTCGCGCCGGATCACCTCGTCGGTGACGATCTCGGCGAGGAACGCCCGCAACTCGTCGCGGAACCGGGTGTCCTCGTCCGACAGCTCGACCCGTGAGAAGTCCATGCCCTACCGTGACATCTTGGCAGGTTTTTGTAAAGCCGCGCCGGAGGCTTTCCGTTGCGGCCGCACGAGCAGGAACAGCGTCCCGCCGATCACTGCCGCACTGCCTGCGACCAGCAGAAAACCGTTGAAGCTGTCGCTTTCGGCCAGCATGCGGCTCAGGATGAGCGCGCCCAGGGCCGAGGACACCCCGATGAGGGCCGAGAGGATGCCCAGCACCGTGCTGTAGACGGAGAGGCTGAACCTGCGGGCGACCAGGTAGGCGATGACGTCGCCCTCAGCGCCCCACGCGGCGCCGAGGCAGCACACCGCGATCACGAGCACGCCGAACCCGTCCCAGGATGACGCCACCAGCAGGCACCCCAGACCCGGAAGCGCCATCGCCACCGCGGCGACGGCCTGCGGCGGCAGCCGGTCGAGTGCCACCCCGCAGACGAACCGGCCGACGATCACCGACGTGGCGAAAACCGTGACGAGCAGCGCGATCCGGTCGCCTGCACCACTGTCGTCGAGCATCACGCCGAGTTGGCTGGTGGTCACCGAGTGGTACAGATTGCACAGCAGGACACCCGCGAGCAGGATCCAGAACACCGGTGTCCCCGCGATCATCCGGTAGTCACCGGTCCGTCGCTCGCGTGGCGGTCTGGCTTGGTCGGCGGGCATGAGGAGCAGCGCGACCACGCCGATCACCGCGATCATCACCGCGATGGCGACGCATCCCGCGCGCCAGCCGAAGGTGCGGTTCACCGCGGCGACGACGGGCGCGCTGACCGCCCCGAGCAGCGGCGGGCCGGAGATCGCGATGGCCAGCGCGAGGCCACGGGCCCGATCGAACCGGGTCGCGACGACACGGCTGTAGATCGCGGGCGTGGTGGTCACACCGAGGGCGATCACCGCGACGTTGATGGCGAAGTACTGCCAGATGGGCCCGGACATCAGCGCATAGCCGAGCCAGCACACCGGCAGGCCGGCGACACCGACCATCGCGATCCGGCGCACCCCGAACAGGTCGGTGAGCCGCCCGTAGACAGGCAGGAACACGAAGGTCAGCAGCGTGATGACGCCGGTGAGCGCGAAGTCCGAACGCTCCCATCCGAACGCGGCGAGGAACTGTGGTCCCATCGCCGCGTTGGTGTAGGCGCTCAGCGCGAGCCCGGCGCTCAGGCCGGCGGTGGCTGCGGTCAGTGCCTGCCAATGGGTCCGCAGTTCACCGAGGTAGGCCATCTCCACACCCTGTCATGGCACACGGTGTGGAGAAGGGGAATCCGGGTCAGCTCGGCACGGGCAGCGCTGCGGTGTCCTCATCGCCTGTGCCGCGGCTGACGGCGGTGGATCGCCGGAAATGGTTGTCCCCGCGGGGGTAGACCACCTGCGGCCACCAGAACCAGCGACCGAGCAGCGTCGCGATCGACGGCATGAGCAGTGACCGCACGATCAACGTGTCGAGCAGCAGACCGATCGCGATGGTCGACCCCATCTGCGCGAGCACCACCAGTTCACTGCCCAGCATCGCGGCCATGGTCGCGGCGAACACCAGACCCGCCGAGGTGACCACCCCGCCGGTGCCGGCCATCGACCGGATGATCCCGGTTTTCAGCCCCGCGTGGATCTCGTCCTTGAAGCGCGAGACGAGCAGCAGGTTGTAGTCCGAACCGACCGCCAGCAGGATGATGACCGACATCAACATGACCAGCCAGTGCACCTGCACGCCGAACAGGTCCTGCCACAGCAGTACCGAAATGCCGAACGACGCCGCGATCGAGCTTGCCGCGGTGCCCACGATGACCAGCGCGGCCACCGCACTGCGGGTCAGGATGAGCATGATCATGAAGATCAGCGTCAGCGCCGACACGACCGCGATCATCAGGTCGTAGCGCGCACCGTCGCTCATGTCCTTGTAGGTCGCCGCGGTACCGCCCAGGAAGATCTTGGCGTCCGACAGCGACGACATCTTCAGACCTTCTTGCGCGGCAGTGCGTTCGGCGTTCACACGGGCGATGCCCTCCGGTGTCGCCGGATCGCTCTGGTGGGTGATGAACATGCGTGCAGACTTGCCGTCCGGTGACAGGAACATCTTGAGCCCGCGTTCGAAATCCGGGTTCTGGAACGCCTCGGGCGGCAGGTAGAAGAAGTCGTCGTTCTTCGCCTCGTCGAAGCTCTGCCCCATCGCCAGCGCGGTGTCGTTCATGGCCTGCATCTGGTCCAGCAGGGCCTTCTGCGAGTTGTACGACGCGAGCGACAGATCGCGGCTGGTCTTCATCGACGCGATGGTCTGCGGCAGCAGAGCGGTCAACTGCGGTGCGAGGTCCGCCAATTCATCGGTGTTGACCTGCACTGCCGACGTTCGGTCGGTCAACTCGTCGACGGTGTCGAGGGAGTCGAACAACGATCGCGCGGCCGCGCACATCGGGATGTCGAAACAGTGTGGCTCCCAGTAGAAGTAATTGCGCAACGGCCGGAACTGGTCGTCGAAGTTGGCGATGTTGTCGCGCAGTTGCTTGGTGACCTCGAGCAGTTCGCGCGACTTCTCCGCCGAGTCCTGCGTGAGCTTGGTCTGCCGCAGCGACAGTTCGTACTGCTTCTCCATGATGGCGATCGATTGGTTCGTCGCCTCGACCATCTTGAGCTGGTTGTCCAACTGCGCACGCTGGAACGGCAGGTTCAGGTTGTTGGTCTGTCCCTGGATCGCGGTCTGGAACGGAATCGAGCTGTGCTGGATGGGGATTCCGAGTGGACGCGTGATGCTCTGGACCATCGCGATGCCCTGCGTGCGCAGCACGTTCTTGGCCACGCGGTCGAGCACCAGCATGTCGGCCGGGTTCCGCATGTCGTGGTCGGCCTCGACCATGAGGATGTCGGGGTTCATGCGCGCCTGCGTGAAATGCCGGTCGGCCGCGGCGAACCCGATGTTGACCGGGGCATCGTCGGGCAGGTACCAGCGGTCGTTGTAGGCGGGCCGGTAGCCCGGCACGGCGACGACCCCGATGAGCACGATGAACGCGCTCGCGACGAGAATCGGGGCGGGCCAGCGCACGACGGCCGTGCCGACACGTCGCCAGAAGCGGCCTTTGGCAGCGCGTTTCGCCTCGTACAGGCCGACCTTGCTGCCGAGGAACAGCACCGCCGGGCCCATGGTCACCGAACTGGCGACGACCACGATCATGCCGATCGCGACCGGGGCGCCCATGGTGCTGAAGTAGGGCAGCCGCGCGAAACTCAGGCAGTACGTCGCCCCCGCGATCGTCAGACCCGACCCCACGATCACCGGCGACACCGATTTGAACGTCGTGTAATAGGCGGTCTCGGGGTCCTCGCCCGCGCCGCGGGCCTCGCGGTACCGGCCGAACAGGAAGATGCCGTAATCGGTGGCCGCCGCGATCGCGAGCATCGTGAGGATGTTCCCGGCGAACGTGGTCAGCCCGAACACGTCGTGCGTCGCGAGCACCGAGATCAGGCCACGCGAGGCCAGCAGGCCCACACCGGTGAGCACGAGCTGGATCAGCGTCGTGACGATCGATCGGTAGACGATGAGCAACATGACCGCTATCGCGACGAGCGTGAACAGCGTGATCTTGCCGAGGCTGGCGTTGCCGATCACGTGCAGGTCGTCGGTGAGGGCTGCGGGCCCCGCGGCGTAGGCCTGCACGCCCGGCGGCGCCGGGGTGTCGGCGATCACCTGCCGCACTTCTTGCACGCCGTCGTTGGCCAGCGTCTGCCCCTGCTCGCCTGCGAGGTTCAGCATCACATATGCGGCTTTGCCGTCCGCGCTCTGGGCGCCGGCCGCCGTCAGGGTGTCGCCCCAGAAGTCCTGGATGTGCTGAATGTGTTCCGGATCCTGCCGGAGTTTGCGGATGATCTCGTCGTAGTACGCGTGCGCGTCGGGGCCGAGCGGTTCCTGACCCTCGATGACGACCATCACGGTACTGTTGGAGTCGAACTCCTGGAAGTTGCCGCCCATCCGGTGCATACCGGTCAGCGACGGCGCATCCTCGGGCGCCATCGGTGCCGAATGCTCCTCGCCGACGATCTCCAGCTGCGGCGCGATGATGTTCACCACGGCGGCGAACGCCACCCAGAACAGGATCACCGGGATTGCCAGGACCCTCAGGGCATGGGGAAGAAGCGGTCTGGCATCGCTGCGGTTGTGCAGGCCTTGAATCATGCAGATTTCACCAAGCAGTAGGTTTGCGCGTCGATCCCGTTGGCCGACTTTTCTTCCCGGACGATCCCGTTGACCGTGACGCGGCAACCGATCTCGTCATTGCTGCCCAGGGCCATCAGGTTCGCGCTGACAGTGGGCAGCGTCGTGGACAACGTGACCGACCAGGGCAGTGTCGTGTTCACCGAATGGACGTTGGCGTCGGTGTCGAAGTAGCTGATCTGGGCCGTGCTGCCGGGTGGCCCGTACACCTCGTAGACCAGGATCTTGGGGTTGAACTGCACAATCTCGATCCCGGCCCCGGCGTTGGCATTCAGATCCTCCGAGCCGAATTTCTCGTGCAGCCGCCACACCACAAGTCCCGAGACAGGAAGGACCACCGCCAGAACCAGCGGGATCCACGCCTGCTTCAGCACACGTGAGAGCAAGCCAGTGTTCACCCAAGACCTCCCGACCCCGGCACCCAGTCACACCTGGCGAATTAGTTCGTTTACCTATGTACAGCGTGGAGCAACTTTACACACGCACACAACCAGGTGCAGCGCAGGGATATTTCCTGTGAGGTCCCTGCGTACATGCTGAAATTAACTCGGCCGTCGGCGATTTCGGGCGATTGGACGCGCCGCCGAGCAATCGACTATTTTTCTATACATAGTCTGTCTATACATCTGGGAGGTGCCCGTGCGCATCGACAACGTCCACTCCTCGGCCGCGTCGGCACGCGACGCCACCGAGTTCATCGCGACAGCACTGCCGTTCGTCGAGGCGATCGAGCGCGGCGCACGCCGCCTGACGACCAACCGCTACGACGCCGAGGATCTGGTGCAGGAAACACTCCTCAAGGCGTACAACGGTTTTCACACCTTCGAGGGCGGGACCAACATGCAGGCATGGCTCTTCCGCATCATGCGTAACACGTGGATATCTAATTTCCGTGCCCAGCAGCGCACTCCGGTCGAGCAGTTGTGTGAAGATTTCACCGACGCACAACTCTCGGCCGGTCTGCGCCACGGGGCAGACGGTGCACGTTCAGCCGAGAACGAAGCTCTCGCACACCTTCCCGACGACGCGGTCCTGGAAGCGCTGCGCGCGATCCCCCAGGCCAACCGGATGGTGGTCTACTACGCCGACGTCGAGGGCTACCCCTACCGCGAAATCGCCACGCTGATGGACACTCCCATCGGCACGGTCATGTCACGGCTGGCACGCGGACGTGCCAGGTTGCGCGTTCTACTCGCCGACCATCAGGCTGCGCTGCCCGCCGGGCGGGCGAGATAGCCACTCTGGTAAGCGAACCCGATGAGGTGTTCGCGCAGACGCCTGCGCCCACGGTGCAACCGGGACATGACGGTTCCCACGGGGACACCCAGCACATCGGCGATCTCCTGGTACCGCATGCCGACCACGTCGGCGTAGTACACGGCCATCCGCTGATGTTCCGGCAGCGCCGCGACCGCGTCGCGCACCTCTGAATCCCCCATGGACTCCAGCGCCGCCAACTCGGCCGAGGCCAGTTCGGTCTCCGACCGCGTCGCGACCGCGGCCAGTTGCGCGTCACTGATCGTGTCGGTGACCACGACATCTGGTCGTCGCTGGGCGGTGTGGTAGGCGTTGATCCACGTGTTCGTGAGGATCTTGAACAGCCATGCCCTGATGTTGGTGCCGTCGCGATACGTGTGAAAACTGCCGTACGCCTTGACCATCGTCTCCTGCACCAGGTCCTCGGCGTCGGCCTGATTGCGCGTGTACCGGCGCGCGACGCCGTAGAGCTGGTCCAGCAGCGGCAGTGCGTCGCGTTCGAACCTCTCGGCGCTGCTGCCGTGGTCGGTCACTTGTGCCTCAGCGGTCACTGCCATGACCCGCTCCTGCCATTGTCGATGCGGTGTGAACTCTTTCATCCAGGAACACCACGAAAGTTACTGCGTGCCGATCCAGGTCCCCAGGGGGTTTACCCCCGGGTTCGCGGCGGTTTACCGCCTCTGGCCACTGGAGTCCACATGTCATGAGAGCCAGCCTGGCACCTCAAGTGAGGTTGAGGTCAAGGCGCATGCTGCACTTATTACGAGCACATTGCCGCTGTGAGATTTCGGCAATTCAGAAGTAGTCCATCCCTAACCACACGGCAATGGCCGGGGCCTGTAATTGACCCAGCCGATCATCCGGCTCCCGGCACTGTCGCCGCCCGCACCCTCATCGCCTCCCTGGAGAGACCCATGCCGTTCGACGAATCCATCACCGAGAACATCAAGAGTTCGCTGGCCGAGATCCCGCATCCGGCGCTGCCGAAGGGCTCCAGCATATATGGCGGTACCAAGATCTTCCCCGACTACCAGGCCGAGGACGGCGAAAGCTATTTCACGCTGGTGCACGGCATCGCGCATGAGTCGTCGGTCGCATTCGTCGCCGTGCTGCAGGCCACCCGCGCGCTGCGCAAGGGGTTCGAATCGGCCATCTACTTCTACGGGCCGGGATCGATCAACTGCCTTGCCACACGCGGATTTCCGAAGACCGGAGACTCCGGTTTCCCGGGTGAACAGAACATCAACGACGCGCTGGCCACCTTCATCAAGGAGGGCGGCACGGTGTTCTGCTGCCGGTTCGGGCTCGGCCTGCACGGCGGACGCGAAGAAGACCTCATCGAGGGCGTCATTCCGGCGCACCCGCTGGACGTCCAGGACGCGCTCATCTACTACGCCCGCAAAGGCGCCATCATCAACTCCACCTACATGGTTTGAGGCCGCGCCATGATGACCACACTCGCCGCCGTTTCGGCGAACTTCACCCGCGACCTGGAACAGAATTTCGCGCTCATCGCCGATCTGGCAGAGCAGGCCCGCGAGAAAGGCGTCGACTTCCTGGTACTTCCGGAAGCCGCCATCGGCGGCTACCTCTCGTCACTGGGCAATCACGGAGACACCGTGCGGGCCACGAGCCGGTCGCTTCCGCCCGCCATCCGCCTCGACGGCCCGGAGATCGCCCGGGTCCAGCAGATCGTCGGTGACCTCGTGGTCGCGATCGGCTTCTGCGAACTGGCCGACGACGGCGAGACGCGGTACAACGCCGCCGCGGTGCTCGACGGATTCGACGTCTACGGCAGCTACCGCAAGGTGCACCAGCCACTCGGCGAGGGCATGTCGTATTCGGCGGGCTCGGACTACGGGGTCTTCGACACACCGGTCGGACGGGTCGGGCTGCAGATCTGCTACGACAAGGCCTTTCCGGAAGCCGCCCGGCTGATGGCACTCGGTGGCGCGCAGATCATCGCCAGTCTGTCGGCGTGGCCGGCCGCCCGCACCGCCACAGCCCAGAACCTCCAGGATGACCGCTGGACCTACCGGTTCAATCTGTTCGACATGGCCCGCGCACTGGACAACCAGGTGTTCTGGGTCGCGTCCAACCAGAGCGGGAGCTTCGGCTCATTGCGATACGTCGGCAACGCCAAGGTGGTCGATCCGGGTGGAAACGTCTTGGCCACAACTCTTCTCGACAGCGGTATGGCGGTCGCCGAGGTCGACATCGACGAGACGTTCCGCACCATGCGGGCCGGGATGTTCCATCTGCGCGACCGCCGACCCGACGTCTACGCACCTTTGACCGACTCCGACGGTCCGCGCACCGCGAAGTGGCGGGAACTCGCCCATGCCTGAGATGACCTTCGAAGTCCGGTGGCCGGACGGCAGCACCCAGCGTTGCTATTCCCCGAGCCTGGTGATCCACGACCATCTGACCGCGGGAACGCATTACGCCGTCGACGATTTCGTGGAGCGCTCGAGCCGAGCACTGGCCGAGGCGAGCGAGCGGGTACGCGCCAAGTACGGCTTCGCCTGCACCTCGGCGGCAGAGACCCGTCAGCGCATCGTCAACGTCGCCCGGCGGTTCAGCGGGGATGCGGTGCTCGAGGTCGTCGCCATGCACCCCGAACCGGGGCCGTCATGACCACCCACGTCCCCGTGGCCGTCATCGGCGGTGGGCAGGCCGGCCTGTCGGTCAGCTGGTACCTGGTGCGGGCAGGCATCGAGCACATCGTGATCGAATCGAAGACCCCGATGCACGCGTGGGCCGACACCCGCTGGGACAACTTCACTCTCGTCACCCCGAACTGGCACTGTAGGCTCCCCGGCTACCCGTATGCCGGACCCGACCCCGACGGCTTCATGACCCGTGACGAGGTCGTCGACTGGCTGGCCGGTTGGCTCGACACCTTCGACCCGCCGCTGCGCAACCACACCCAGGTCACCCGGTTGCAGAACCGCGCCGGTGGCGGCTTCGAGGTGACCCTGCGGGACGAATCCGGTCAGTCGACGCTCACGTGTGACCACGCCGTCATCGCGACCGGCGGATACCCCGTGCCTGTCATCCCGTCGTATGCCGCCCAACTCGACGAGACCATCCTCCAGATCCACTCGGAGCAGTACCGCAACGCAGGCACACTGCCCGACGGGGCCGTGTTGGTGGTCGGCACCGGACAGTCCGGCGCCCAGATCGCCGAGGACCTGCACCTGGCCGGACGCCGGGTCCACCTCGCGGTGGGCGGCGCGCCACGCGTGGCGCGGTTCTACCGTGGCAGGGACTGCATGACCTGGCTTGCCGACATGGGCGTGTACGACCGGCCCGCCCAGCAGTATCCGGGAGGCCAGGCCGCGATCGAGAAGACCAACCACTACGTCACCGGACGAGACGGTGGACGCGATGTGGACCTGCGCCAGTTCGCGACCGAAGGGATGAGGCTCTACGGCACGCTCGCAGACGGGAAGGACTCGACGCTGCGGTTCGAACCCACGCTGGCCGAAGCGCTGGATCACGCCGATTCGGTCTACAACTCGATCTGTTCGGACATCGATGCCCACATCGAGCGCAACGGGATCGACGCACCACCTGCCTCACGGTACGAACCGGTATGGAAGCCCGAAACCGAGACCACCACACTGGATCTCGCTGCGGCCGGGATCACCAGCATCGTGTGGGCGATCGGCTACCGGCCGGATTACCGGTGGATAGCGGCCAGCGCCTTCGACGGCGCGGGCCGGCCGATGCAGACCCGCGGGATCACCAATGTCGCCGGCCTGAGCTTCGTCGGGCTGCCGTGGATGCACACCTGGGGATCCGGCCGCTTCCTCGGCATCGACCGCGATGCCCGGCACATCGCCGCGACGATCATCAGCAGCTACCACGAGTCGGTTTTGCGGCTCGCCATGAAGGTGTAGGTATGCCATGACAGTGTCCACACGAGTCGACCTCGCGCTCCTGGGTTTCCGCGGCCGGCCCCCGGTGCACCGGAACGCCGGCGCGGGCCCCAGCGCCGACGGCCACCTCGTCATCGACGGCCTCAACGCCGCGATCCCGCGTAACCCGCTCAGCCCGTTCGTCTTCGACGGCACACGCGTGCTGCTCGACGGCGAGGACACCGGACTGGACGTCGAGGTCATCGACCGGCCCCGCTTCTATGACCTCACGACCGGCGACGGCGTCCCCTACGAGAAACTCGCACGTCTGCACGGCCGCAACGTACTGGCCACCACCGTCGTGCAGACGTGTATCCGCTACTCCCCCGATCAGCGCTGCCGGTTCTGCACCATCGAGGAATCCCTGCGGTCCGGTGCCACCACGGCCGTCAAGCGGCCCGCCGAACTCGCCGAGGTCGCCGCTGCCGCGGTACGCCTCGACGGTGTGACACAGATGGTCATGACCACCGGCACGTCGGCCGGAACCGACCGCGGGGCACGGCATCTGGCGCGCTGCGTGCGAGCCGTGAAGGCCGCGGTGCCTGCGCTGCCGATTCAGGTCCAGTGCGAACCGCCCGCCGACCTCGCCGTGCTGTCCGAACTGCGTGCGGCCGGGGCCGATGCCATCGGGATCCACGTGGAGTCACTCGATGACGAGGTGCGAAGCCGGTGGATGCCGGGTAAGGCCACGGTCGCGCTGGATGCCTACCGGGCCGCGTGGCGTGAGGCGGTGCGCGTGTTCGGCCGCAACCAGGTGTCGACGTATCTGCTGGTGGGGCTCGGTGAGAACCCCGATGAGCTCGTCGCGGGTGCCGGCGAACTCATCGACATGGGTGTCTATCCGTTCGTGGTGCCGTTCCGTCCGCAGTCCGGCTCGCTGGCCACCGACGTCGATGGGGCGATCGCGCCGGACTCCGGGCTGGTCGAAAAGGTGTCACGCGCCGTCGCCGACCTGCTGCGGCAGGCCGGAATGTCAGGCGCCGATCAGCGGGCCGGGTGCGCGGCCTGCGGCGCCTGCTCGGTGCTGCAGAATCTGGGGGCCTGATGATCGAGTTCGACGTCAGCACACCATCACTGCCCGGCGACCTGTCCATTTTGGCCGGATCACGACCTACCGCACCGTTTCTCATCCGCCCGGCCGAGAACGCCGACGACCTCGCGAGTTACCGTCGGCTGCGCCGCGATTCGTTCGTGGTCGACCAGGGCATGTTCTCGGGCAGCGACCACGACGACATCGACGATGACCCGCGCGTCGTGGTGCTGATCGCGGCCGCTGCCGACGGATCGGTCCTGGGCGGGGTACGTCTGGCACCCGTCGGTGGAGTCGACCTGGGCTGGTGGACCGGCAGCCGGCTCGTGGTCGACAGGTCGACGCGCATCACCGGCATCGGGGCGGCGCTGGTCCGCGCCGCATGTGCGTACGCCGAATCCGCCGGTGTGCTCCGGTTCGAGGCCACCGTGCAGCGTCGATACCAGCCGATGTTCACCGCGCTCGGCTGGGACCCCCTGGGCGACGTCGAGATCGCCGCGCGCCCACACGTGTGGATGCGCCGACAGATCAACCCCTTCGATGCGCTCGCCGCGGCCACCAAATCGTTCCTCGGCGCGGCGTTGAACCCGCTTCGCGCGGTCGACGGCGCACTGGGACCGGCCGGATTCGTCGGCGACGACGGCTCACCTGTTCCCGGCACCGACCTGGTCGCGGCCTGCGACGCCATCATCCCGTCATTGGTGGAACGCGACCCGGAATGGGCAGGCTGGTGCTCGGTTCTGGTCAACATCAACGACCTCTCGGCCATGGGGGCGACGCCGACGGGACTGCTCGACGCAGTGGCCGCCCCGACGCGCGCGGTGCTGGACCGCATCATCGGCGGCATCGCGGCGGCATCCTCGGCGTGGGCTGTGCCGGTGCTCGGCGGCCACACGCAACTCGGCGTGCCCGCCGCGTTGTCGGTCACCGCACTGGGCCACACCGTGTCGCCGGTACCCGCGGGTGGCGGCGTCGCCGGGGACCGGGTGCGGTTGACCGCCGACACCACCGGTCGGTGGCGTCGGGGATACACCGGACGCCAATGGGATTCGACAACATCGCGCAACAGTGCGGAACTGGCGTCGATGGCCGGTCTGGTCGCCCGCATGGCGCCCCGCGCGGCCAAGGATGTCAGCATGGCGGGCGTCGTCGGCACCGTGGGCATGCTGGCCGAAGCGAGCGGGACCGGGGCCGAATTGGATGTCGCGACGATCCCGCGACCCGCGTCGGCCGGCATGGCCCCCTGGCTGACGTGTTTTCCGGGTTTCGGCATGCTCACCGTGGGCGGCGCGCTGGGATCCGCGGCGGTGCCGGCAGGTGTGGCGAGTTCCGAGTGCGGGTCGTTGACCGCCGAACCGGGCGTGCGCCTACGCTGGCCGGACGGCGTGACGACGACGGCGCTGACGTCGCCGGCCACGGGTCTCGGGAAGGCGTGAGAGGAGCGCATGGCACCGGTCACCCTGGGCGCGGTCGCGGCGCATTTCGGCCGTGACCTGGACCGCGGCGTGACCAAGGTCGTCGGCATCATCGAGTCGGCGGCGCGTGACGGAGTCGATTTCCTGGTGTTTCCCGATGCGTGCCTGGGCGGCTACATCGGCGACTTCCACCGGCCCGATCCCGACGATCCACCGCCCGCGCTGACACTTGACGGCCCCGAGATCGCGGCCGTGGTCTCGGCCGCGGGGCCGATGACGGTGTGCGTGGGCTATGCCGAGTCCGCGCCGGGCGGGGGACGGTACAACGCGGCGGTATGTGTCTGCGGAGACGGGGTTTTGGGCACGTACCGCAAGGTGCACCAACCGGTCGGGGAATCGCTGACGTATCTGGCGGGCGACACCTTCAGCACGTTCGACACGCCGGTCGGCCGCGTGGGCATGCTCATCGACTACGACAAGACGTTCCCCGAGGCCGCACGAACACTTGCCATGGGCGGCGCCGACATCATCGCCGCGCTGTCCGCGTGGCCGGCCAGCGTCACCGACCGCGCCTCGCGCCTGCCCGCGGACCGCCAGTCGCGGCTGTTCGATCTCTACGACTGCGCGCGCGCGGCCGAGAACCAGGTGGTGCTGGTGTCGTCCAACCAGACCGGCGTGATGGGGAATCTGCGTTTCCTCGGGCAGGCCAAGGTGGTCGGGCCCGGCGGCGACATCCTGGCGACCACGCGGTCCAAAGGCGGGCTGGCCAAGGTCGAGATCGATGTTCATGCCGAGATCACGCGTGCCAGAAGAGTTTTGAACCACCTCACCGAGTTGCGTCCGAGCAGTTACCACGTAGCGTCGGAGGCGGACCGATGATGCGGGTGGCGTTGCTGACCTATTCCACCAAGCCTCGCGGCGGTGTGGTGCACACGCTGTACCTCGCCGAGGCGATGGCACGCCTGGGCGTCGACGTGACCGTGTGGTCTCTGGCACGCAGCGGCGACCGCGGTTTCTTCCGTGAAATCAATCCCGCCGTCACGGTCCGTCTCGTCGAATTCGTCGACCATCCCGGCGATACGGTCACCGACCGGATCCTGCGGTCCATCGAGACCCTGCGCGACGCCTTCACCCCGGCCGATTACGACATCGTCCACGCGCAGGACTGCATCAGCGCCAACGCGGTCGGTCCGTGCATCCGCACCATCCACCACCTCGACCAGTTCACCACTCCGGTGCTCGCGGAATGCCACGAGAAGGCCATCGCAGAACCCTACGCCCGGATCTGTGTGTCCGCGGCGGTCGCCGCCGAGGTGCGCGCCGGGTGGGGGTTCGACCCGGTCGTCATCCCGAACGGTGTTGACGCGCAACGGTTCAGCGCCGCCGCGGCCCAGGAGGCCGGGATCCGGCGCTGGCGCGACGAGTTGGGCTCCTATGTGCTGACGGTGGGCGGAATCGAACCGCGCAAGGGCACCCTCGATCTGGTCGAGGCCTATGCCATGCTGCGGCAACGGCACCCGGAGGTGTCGCTCGTAATCGGCGGCGGCGAGACGTTGTTCGACTACCGCGACTACCGCAGCGCGTTCGAGCGACGCTGCACGGAACTGGGCGTGGAACCGGTGATTCTGGGCGCGGTCGCCGACGACGAACTGCCCGGCCTCGTGGCAGGTTGTGACGTGTTCGCGTTTCCTTCGACCAAGGAAGGTTTCGGGCTGGCCGCGATGGAGGCGCTGGCGGCCGGGCGCCCAGTGGTGACGCGCGATCTTCCCGTGCTGCGCGAGGTGTTCGGCGACACCGTCGGCTTCGCGGCCGATCCGGCCGGATTCGCCCGGGAAATGACTGCGGCGCTGGAAGAACCGGCCGACCCCGCGCCCGGCCGGACGCTCGCCGCAGCCATGACGTGGACGCAGGCCGCGAAGACACACGTCAACTTCTACCGCACACTCCGCACACAGGACGGCCCGCACCCATAGGGTCATCACTTATGAATCGCCTCGATCGCTTCTTCGACATCACGGCGCGCGGGTCGACCCTCACCGCTGAGATCCGCGGTGGTGTCGTCACGTTCATCGCGATGGCGTACATCATCGTGCTGAACCCGGTCATCCTCTCCAGTGCGCCCGACGTGGACGGCAACAATCTGGAGTTCGCTCAGGTGTCGGCGGTCACGTCGCTGGCCGCGGGCGTCATGACGATTCTGTTCGGCCTCGTCGCGCGGCTGCCGTTCGCGTTCGCCGCGGGCCTCGGCATCAACTCGTTCCTCGCCACCACCGTCGTCGGCTCCGTCACGTGGCCCGAGGCGATGGGCCTGGTGGTCATCAACGGTCTGATCATCGTGCTGCTGGCCGCGACCGGGCTGCGACGCCTGGTCTTCGACGCCGTCCCCATGCAGCTCAAGCTCGCGATCACCGCGGGCATCGGGTTGTTCATCCTGTTCATCGGTGTGGTCGACGCGGGCTTCATCGGTTCGACGGGCCTGCCGTCGCCGCCGGTGGGACTGGGCGCGGGCGGCGAGGGCTCCATCAACACCGTGCCGACCGTCGTGTTCGTGTTCACGCTGCTGGTCACCGGGATCCTTGTCGCGCGCCGCGTACGCGGCGGCATCCTGATCGGGCTCGTGGCAGGCACCGTCGTCGCCGTCGTGATCGAGGCGATCTGGCACCTCGGCTCGGCCGTCGAAAAGCCCGGCGGCTGGGGACTTTCGGTGCCGTCGCTGTCGGGTTCTCCGTTCGCCATGCCCGATCTGTCACTGGTGGGCGAGGTGAGCCTCGGCAGCTTCAGCCGCATCGGCGCGCTGGCGGCCATCATGCTGGTGTTCACCCTGGTCTTCGCCAACTTCTTCGATGCCATGGGCACCATGACGGGTCTGTCCCGCGAGGCCGGCCTGTCCGACCCGCAGGGCACGTTCCCCCGGTTGAAATCGGCGCTGATCGTCGAGGGCACCGGCGCCGTCGTCGGCGGCGCCTCGTCGGCATCGTCGAACACGGTCTTCATCGAATCCGGTGCGGGCATCGAGGAAGGCGCCCGCACGGGCCTGGCCAACCTGATCACGGGTGTGCTGTTCCTGGCGGCGATGTTCGTGGCGCCGCTGGCGTCGGTCGTGCCGACCGAGGTGGCCGCGGCCGCGCTCGTGGTCGTCGGCGCCATGATGGTGTCGCATCTGCGCCACATCGACCTCTCCGAGTTCTCCGTGGCCCTGCCGGTCGTCCTCACGGTGGCGACCATGGCGTTCAGCTACTCGATTGCCAACGGCATCGGCGTCGGCTTCGTGGCGTGGGTGGTGCTGCGGTCCGCGGCCGGGAAGTTCCGCGAGATCAGTCCTTTGCTGTGGGTCGTGGCGCTCGGATTCGTGCTGTACTTCGCGCGCGGGTGGATCGAGTCCTTCATCGGCATGTGAACGCCGGTAGCCTTCCCACCATGGGGATGACGCGATGAGCGCCGGTCTGTTCGGCCTTCTCGACGACGTGGCCGCACTCGCGCGCCTCGCCGCGGCCTCGGTCGACGACATCGGCGCGGCGGCCGGACGCGCGACCGCGAAAGCGGCCGGTGTGGTCATCGACGACACCGCGGTGACACCGCAGTACGTGCACGGCATCACCGCCGAGCGTGAGTTGCCGATCATCAAGAAGATCGCGATCGGGTCGATCCGCAACAAGATCGTGTTCATCCTCCCGGCGATTTTGCTGCTCAGCCAGTTCGTCCCCGTGCTGCTGACGCCGATCCTGATGGTGGGCGCCACCTACCTCTGCTACGAGGGCGCCGAAAAGGTGTGGGGCTGGTTCCCCGGTCACCACGGCCACGACCCACACGCCACGCCGAGCGCGGTGACCGGCGCCGACGCCGAGAAATCCGTGGTGTCCGGCGCGATTCGCACCGACCTCATCCTGTCGGCCGAGATCATGGTGATCGCGCTCAACGACGTGGCGAGCGAGGCCTTCCTCCCGCGGCTGGCGATCCTGGTGGTGGTGGCGTTCGTGATCACCGCGGGCGTGTACGGCGTGGTCGCGGCGATCGTGAAGATGGACGACATCGGCTTGCACCTCGCGCAGCGCAGTTCGCGCATCGCACGCAAGATCGGCCGCGGCCTCGTCGCGGGCATGCCCAAGCTGCTGTCGGCGCTGGCCACGATCGGCACCGTGGCGATGCTGTGGGTGGGCGGTCACATCCTGCTGGTCGGCACCGACACGCTCGGCTGGCACTCGCCCTACGGTGTCGTCCACCACCTTGAGGAAGCCGTGCACCACGCGGTGCCGGGCGTCGGCGCGGTGCTCGCCTGGCTGGTCAACACCGGCATCTCCGCGGTCGTCGGGCTTGTCGTGGGCGCGATCGTCGTCCTCGTGATGCATCTGTTGCCCTTCGGCAAGAAGGACGCGAAGAA
>Ga0182742_1000702_pt1 | contig 49315 bp, 45 predicted proteins | sample eDN5th37CBELigMG_FD_128880 | JGI IMG/M metagenome (GOLD analysis project Ga0182742, IMG submission 128880) | Enriched Miracle-Growth compost microbial communities from Emeryville, California, USA - eDNA 5th pass 37_C BE-Lig MG (version 2)... ...
ATCGGCATCGCTAGCGGTGCCGAGCAGGGTGCGATAGTTCACCGTCACGGCGTCGAGCGCCGGCTCCGACAGCGACACCACGAAGCGCAGATAGTTGGTGTTGTTCTCCACCACTGGCTCGGCTGCAGCTATTGAAATGGTCGGCATTGCTGTCATCCCTCCGAAGATCTCTCACGACTAGACAGACATGGCTATAAGAATTATTGTCTATATATATCTTGAGTATCTGTCCGTCGTTCCCTGATAACGTGCAAAAACAAACCATCTAGGGGCGGTAAGGCTTTTGAAAGCCATGATTTGGAAGGTGTTCGGGGGATTCGCCTACCTCAAAAGCGTATCGGTAGGACCTTGTCCGGCAAGTCGATAAGGACGCGGGGGTAGAGAAGGGTGACGTCGATGGAGCCTGAGAGGTAACGGGTCACCCTCGGCAAGGACTCGGAGAAGTCCATGGTCTCGCCAGGATGCGGAACGAAGGACCAACCCCGTAAGTACGCATCGACGGATGCCAACAGGGCTGCCCGACGGACAATCGGGCACACCATTTGCAGCGGTTGCGGGAGCCAAAGCGCTTGGCAGGCGAGGCATATCGCGCGTCGAGTGCGATCTAAGTCGTCGCCAGATGGAGGGGACGGCCTTCCAGACGGCGACAGCGCCGTCCACGCCTGTTGCCGATATCGCCTGACAGGAATCTACGACGAGTGGGCTGCTTGCAGGCTCCGGTTCGGACAGGGGCACGCGGGGCCGAGCAGCTCAAGGCCCCTCTACCGATCTTTTCTGCGCCCATCAGGACGACGCGCGGTGCTCGGCATTGCGCTTGCGGGTTGCGGCGGCCTTCCTCGCGGAAGCCGACCGCTCGGCGGCGGATCGGGACGCTGATGCCTTGCCGCCTTTTTCGCCACCCTTGTGGGCTGACGGGTGGCCGGTGTCCTTGCCACGTCCGGAACCGCCCGGCTTCTTGCCGCCCCCGTCATCCTTGTTGACGGTGGCCCAAGCGCGGCGCTCCGCTTCCTTCTCGGAAACGCCGCGCTTTTCGTAGCCTTCTGCGATGTGGTCGGCCTTGCGTTCCTGTTTATCGGTGTATTTCGACTTGTCGCCGCGCGGCATCTCTGCCTCCTGTCGCTGGTTTCAACCCCACCAACGATGCCGACGCGGAGCGGTTCCGCCTGCCGCCGGACCTTGCGGACGAAAAAAAAAGCAGGGGCAGAAGGTTATCCGACGCGGCGGATCTCGTCCCGTTTCGGCAGTTTCCAGTTCGGCCGCGGAAAGTGGCAGGTATAGCCCTGCGGATAGCGCAGGAGATAGTCTTGGTGCTCCGGCTCGGCTTCCCAGAACGCACCTACGGGCATGACCTCGGTGACGACCTTGCCGGGCCACAGGCCGGACGCATCCACGTCGGCGATGGTGTCTTCGGCGGTGCGCCGCTGCTCGTCCGTCGTGTAGAAGATGGCCGAACGATAGCTCGGCCCGATGTCGTTGCCCTGCCGGTTGTGCGTCGTCGGATCGTGAATCTGGAAGAAGAACTCGAGGATGTCGCGGTAGCTGATCCGCGCCGGGTCGAACAGGATCTCGATGGCCTCGGCGTGGTTTCCGTGATTGCGGTAGGTCGCGTTCGGCACGTCGCCGCCGGTGTAGCCGACACGTGTCGACACGACGCCGGGCAGGCGGCGGATCAGGTCCTGCATCCCCCAGAAGCAGCCGCCGGCCAGCACGGCGCGTTCTGTCGCGGTGTTCATGTCAAAAACCTCCGTCCGGGCTGTTTGCCGGGATATAGGTATTCGGCGCCTGCTTTTCAGGACTTTCGTGGATCGGCTGTGACGGGTGACTTTCTGTACCTACCGCGCCTGGTACGCGGTCGCACGCGCCTCGCGCTCCAGCCTGCGGAGATCGCTTCCGTGCTTGCCGACCAGGAAGGTTGCCTCCGGCAGGGAAAGCCGGAATCGGCTCGAAAGCTGGCTGGCCTGGTACTCCGGATCCTGCTCGGTGAGCGCGGCGCGGCGCTTGGGATGGACTTCGCTGTCGATCACACCGGGCCGCAGCTTGCAGCCGCCGGCAATGGCCGTCGACACCACTGTGGGCGGATCGCTTGCTGGGAACGTGTCCTCCAGGCCTTCGGCGAGCTGTTCTTCAAGGGTGGCGGGATCGTCTGACCGTCCGGGGGTACGGCGTTCGGGCATGCGGACTTCTCCTGTCGCCATGGTCAGCCGCCTGGCCGGCTCGCGTGATGAATGCCGGTGTCGGACCTTCGGTTCCGCAGATCTTCCGCCGAATTCAGGCGAGAGGATGTGCCGGCCTGTGGCGATGGGAGTGGACGCGGACCTGAGCGGCTCGCTGCCGCCGACGCTTCGCCCGCGCCCGCTTCTCAGCCAGCTGAACGCGATCGACGACAGGCGGAGCCTGGTCAAATCGGCGATCCTCGTAAGCCTGGGCCAGCATGCGGTAGCGCGCAAGGACGACGGTTGCCAAAGACCCCGTCAGAACAACACCGGCAATCAGCAGCACATAGGCCATGGGGCAATACCCGGCTTACGCTTGCGCGCGGGAACCTGAGGAACACATCGGTTCCCGCCCGGTGTGGCGCAAGGCTTCAGGCCATCACCTCATCGTGTGCGCGCGGTGAGCCAGACGCCAACGAGCGTGATCGCGAGGCCGATGAACATCGTCAGGGTAAGAGGCTCGGAAAACAGCATCCAGGCCCAGATCATGGTCACCGGCGGGCTGAGATAGATGGCCGCGCTGACCTTCGCGACGGGGAACATGCGAAGCATGGTGTAGTATACAGAGTAGCAGGCAAAGGTGGCCACCAGCACCAGCCAGGCCATGCCGATCGCGAACTCGCGGGTCAGGGGCGGCGCGATGCCTCCCTCCGCAAGGGCGCAGACACCAAAGAGGACCGTGCCCGTCAGTGAATGGATGCAGAGGCTTTGGTGGACGGGCATGTGCAGGGATTCCCAACCCCGGCGAAGGACCGAAGCCAGGGCAAACGCCAGCATCGATCCGATGGCCAGCCCGTAGGCCCATAGGGGAGCAGTCCCGAGGCTCAGGCTGTCGAAAGAGACGAAAAGAACGCCTGCGACGGCGATGGCGGTGCCCAGCCATTGCCGTGCAGTGAGGCGTTCGCCAAGCAGGGGTTGGGACATAGCCGCGATGGCCAGAGGCACGAGATCCGAGATCAATGCGACCAGGCCGGTCGGGACGCGTTGCCCGATGGCAGCGGCAAAGCCTCCAAGGTAGACGAACACGACTATAACGCCGAACCAGACCTGCGATGCGACGGCGCGCAGCCGCATTGGCGGCCCAAATGCCAATGCGAACGGCAGCAGGATCACCCCGGACAGCAGCGTTCGCCAGAACAGCAGCAGGGCCATGCCGGCTTCTTCGTTTGCGTAGCGGATACCCACGAAGCCGGAACTCCAGCTGGCGACGAGCACCGCCACGGTGAGCGGCCAGAGCAAGCGGGACCAAATCGGGGAGGCGGAGGGGACGGCAAGCCGGGTCATGAAACGCCAGAGGATTTCGCGCTTCCGCTTAACCGCTGCCGCGGAAGATCAGGCATGACAAGTTTAGATCATGTCATGAACGTTGTTGCGCAGGAGTCATTGATGATTGCCGACGGTATCCCCCCGTGTCATTGTCGCTACATCCTGATCGAGACGCAGGACGATGACAGAAATCACCAGCCGACGGCTCGACATCGACGCCCTGCGTGCCTTGCGCGCCATCAAGCTGCACGGCGGCGTGACGCGGGCTGCGGAAGCGCTCGGGGTCACGCAGTCGGCCGTGAGTCACAGGGTGAAGCGTCTCGAAACCAGCCTGGGTTGCGAACTTCTGGACCGGCGGCCTGGCGGCGACATGTTCACCCCGGAGGGCGCCGGCCTTCTCGAATATGCCGCGAAAATCCTCGGCCTGCATGACGAAGCGCTGGTCACGCTGGCGAAGTCGAACCTTGCCGGCCGCATCATGCTTGGCTTTACCGAGGACACGACCTGCAGCGACCTGTCACGCATCCTCGGACGGTTCCGGCGCCTGCATCCGCAGGTGTCGGTGAGGACAAAGGTTCGCATGAGCCTGGTACTGCGCGCGATGCTCGAGCGCAGCGAGCTGGATGTCGCGATCATGCAGGTGTTCGCGCATGAGGTCCGGCCGACTGATGTGGTGCTGTTTCGCGAGAGCCTGCATTGGGTGAAGTCGCGCGACCTGGACTGGGACCGCGAGGGCCCCGTGCCGTTCCTTTCCTTCGACGACGACTGCTTCTATCGACACTGGGCGCTCGACATCGGGCAGGACGGGGGAGTGAACCTCGAAACCGTCTTCGAATGTTCCAGCGCGGCGGGCATCGTTTCCGCCGTGAACGCCGGGCTGGGCGTAGCGCTGTTGAGCGACCGTCACCTGGGCCCGCAGATGGAGATCCTCGATGCGCGCCTCCCGAAGCCCCCGCCGCTTGCCTATGTCGTGCGGCGGGCGCGCAAGACGAGGAACCCTGCGCTGGACAGCTTGGTGGCCGAGATAGAAGCCGAGGTCACGCGGTACGGAAGGCTGGCGCTGGCCGTCTGACGGCGGAAGGACGGCGGCCGCTGCGAGCCGCCGCCGCGTCAGTCGAGATGGCGGGCATATCTCAGGGGCAAGCCGCGGACAGGAATGCCCACTGGTCGAAACATCCGCGTTCGAGGATCGAGGCGACCTCGGAGGCCGGTACCGGACGGCTGAAGAAGAAGCCCTGGGCCAGGTTGCAGCCGCGGGCGCGCAGATAGCGCGCCTGATCGGGAGTCTCCACGCCCTCCGCCACGGAGGTCATCCCGAGCCGGCGCGCCATCTGGATCACCGCATCGATCACGGCGGTTGCCTTGGGGTCATTGCTTTCGATCCGCTCGATGAAGGACTTGTCGATCTTGATGACATCGACCGGGAATTGCTGGAGATGCGTCAGCGACGCATAGCCGGTCCCGAAGTCATCGAGCGCGACGCGGACGCCCAGCGCCCTGAGTTCTTCCAGCATGCGCGACACTTCCGGCCCGAGTTCGCCGATCAGCACGGTCTCGGTGACCTCAATGTCGAGGCGCGACAGGTCGATGCCGCTCGCGTGCGCCTGTCCCCGCAGCCGCTCGACCAGGCCGCGGTGGCGGAAATCCCCGGCCGCGACGTTAATCGCGATCCGTCCGGGATCGCCCCCCACGGACCGCCATGCCGCGAGATCGGCCAGCACCCGGGAGAACATGCGGTCGGTGAGCTGAACCGAAATCTCGGCATCCGAGAATGCCGCCGCGATCTCGGCGGGTGGAAGGATCGCGCCGTCGTCGTTGCGAACGCGCAGCAGCGCCTCCCAGCCCGTGATCTGGCCATTGTGGAGGTCGATCTTGGGTTGGTAGAAGGGCACGATCCGGTCGTCCTGAAGGGCCGAACGGGCGGTCGCGAGCATCCGCGAGCGTTGTTCCGAGGCCTCCCTGAACGATGGCGTGAATTCGAGGATCGTTCCCGGCATTTCGGCCTTCGCCGCGTACAGCGCCAGGTCGGCTGCGATGAGCAATTCGCCGGGATCTTCGCAATCGCGTGGCCAGATGGCGACGCCGGCGCAGAAGCTCACCGGAACGCGCATCTCCTGAAGGTCGAAGGGGGCGGCGAGGTTTTCGGTGATCCGGTCGGCTACGTCACGATAGGCGTCCGTCGTGGCGAGGGCCGGCAATATGATCGCGAACTCGTCGCCGCCCAGCCGCGCGACAGTCGCGTTTTCGGGAACTGCCGCCAAAAGCCGTCTGGCGGCCTCCGTCAGGATGAGGTCGCCCGAGGCATGTCCGAGCGTGTCGTTCAGTTCCTTGAAGTTGTTGAGGTCAAGGATCATGACCGCGACGAACTTGCCGCTTTCACGCGCAGCGTCGAGCGCAGCGCGCTTGCGGGCGCTGTAGAGGGTACGGTTGGGCAGGCGCGTCAATGGGTCGTGATGGGCTGCCCAGTTGAGTTCGGCTTCGGCCTTCTTCTGCTGGGTGATGTCCAGCATGGAGCCAACGATGCGGATGGGTTTCCCCGTCTCGTTGCGGACGATCACACATCGGGATCTCACGTCGATCCAGTCGCCGGTCACGACGAGGAAGCGATATTCCTCATGCCAATACCCTGCATCCGAGTTGAGCGCCGTCGTCTGACTTTCGAGCACGCGGTCACGGTCTTCGGGGTGGATGCGATCCAGCCACCAACTCAGATCCGTCTCGCCCTGCAATTCCGGAAAGCCGAGGATCTTCTTGTGCGCACCGGCCCAGGTGGCGCGCTGTTGCTCGAAAGACCAGTCCCAGATCACGTCGCTGGTGGCGCGCGAGGCGAGACGGTATCGTTCCTCGCCCGCCCGAAGCGCGGTTTCCGCAATGACCTGGTCATGAATGTCATCGAGGCTACCGTACCAGGCGACCACCTTGCCCGATTCGTCCAGCCGCGGACGGGCGCGGGCGCGGAACCACCGGTACTCGCCGTTCGCCTGCCGGATGCGATAGCGCACGTCAGCCCTGTCGCCCTCTACGGTCTTGATTGCTTCGCGCCATACCTGGCGGACGAGGGGCAGATCGTCCGGATGAATGACCTCGGTCCAGCCCTGGCCATAGGCATTCTCGCGTGGGATGCCGACGAGTTCGCTCCACCGCGGTGCGATCTCCGTCACCTGCCCTTGCGGATCTGCGACCCAGGCGATCTGCGGCGTGAGTTCAACATAGGCGCGATGGTGGTCCTGCGTTTCCTGAAGCTTCTGCCGGGCGCGTGTCTCTTCGGCTGTCGCCTTGGCGACGCGCCCCGAATGCCAGGTGTGCATGGCGGCGACGGCAAGGATCACCAGGAACGCGGCGACGACCGCCGTCGCGAGTTCGTTCGCCGACCCGATCGACAAGCTGTCCGCCACCGGCTCGGTGCCCGGCGAGATGGCGATGCCGGAGATGGAGACGAGATGCACGCTCAGCACCGCCGCCGCAAGCGCGAATGCGGCCGGCCACGCGAGGACCTTTTCGTTCCACCGCACGAAGGCCTGGCCGGCCAGGGCACCGAGCACGACGACACATGCCAGGGCCAGAGAGCCGATCAGCAGGTCGTAGGTAACGGCTCCGGGAACGCGCAGTGCATGGAGGCCGAGGTAATGGGCACCGGCGATGCCGACGCCCACCAATGCTCCGCCGAGAAGGCCTCGCCTGCGGCCGAGGAGCCCCACCACGCAGCCTATCGTCGTCAAGGATATGCACAGCAGCAGCGAGATCGAGGCGATGACCAGATCGAAGCGCGTTTCGACTCCGGCCCGGTAGCCCAGCATCGCGGTAAAGTGGGTCGTCCAGATGGAGAGTCCGGTCACGAAGCCGGCGAGAATGAGCCACTGCAGCCGATGCGGTTCCGTCTCGGGCCTGATGCTGTGTCGGGCGATCCCGGCGCCGGTCAGGCAGCCTATCGTACAGATGCCGACTGCCAGGGCCACGAACCGGAGATCGTGGTCATGCGCAACGGTCCCGTAAAGGTTCCACATCGGCCCTCCTGTGTGCCGTTTGCCGCGGTCCCTCCTATCGCTGGCAATGCAGGATCTAGACGCAAACGAATTGAAAAACGATGAGACGATTTCGCGTCCGCCACAATAGGAAACGGCGGCTGATCAACGGCATTATTCGAGCCGACCCCACCTCGCTTCGGCCCGGCCGGCGGGTGCGCCGGTCGCGGCCGTTAGTCCGCAGTGCACACCCGGTTTCGGCCGGATTCCTTGGCCTGGTAGAGGGCGTCGTCGGCTTTGCGGATGAGGTACTCGTAGTCCGGGTGCCCGTCGTAGGAGGCGACGCCCGCCGAGATGGTCACCTGAATCGGGTTTTCGTCCGGAAGCAGCAGTTGGCGCTGGCTGAACTGCTGCCGGAGCCGTTCCGCCAGGACGACCGCCAGGCGCAGCGGCGTCTCCGCCAGGACGACGAGGAATTCCTCGCCGCCGTAGCGGAACACGAAGTCGCTGGCGCGTACCGCGTCGAGGATGAGTTCCGCGGCCTGGCGCAGAACGACGTCACCGCCGGGATGCCCGTACCGGTCGTTGATCGACTTGAAGTGGTCGACGTCGATCACGATGACCGACAGCGGAGTCTCGTTCCGCTTCGCCAGTGCAATCTCCCGGCTCAGCACCGGAGCGAGGAACTTCCTGTTCAGCGCCCGCGTCAACGGATCGCGGCCGGTCTCCATCTCGGCCGCTGCCTGGAAGAGGTCGTTCAGCAGGAAGCGCACCTCCTCGATCGCCGTCTGCAGGGCGCCGACCAGTCCCGGAACGGACGCGGGATTGCGGGATCGTGCTTCCTCGAGCGACGGAAGCAGGTCCACGTCGATCGTCCGGATCGCTGCCTCGAGGCTGTCCAGCAAGGTCGATCCCTGGAACAGCACCCCGCCTCGATGGCGCACCCACAGTCCGAAGGTGGAGGCGCCGAGCCTCTCCAGCCTGGTATCGCCGGAGTTGGTCATCAGGGTGAAAAGCACATTCTGCGACCATTCCAGCAGTGCGGCCCGCTGGGTTTCCCTTTCCATCGCGAAGTCCTGACCGAGGGAAAACAGCCGGAAGGCTTCGTCGTTGTGTGCGTTTCGCTGCGTGCCGGCCACATAGGCTGCACTGATCAGCCGCATCGCGTAGTCCATGATCTCGTCGACGCCCACCAACGCCGTCGCCGTTCGGCGAGCGGTGATTTCCAGGCCGAGCACTTGGCGGCTGATCTCAATCTTGAGGAGGCTTGCCCCTTCCAGGACCAGGTGCACCGGCAGCTTGATCCGTGCGTGAATCTCGCCGATCTTGATCTGGCGGCGCTGATATTCCGACGGATCCTGCAAGTCGCAGTCCATGAGGTCGAGCAGCCACCTGTGCAGCGAGTGGCGAAGACGTTCTGCCACCATATTGTGCGTCAGGAACGATGAGCCTTCCTGATGGTGCAGGAAGGTTCCGTAAAACGTCGAAACCAGGTTTTCGACGTGTTCCGAGATAACCTGCTTCAGGATCGACCGCGCGTCCTCGCGCTCCGCCCGATCAAGCGATTCCCAAAACCTCAGTTTCGACATTTGCTGGATAGCTTTCCACAATTCCGGCGGGCTGACCGGGACTTCAGGTCAGGCAAGGCGCCATCAGGGCGTGAGGCTGGAGGGGCGAGCAACAATCGCAGAGATCAGGAAACCGCACCGCGGCGAAACTTTGGACGGTGGGGCCAAATCCCACTGGCTCACTGCTTCCGTCGAGATGACCAACCTTTCGTGCGGTGCTCTAGCGGTACTTGGCCCTCAAACACAAGGGGGGAACTGACGCGCCCCCGGGACGCGATGGGTTCGGGCACGCGGACTTGTGACCGCAGCGAACGTCACGGTTGCAGTTCATGGGCCGCTGCGGTCTTATGCCCCCGGCGTGATTGCGCGCGTGAGGGCAGGCATGAAAATCGACACCGCGCATCGACGGCCGCGCCTGGCGGGCTTTCTCGCGCCTCCGTTCGCCGGGATCTGGCTGGCGGTCTTCATGCTGGTCGTTCTGGCCGCGCTCGCATCCCTCATGATCTGGCAGAACTACCGCGCCGCCTATGCCGCAGGCGAGTTGAGAGCGATGTCGTCCGCCCAGATCGTTGCGGCGCACCTAGAGTGGATGATGGAGGCGAGCGACCAGGCGCTGCGACGTGTCGATGCGGCATTCGGCGACCAACCGATCAGCCAGACGACCTCGGGTTCCATCGCCGACATAAGGCAGGCCGTCGGCGATCTCCCCCAGGGATTCCAGTATTCGGTCTACGACGAGACGGGGCGGCTGAGATTTTCCAGCGTTCCGGAGGCGGTGGGTATCGAGGTCTCCGACCGCGAATATTTTCGCCGGCTACGCGAAGGCGAGAGCGTCGTCGTTTCGCCGCAACTCAAGGAGCGTTTGAGCGGCGAGCAGGTGTTCGTCGTAGCGCGCAGGATCTCTCGCCACGGACGGTTTCACGGCGCCGCCAGCATCGCCATCCCAACCAAAGCCATGGATGAATTCTGGGCGCGCATGGAACTCGGTCCTCGCTCGACCATCGCTCTCGTTCGCTCCGATGGGTGGCTGGTAGCTCGCCATCCGCAGTTGCCGGAGACGATCGACCTGACCGAGACGCGTTTGTTCAAGGACTTCCTGCCGGAAACGAAGGAGGGTGTCTATCTGAGCGAGGCGTCCCCGGCCGATGGGCTGACGCGAATAGTCGGGTTCAGGCAGGTCGATTCTTGGCCGCTGGTGGCGACGACAGGCATCGACAAGGGGGAAGCCCTGGCCTTCTTCTGGACGAGTCTTCGCGCCGGCCTGATCGTCGGCCTTCCGCTCCTGGCACTGCTGGTACTCGGCATCGTCTGGATAGCGCGCCTTCTCCAAGCGGACGCGGCGCGACGGCTGGACCTCGAAGAGGCCCTTGAGCGAAACAGCTTCCTGCTTCGCGAGATCCACCACCGCGTCAAGAACAACCTGCAGGCCGTGTCGTCGCTGGTCCGCCTGCAACCGCTTCCCAAGGAAAGCAAGGACGACATCGGCAGGCGCATCGCTGCCATGATTGCCGTGCACGAACAGATCTATGGTGCCGATCAGTTTGACCGCGTCGAGGCGGCCAGCTACACGCAACGGCTCATCAGCGACGTGGCTTCCGGCTTTCGCGGCGACGTCCGCATAGAGACGAAGCTGGAACCCTTCACGATCGCGTCGGAGCAAGCGCTGCCACTCGGCCTCATCATCAACGAGGCGGTGTCGAATGCCTTCAAGCACGCATTCCGCGATGCGTCCGACGGTCGCCTGACGGTCAGTCTGGCCAGGGACGCCGCCGAGGCCCGACTGCTGATCGAGGACAATGGCGTCGGCTATTCAGCCGATCACAGGAAGGGGATGGGCAGCCGGCTCATCGATGGGTTCGTCGCCCAGCTCGGAGGGACCATGACGATGGAGACAGGCCGCGGGACGCGGATCATGATCTCCTTTCCTGTCGTCTAGGAACACCCTGCAGGCTGCTGCGCGGCGGCACGTTGCTGTTCTCCTCCGTCCGGTCCCGGTAGAGGGCCGCGCGGGCAAGCAGCATCAGCGTCACCGGCGTCGTCACCGAAACGAACACCCCGATCAGAAGTTCGTGTACCACGAGCCGGCTGCCAAGCACGGAGAAGCAGACCATCGACGCGAGCGCGATGGCGCCCGTTCCCCAGCTCGTCCCGAGGGTCGGCGCGTGCACGCGTTCGAAGAAGCTGCCGAAGCGCAGGGTGCCAATGGCCCCCAGCAGCGCCAGCCCGGCGCCGACCAGCACCAGTACCGACGTCAGCAACGCCGCCCATGGCGGCAGGTCCAAGGCGTGCGTCATTCGATCACCTCGCCGCGCATCAGGAACTTGGCGAGAGCAATGCTCGACACGAAGCCGAGCACCGCGATGATCAGCGCTGCCTCAAAATAGATCACGTCGGCGGTACGAATGCCGACCGTAAGGATCAGAAGCATGGCGCTCACGTACATGGCGTCGAGGCACAGCACCCGGTCCTGCGCGCGCGGGCCACGGATCAGCCGGTAGGCGTAGCAGGCCATGGCGGCCACCAGCATCACCTGTGCGATCGAGATGCTCCAGACCAGGATGGCGGCTGTCATTCGAAAATCTCCAAGAGGGGCGCCTCGTAGCGGTTCTTGATGAGCGTGATCCAGTCGTCTGCTTCCACGAGGTCGAGCACGTGGATGAGAAGCACGCCCGACTGGTGGTCGTATTCCACCCATGCCGTGCCCGGCGTGCTGGTGACGATGCATGCGAGCACCGCCAGGCCTGTCTTGTCACGAAGTTCCAGCGGAATGGCCACGAACCCCGATACCCTTTCCCTGCGGGGGTTCAGGATGAGACGTGCGACGGCGATGTTCGAGCGCAGGATGTCCAGCGTTACCCTGCCAAGCAGGCCGGGGATGAGCTGCCAGCGCCTCAGGCGCGGCTTCGACGGTTGCAGCGCGGCCATGGCCCGCGAGGCAGCGACAGCGACGACGGCGCCGAGCAGCAACTGACCGACCGAGAACGAGTTCAGTAACAGCCACATCAGCAGCAGAGCCGCCGTCAGCAGCGGATAGGGCAACACCCGGCTCATGGCAGGGCCCCCGTCGAGATCGGCCCCAGCACGCCCTGGATGTAGGTCGACGGGTCATGCAGGGCGCGGGCCGCGGCCTCGGTGTAGTTGATCATCGCGCCGCCGCCGACCGTCATCGCCAGGCAGAGGAGGAGCAGCGCCAGGATGGGCGCGACCTCCACCACCAGCACGCGCGGGACGATTACCTCGAGCGGCGCCCAGAAGGTACGTATGCCGGTTCGCATCATGGCGACCAGCGCGGCAAAGCCGGAAAGGATGACCAGCGCGACCAGCAGCCAGGTGCGTGCCGGAATTTCCGCAGGACTGCCCAGCCCGTCGAGATTGAGCATGCCCGAAAGCATGGCGAACTTCGCGAGAAAGCCCGAGAGCGGCGGCAGCCCGGCGAGCAGCAGGGCGATGCAGCCGAAGGAGACGCCGAGGATGGCGAGCGCTCCCGGCATCACGACGCCGACCTCCTCGTCCTCATGTTCCTCGACGACCTCCTCCTTGTCCTCGCCATAGGCTTCCCGCGTTACCGCCAGAAGGTCGGCACCGGGCTCGCGGGCACGCTCCACGAGTTCGATGAGCATGAAGAGGGCAGCCGTGGTGAAGGTCGAGCTGACCAGGTAGAAAAGCGCTCCCGATACGACCGCCGCGTCGCCCATGCCGACGGCAGCCAGCAACGTTCCGGAGGAAACCAGGACGCTGTAGCCGGCGAGCCGCCCCATCGACTGGGACGCGAGCACGCCGGAGGTCGCGAAGACGAGCGTCGCGATGCCGCCCGCCACCAGCGCCGTGCCCCCGAAGCCCGTCAGTTCCCCGGCGGGGCTGCCGAACAGGAGGAGCGACAGGCGCAGCATCACGTAGATGCCGACCTTGGTGAGGATGACGAACACGGCGCCGACTGGGGCCGCTGCGGCCATGTAGGCGGAGGTGAGCCAGAAGCCGAGCGGCCACATGCCTGCCTTCACCAGGAAGGCGACGCCCAGGATGCCCGCACCTGCCAGAAGCAGCATCCGGTCCTCAGGCGGCACGCCCGGAATCCGGAGCGCAAGGTCCGCCATGTTGAGCGTTCCCGTCACCCCGTAGATCAGGCTGACGCCGATCAGGAACAGGGCCGACGCTGCCAGGTTGATCGCGATGTAGTGAAGCCCCGAGCGTACCCTGAACGGCCCGGAGCCGTGCAGCAGGAGCCCATAGGACGCGGCGAGCGTTACCTCGAAGAACACGAACAGGTTGAACAGGTCGCCGGTGAGGAAGGCACCGCCCAGACCCATCAGGAGGAACTGGAACAGCGTGTGGAAATGTGGACCGGACCGATCCCAGCGGGCAATCGAGAAGACCAGCGAGGCCAGCGCGAGCACCGCCGTTACGGTCAGCATCAGCGCGGACAGGCGATCCAGCACCAGCACGATGGCGAACGGCGCCGGCCAGTCGGCGACCGCGTAGGACGTCGCGAGCGCGGCGCTCCCTTCGGGCGCGCCGTTGGCGATGCCGAGCAACGCCAGGGCTGCAACGAGCAGCAGCACAGTCGAAGCGATGCTCACCACCGCCTTGAACGTATGGCGCGTCTCGTCGAACAGGAGGAGGGCCGCGCCCGTCACCATCGGCAGCAGGATAGGGACGATCAGCAGGTGTCGCGTCCACTCCATCAGTGCGACTCCCGACCGTCGACATGGTCGCTCCCCGTGAGCCCGCGCGAGGCGAGCAGCACGACGAGAAGCAGCGCCGTGGTTGCGAATCCGATCACGATGGCGGTCAGAACCAGCGACTGCGGGATTGGATCGGCGTAGCTCGCCGGATCCACCGCTCCCGACGGATCCAGCACGGGTGCCGCGCCGGTGCGCAGGCGACCCATGCTGAAGATGAAGAGGTTCACCGCATAGGAGAGCAGCGAGAGGCCGATGACGAGCTGGTAGGTGCGCGGGCGCAGGATGAGCCATACGCCCGAGCCCGTCAGCACGCCGATGGCGATGGCAAGCGTCAGTTCCATGCCTGGCGCTCCTCCTGATGGCCGTGATGGCGTTCTTCCTCCAGCCGGGCGGCGCGGAGGCGACGGATCGACTGGTGCGCGATGGCGATAAGCATCAGCACGGTAGCTCCGACCACGAGGCTGAACACGCCGAGGTCGAAGACCGTAGCGCTCGCGAGCGGCACCTTGCCCAGGACCGGCAGGTACACGTACTGGAAATACGACGTCAGGAAGGGATCTCCGAGCAGCACCGACGTAAGCCCCGTCAGGGCGGCCAGCAGCAGGCCACCGCCAATCCATTTGACCGGCAGGATGCGGAGCCTGTCCTCGACCCACACCGTGCCGGCCGCCATGTACTGGAGGATGAAGCCCGCGGCCATAGCGACACCCGCTGCAAAGCCTCCGCCCGGCGCGTCATGGCCCCGCAGGAACAGGTAGGCGGCGAGCACGATCACGACGGGGAACATCCACTGCATGATCACCGAGGGCACGTAGAGATACTCCGTGGCGGTCGCGTCCTCGCTGCGGTCCGGGTCCTCTTCGTCCTTGGCCCGCTGGATGCGCTGCTGCTCCGGCCGTTCGATGGTGTCGGGCGCGGGGCGGAAGCGTCGCAGCAGCGCGAACACGGTGAGCGCCACGATGCCGAGGACGGTGATTTCGCCGAGCGTGTCGAAGCCGCGGAAATCGACGAGGATGACGTTCACGACGTTTCGCCCACCGCCTTCGCTGTAGGCGTTCTGAACAAAGAAGTCCGAGATCGAGTCCGGCGGCGAACGTGTCATGACGGCGTAGGAGAGAGCGGCCATGCCGGCTCCGGCCACCACGGCCAGGGTGAGGTCGCGGATCCTGCGCAGGCGGGCCGGAAGGCCGCCCGGTTCGACCAGCGCCTCCATGCGCTTCGGCAGCCAGCGCAGGCCGAGCAGGATAAGGACGGTCGTGACGATCTCGACCACCAATTGGGTCGCGGCGAGGTCAGGTGCCGACAACCAGACGAAGGTGACGCAGGTCACGAGCCCCGTGCCGCCCAGCAGGGCAAGCGCGGCCAGGCGATGGTACTTCGCCTCATGGGCGGCTGCCACGGCGCACACCATGCCGATGCACCAGAGCGCGGCGAAGGTCAGGTCGGTCGTGCCGGAACCGAAGCTGAGGCCGGTCGCTAGGAGGGGCAGCGCCCCGGCGACCACCCCGGCCGCCACGAGCAGGCGCATCTGCGGCTGCAGGCGCCTGGTGCCAAACACCTCCTCGATGAAACGCGCTCCGCGCCATGAGATCGCGACCATGACCCGCTCGAAGATGCGTTTTCCCTGGATCTTGCCAAAGAGCGGAACGTGGTCGGCGTGTTCCAGATAGTTGCCGGCGATCAGGTACAGCACGAAACCCGCCGCCAGCGCGATCGCGCTCATCGCCAGCGGCAGGTTGAAGCCGTGCCAGATGGCAAGGCTGTAGGCGGGCGTCGCAGACCCGAGCACCGAGGACACCGCGGCATGCAGGAACGGTCCGACCGTGTATCCGGGGAAGATGCCGACGACGAGGCAGGCGACCACCAGGAACAGCACCGGGAACCGCATCCAGAAGGGCGGCTCGTGCGGGTGTCGCGGGAAGCTCTCGGGCGGGGCGCCGAGGAAGATCGAGTGGATGAGCCGGATTGAGTAGGTGACCGCGAAGGCGCTACCGATCACGGCGGCATAGGGCGCGATCGCGTCGACCCATGAATCTGCGTGGGTTTCGACCGCTTCTGCGAAGAACATCTCCTTCGAGAGGAAGCCGTTCAGCAGCGGCACGCCCGCCATCGAGGCGCTGGCGACCATGACCAGCGTGCCGGTGATCGGCATGTAGGGGAAGAGGCCGGACAGCTTCCGCAGATCGCGCGTGCCGGCCTCGTGGTCGATGATCCCCGCAGCCATGAACAGCGACGCCTTGAAGGTCGCGTGGTTCAGCATGTGGAAGATCGCCGCGACGGCCGCGAGCGGGCTGCCGAGGCTGAGCAGCAGCGTGATCAACCCGAGATGGCTGATCGTGGAATAGGCGAGCAGCCCCTTCAGGTCCTGCTGGAACATCGCGAAGAAGGCGCCGAGCACCAGCGAGGCCATCCCGGCCAGCCCGAGTATGGTGAACCACTCCGGCGTTCCGGAAAGCACTGGCCACAGCCGGGCCATGAGGAAGACGCCCGCCTTCACCATGGTCGCCGAATGCAGGAAGGCCGACACCGGGGTCGGTGCCGCCATGGCGTTGGGAAGCCAGAAATGGAACGGAAACTGCGCGCTCTTCGTCAGCGTGCCCAGAAGGATGAGCAGAAGCGCCGGCACGTAGAGTTCGCTGGAGCGGATGCGGTCGCCGGAGGCCAGTACCGTGTCAAGGTCGTAGCTGCCGACGATGTGGCCGATGACGAGCACGCCGGCCAGCATCGCCACGCCGCCTATGGCCGTCACCGTGAACGCCATCCGCGCTCCGTCCCGCGCCGACTGGTGGTGGTGCCAGTAGCCGATGAGCAGGAACGAGAAGATGCTCGTCAGTTCCCAGAAAACGACCAGCAGGATCAGGTTGCCGGAGAGCACGACGCCCAGCATCGAACCCGTGAACGCCAGGAAGAACAGGTAGAAGCGCCGCACCGGATCGTCGGGCGAGATGTAGTAGCGCGTGTAGATGACGACGAGGAAGCCGATCCCGCTGACCAGGAAGGCGAAGATCCACGAAAAGCCGTCCATTCGCAGGACGAAATTCAGCCCCAGCGAAGGGATCCATTCGATTCTGTGCTGGATCGCCTCGCCTGCGCTGATCGAGGGATAGAGTGAAATGGTCAGCGCCAGGCATGCAAGCGTCGTCACGCCCGCGAGCCGTGTCACCGGCGGGCGCGAATCCGTGGGAAAGAACACTGCCGCCAAGCCCGCCAGAAACGGCAAGGCCACGATGAGTAGTAGCGGGTAGTGCTCCATCACGCTCCTTATGATTGCCTGGGGCTGTCCCGCGTACTTAAGCCATCAATCTTGATCCGCCAACGTCAGACTGGGCACTCCGCGCGCGAAGGACGGTCGCCGTGCGAAGCCGCCGACCGGGACCGGCTCCACCGACAGGACCTCGACCCAGGGCGGCTCTGCAAACGCGCTTCCGACGATGACTGCGCGGTCCCCAGTCGACAGCCCCAGCAGCGCGATGCCGAGAGGCGATGCGACAGAGAGTTCAGCGGACGGCCACATCGCATCCTCGGGATGGATCAGAAGACGTCTCTGGTGCCGGCCTGTCCCCTCGATTCGGAAGGTGACGAATCGGTCGAGCGCGACCGTGCCGCCGGGGATGCGATCCGGCTCACGCACGTCCGCCCGCCGAAGCTTTTCCTGCAGCAGGGAGCCGAGCGGATCGAACATGCCGCCGAGCGCCTCCGCCAGAGCCTGCAGGCGCGCGTGGTCGTTCGCCGGCACGATCGCCGGCGACAGGTGTGGTGCGGTCGTCATGGATGTCTCCTCTTGCAAGGCGCCGCTCCGAGGAGTCGGAGCGGCCGGCGCAGGGCATGGGGTGGGACGCGGTGCTGCTGCCCCGGACGCCGTCAGGCGGCCGACGGACCGGGGTCGTCGAAGCCACCGGATCCCGTCGTCACCACACGCGGCTGGTCGTGCAGCGCACCACGGATCACTGTGAGCGTAGGCTTGGGTCGCACGGCATCGCCAAGTCCCGGCAGCAAGGCCTTCGCGCGCATCGCGGCTTCCGGCTGGAAGTGCAACTTTTCGAGCAGGATGCGTTCCTCGACGCCCTCGCTGTTCGTCAGCACGAAGGACTGGCCCTCGGTGAGGCCGAGCAACGCCAGGCCCCGCGGCGTGGTGATCGGCAGGAACAGGCCGAGGGCCGAGTTCACCAGGTCGTGCGAGATCACCCGCGTCTCCGGGCCGCGCCCGTCGACGCGGAAGGTGACTCGGCTGCTCATCGTGGCAACGTCTGCTGGCACGTCCTCGCGAAAGACCACCTGGGCGGTCTCGATCTTGCGTCTTAGGATCGGTTCCAGAGAGGGATCACGACCGAGGTCGCGGTCGCGCATTGCCTCGAGGATGGTGAAGTCCTTCGCCGTGAGGATACAGGTCTCTTCTTGCATCGCAGGTCTCCATCGCTCCGCCCGGGAGCGGTTGCGTCGTGAACGGAATGGAGAATCCCCTGGCCGCCGCGGCGGCGCAGGGGCTACGCACCTGCGATGAGGCAGCCTCCGTAGAGCGAGAGGCGGGAAGGCGGCAGCACGTGGATCACAGTGCCGGCTCTCCCTGCGCCGGGGTTACCATGTGTGAAGCCTCGACACTCTCGACCGTGAGGCGGTGGACGCGGCCGTCGCGCGCCGTCCAGTCGATCGACTGGCCGACCGACAGGCCGATCAGGGCGACGCCGATCGGCGTGAGGATCGAAATCTTGCCAGCCTGGATGTCGGCCTCTCCAGGAAACACCAGCGTGACGCGGCGGTCCTCGCCGAGGTCGCTGGTGAAGCGCAGGGTGGACCCCATGCGCACGACGTTTTCGGGAAGGCGGCCGTCGTCGACGATCCGAGCGCGGTCGAGTTCCGTCAGGAGTTCCTCCGCGACTTCCGCGTTCCTGTCGAGATGGGATTCTGCCAGGCGCGACAGCCGCTCATGGTCGGAGCGGGTCATGGTGATGGCAGGCTTGCGATGTCTCTTGGTGTTGGATGCCATGTCCTGGGCCCTCCTTGTACATGTGCGACCCGGACGCACGGCGACGCCCCGGTCATGTTCTGGTTGTTGGATTTGAGGTGTCGCTTGGAGGCTTCACGCTGTCCCGAGGTCGGGAAGCTAGCCTATGCCCCGCGGCCGGGGCGCGACACGACCTGGCCGGGGGTTAGCTGCCCGCGATGGGGCAAGCCCTCTCGATGGAAAGTGTAAAGCGCTCGGTCGACATGCCTTCAACGTGGGATGGCGAAAGCGGAAAGTCAAGCTCGCCTCGGCACGCGCCGGCGGGCGCAGCAGGCCAACCGTGCTGGCTGCGCCGGCGGCATACCGAACGATCAGTCTCGCGTGAAGATCGTCGGCGACGCCGTTATGGGCCCCCTGGACCGCCTCGCCGGCCCCCTACGCTCGGCACGATCAGCACATCGCAGGGAACCGCCTCGAGGATGCTTGACGCCACGCTGCCGATGAGGGTGTGCAGCAGCCCCGTTCTCCCATGGCTCGCGGCGACGACGAGGTCGGTATCTGCCTCGTTGGTCAGGATCTGCAGGCCGGTCACGGGATCTCCGCGCCGCGCGATGACCTGGAAGCTGAGGGCCGCATCCTCGCCGGCGACCTCCTTCAGGAAGACGCGGACCTGATCTTCGGCCGCGATCTCGGACTGCCGGTCCTCGTCCTCCGTCCTGTCATCATCCATGAGGCCCCGGTAGGGCAACTCGAACGCGTGGAACAGCACCAGCCGCCAAGACGAAAACCATCTCGATCCAACCGTCAGGGCAAGGCTGGAAGCAGCAGACAGGTCGGTCGCGACAACGACACGCTGGTTGGTCTCCAGGACCTTCTTCTTCACCACCAGCGTGGGGATGGGGGAGGTTCGAGCCAGCGCCGTCACCGTGCTTCCAACGAGCACCTGCGCAAGCGGGCCGTTCCCGGCGATGCCCGTCACGATGAGGTCCGCGCTCTCCCTGGCGGCTGCGGCGAGGAGCACCGCGTCGGACGGACCTTCCTCCACCACCACCGACGAGCGCAGACCCTCGATGCAGGCAAACTCTTCGCGCAGCGCCTCGGCGTTGCGCATGGCCGCGCTGCGATAGGCGTCGCGCACGGACGTGTCGTCCGTGAGGCCCATGTCGGTGAGGGCATGCACCGCGGTCAGGCTGGCATCCCACTGGAGCGCGAGCTGCACCGCCCGGTCCTGCGCACGGTCGCATCGCGCGGAAAAGTCCGTCGCCAGGATGATGTGTGCGGGTTTGCCACGCACCGATGCGTTCGCCATCGCGGTCCTTCCTTCAACCTCCGGTTCCTTGACCATAGCCTATCGCCGCCACCGCCTGGAACCGACGAATTGGCACGTCGGGTGGCGCAGCGCGACTGGCGCTCAGAGCGGCGAGTCCCACGCGCCGATGTGGCCGTAGATCCGGTTGCGGAGCTGCCGGACGTCCTTGTTCAGCCGGGCCAGGTCGAGGGGCTGCTGGCCGGAGGCGGCAAGCAGCGCCTCGCCGAGGCAGCCGGCCCGCTCCCTCAGCGCCGCGCCTTTCTCTGTCAGCGCGACGACTACCTGGCGTTCGTTTTCCGGGTTGCGCGTGCGACGCACCAGGCCCGACGCCTCGAGCCGCTTGAGCAGCGGCGTCAGCGTGCTCGATTCCAGCGCCAGCTTCTCGGCGATGGCGCCGACCGTCTGCCCGTCCTCGCGCCAAAGTACGTTCAGCACGAGGTACTGGGGATAGGTCAGGCCAAGCTCGTCGAGAAAGGGCTTGTAGAGGCGCTGGATCGCGATGCCCGCTGAATAGATGGCGTAGCAGAGCTGGTCGTCCAGCGGCACAGGTCGGTTGGCTGTCTTGGCACTCACGGCGGATTCCATCCGGCGCCGGTCGGCGCCGCCTCGGTTCATGCAACATATATCGCGATAAAGATTGCTCTGGACAAGGGTTCGTGTGTTCTATATATGACAGTTATCGCAATAATCATTATCGTGCAAAAGACGAAAGGACGACAGCAATGACCTCGAAGTCCAAGTCCCTGCTCACGGCCGCAGTCGCGACAGCGGCCCTGACGATGGCCACCCTGGCGCAGGCCCAGGAAACCATTCCCGCCGATCAGGCCGTCAAGAACGTCGTGCTGGTGCATGGCGCCTTCGCCGATGGCGCCGGATGGCGCGTCGTCTACGACAATCTCACGGCGCGCGGCTACCATGTCAGCATCGTGCAGAATCCGCTGACCGCGCTGGCCGACGATGTCGCCGCAACGCGGCGCGTGCTGGATCGGCAGGACGGCCCGGCCATCCTTGTCGGTCACTCCTGGGGCGGCACCGTCATCACCGAGGCGGGCGTCCATCCCAAGGTGGCCGGGCTGGTCTACGTGTCCGCCCTTTCGCCCGATGCCGGCGAGACGACCGCGCAGCAGTACGAAGGCTTCGCCGCGACGCCGGAATTCGTCATCGACGTCGGCGAGGACGGGTACGGCTTCCTCAACCCGGACAAGTTCAAGGCGGGCTTTGCCCATGACGCCAGCGACGCTGACGCCGCCTTCCTGCGCGACTCCCAGGTTCCGATCAATATGTCGGTCTTCTCCACCCGGCTAGAGAATGCTGCCTGGCACACCCGTCCGAGCTGGGCGGTGATTGCGACAGAGGACAGGGCGTTCGACCTCGCCATGCTACGCCACATGGCCGAGCGGATCGGCGCGAAGGTTACCGAGGTCCCCGCCAGCCACGCGGTGTTCATGACCCAGCCGGAAGTTACGGCCGATACCATCCACGCCGCCGCCCAGGCCGTTTCGACCACAGTGCAGTAGAGGCGGGATCGGCCCCGGCCGTCGGGGTCGCGGTCGGATGGACGGATCCGGTCGCGACCCCGCTTCCAGGTCACTTGCGTGCTTGATGCGTTGGCGGCCAAGCGCGGGCCGGCTTGCCCGAGACGATTGCGAGGGGCGTCTGCGCAGATCTTCCTCGGGCGACCCGGAGGGCTGGACCATTGTCGGCCCCGGGTCATGGATTTCCATGAGGTGCCGCCTAGCAGCCCGGGGACTAGGGTAGGGCATGCATACGCGTGCCCAGACATTGCGGAGGCGTGCTACAACCGGCGCCGACAGATCCGAGCCCCTCCTTGCGTGGCAGGAGACGCCGATGCCCGTCTGGTTCCGCCGTCCTCAGCTCTTGCACCTGGGACTGTTCTTCGCGGCCTACGTCGCCGGGTGCGGGTTTGCCCAGGCGCTGGCGATCGTGCCTGAAATAACCGTTTCGGTCTGGCCGCCGGGTGGAGTGTTCATCGCGACGCTCATCCTGACTTCGCCACGTACCTGGCCCTGGTGGGTCTTGACGGGCGGCCTGGCGGAGATGTTCGCGCAGCTCGTATGGTTCCATGACCCTCCTGCTGCAGGCTTCCTGATCTATGTGGGCAACGCGCTGGGAGCGGTCGTCGGCGCGACCCTGGTGAACGGGGCCAATGGACGCCCGATTCGCCTGGAAACCATGCGGGAGGTTCTCGCCTTCCTGGTGCTCGGCGCCTGTGTCAGTCCGCTCGTCAGCGCGACGGTAGGGAGCGCCACGCTCGCCTGGTTCGGCATTGAAGCCCAGACCTTCGCGGCGGTTTGGCCCCTGTTCTGGATCGGCGACGCGACCGGGATCCTGCTCATTGCGCCGCTGACCCTCGTCGCGATCCGCTATGGGCGTGACAACACGCAACTCACCGCCTCGGAACGTCTGGAAGCCGGCATCATCGCCCTGATCTTTCTGGCGATTGCGGCGCTTGCGCTGAGCGGCGACTACCTGCCGACGCCCTACCTCACCATGCCACCCCTGCTTTGGGCGGCGGCGCGTTTCGAGTTCAGGGGGGCAGCCGGCGCGCTTGCGTTGCTCGCCCTCGTCACGGTGGCGCTGACGATTTCCGGGGGCAGCCAGTTCGTTGGCGACCCGGAGTCGCAGAGGGCTCGCCAGATCGATCTGCATGTCTTCCTGGCGATCTCGGCCCTTACCGCGCTGATCGTCGCTGCCATCTCGCGGCAGCATCAACTGGCGTTGCTGAAGGTCCGGCAAAGTGAGCGCCAGCTTCGGGAGCTGATCGACACCGTGCCCGCCTTCATCTGGTGCATGACGCCGGAAGGAGTGCCCTCGTACCTCAGTCCTCTTGCAAGGAAGGTCACGGGCGTCGGACCGTGGAATCTGGTTGCGAAGGACGGCTCCCGATCGCTGGCGGCGTTGGTTCATCAGGACGATCTGGCCGCGATGGAAGTGGAGCTGTCGAACTCAGTCGACGCTGGTAGGCCTTTCCTGTGGAAGTACCGGCAGCGTCAGGCTGATGGCTCGCATCGCTGGGTGGAATGCCGCGCGGAGCCTTTGCGCGACGAGAACGGCGCGATTGTCCAGTGGTACGGGGTGGCCGTCGACATCGAGGATGTCACGAGGGCACAGGAAGCGCTGTCGGACCGCGAACGCGAACTTTCGCAACTCGTCGACCTCGTTCCGAGCCATGTCTGGCGCCTGGGCCCCGATGGCGAGCCGGTCTTCTTCAACAAGCGCATGGCCGACTTCATCGGAATGGACGTCTCCGGCACGGATAGGCCCGGCATGACCCGCCTGGCGGCCATGATCGATGCCGTGGTTCACCCTGACGATACGGCGCCTTTCGCGGAAGCGATGCGCCGCAGCCTGGCGACTGGCGATCCGTTCGCCATGCGCTACCGCCTGCGCCGCCACGACGGTGTCCATCACTGGATGTCCAGCCGCGCCGAGCCGTTGCGCGACAAGGAGGGGCGCATCCTCCAGTGGTACGGCGTCTGCCACGACATCCAGGACCAGGTGGAGGCCGAGGAGGTGGTGCGGCAGAGCGAGCAGCGCCTTCGCGAACTGGTCGACGTCGTCCCGGTCGCCATCGCCTGCCTGGCGCCGGATGGTGAGCCGACGTTCTTCAATGGTCGCATGACCGAGCTGATCGGGCTTGACCTGATGAAGCTGGACGATCCCGAGGCGAAGAGCCGGGCGGAGGCCGTCATCGCCGCAGCGGTCCATCCGGAGGATGTGCCGGGTCTGACGGAGGCATTCAACCACTCGCTCGCCACCGGAGAGCCGCTGTCCAGGAAGTATCGTCTGCGTCAGACGAACGGGCACTATCGCTGGGTGGACAACCGCATCGAGCCGCTTCGGGATCCAGACGGGAACGTGCTGCAATGGTACGGCGTCTGTGTCGATATTGACGACCAGATGCGGCTCTACAACGACGTCGAGGAGCGCGAAGCGAAGATCAGGAGGCTCGTCGATTCCGACGTCATCGGGATCGTCATCTGGGATCTCGACGGGCGGCTCATCGACGCAAACGATGCGTTCCTCCGCATGGTCCAGTACGATCGCAAGGAGCTGGACGCCGGGATCGACTGGCTGGCCATGACGCCGCCGGAGTGGCGGGAAGTGCATGCGCGCGAGGAGGCCGCGGAGCTGGCCCAGACCGGAAAGATGCAGCCCCGCGAGAAGGAATACTTCAGGAAGGATGGCACCCGCGTGCCGGTCCTTATCGGGGCGGCCTGCTTCGAGGGGCAGTCGAGGCAGGGCGTCGCCTACATCCTCGACCTGACCGAACTGAAGCGCGCGGAAGCGGCCCTGCGCGACCGGGAGCGCGAACTCACCCGCCTCGTGGATACGGTGCCGGTGCAGCTCTGGTGCGTCTCGCCGGGCGCAGAACCTGCCTACATCAACAAGACGATGATGGACTACATCGGCTTGAGGCTTGAGGACTTCGGGGCGGAAGACGGATTGCCCAGCGCCATACAGACCGTCGTCCATCCAGACGACCGGGCGGCCCTGCTGGAAGGACTGACCCGTTCCTTCGAGACCGGCGAACCGTTCGAGCTGAAGTTCCGCAACCGCCGCTGGGACGGCGAATACCGCTGGACGCAGGGCCATGCGGATCCGCTCCGGGACGAGAGCGGACGCATCATCCGCTGGTATGGCGCCAACGTCGACATCCACGATCACGTGATCGCGCAGGAGGCCTTGCTGGAGCGGGAGCGCTTCCTCTGGCAGCTTGTCGAGACGCTGCCGGCGATGATCGATTGTGCCTCGCTCGACGGAGAACCGGTCTATCGCAGCCAGCAGCTCCGACACTTCCTCGGATACCAGCTCGAGGAGCTGGACGAGACGGGGAAATCCCGCCTCGCCGGCACGATCGAGGCCGGCGTCCACCCCGACGATCGGGCCGGCGTCAAGGAAGAGTACGCCCGTTGCCTGCGCACTGGAGAACCCTACGCACGCCGGCATCGGCTGCGGCGCTTCGATGGTGAGTACCGCTGGGTGGAGACCCGCGCCGCGCCGATGCGCAACGCCGAGGGCGCCATCGTGCAGTGGAACGTCATCTGCCTGGACATCGACGGCGAGGTGCAGGCGCAGGAGGAGCTTAGCCTCGCGCAGGAAAGGCTGGCCCGCGCGAGCCAGGCGGCGAGCCTTGCCGAATTGTCGGCGTCCATCGCCCATGAAGTGAACCAGCCGCTGGCGGCGGTGGTGGCGAATTCGCACGCCTGCCAGCGCTGGCTGACGGCCGACCCTCCCAATCTCGAACGCGCGCAGAAGACCGTGGCGCACATCCTGCGCGATGCCAACGCCGCCGCGGACGTCGTCAGCCGCGTCCGCGGCCTGTTCAGGCGGTCGGCCGGAGAAAAGGAGAGCGCCTCGCTCGCCAACATCGTTCTGGAGGCGCGCAGCCTGATGAGCGAGGAGGCGGGCCGGCGGCGGGTCCGCATCGACGTCGACATCGAGAACGGACTGCCGCTGCTCGCCCTTGACCGTCTCCCCATCCAGCAGGTCCTGGTGAACCTCATCCGCAACGGCATGGACGCCATGGATGGCGTTTTGGGTGAACGCGTGCTCGACGTGCGGGTGCGTCGTATTGCCGGAGTGGTTCGGGCGGAGGTCAGCGATTGCGGCGAGGGTATCGCGTTCCCCGACCGGATCTTCGAGCCCTTCTTCACGACGAAGGGAAATGGAATGGGCATGGGCCTCGCGATCTGCCGGTCGATCGTTGAGGCGCACGGCGGACGCCTGTGGGCGGAGAGGAACGAGCCACGGGGCGCGAGGTTCGTGTTCACCTTGCCGGTGGAATCGCAGGTCGCATCATGAGCATGGATGAGCCCATCGTCTTCATCGTGGACGACGATGCCCGGCTTCGGGAGGCACTGGCCGAACTTCTGGATTCGCATGGGATACGCACCGCCGCGTTCGGATCGGCCAGCGAGTACATCAATGCGGAGAAGCCCGACGTACCGGCGTGCCTGATCCTCGACGTCGAGTTGCCGGACATCAACGGACTGGACCTGCAGAGGCAGATCGCCAGCGGCGATCACCCGCCCATCGTCTTCATAACCGGACACGGCGACATCCCGTCTTCCGTCCGCGCGATCAAGCATGGCGCGGTGGACTTCCTCACCAAGCCGTTCAGCGACGCGGACCTGATGAGCGCGATCGAGGCGGCGATTGCCGAGGATCGGGCAAGGCGCACCGCCCGCAGCGAACTGCGCGAGCTGAGGCGACGCCACATGGAACTGACGCCCCGCGAGCGCGAGGTGCTGCCGCTTGTCGTCAGCGGTCTCCTCAACAAGCAGGCGGCGGCCGAACTCGGGATCAGCGAAGTCACGCTGGAGATCCATCGAAGGAACGTGATGCAGAAGATGGGGGCGGCGTCACTCGCCGATCTCGTGCGCATAGCCGAGCGACTGGAAATACCCATCACCCATTCACGCCGAGCCGGAGGAACGCGGGCGTGAGCGAGGAAAGACCCGTCGTGGCGGTGGTCGATGACGACCCCAGGCTACTCCAGTCGCTGGAGAACCTGCTGGAGTCCGCGGGCTACGGCGTCTCCTGCTTTTCGTCGGCGCGATCGCTGCTCGACGGCGGCCTGTCCGGCCTCGACATCCTCATCACGGACATCGGGATGCCGGATATGGACGGCTTCGAGCTCTGTCGCCTCGTGAAGAAGGCGCGGCCGGCCCTGCCGGTCTTCCTGATCACCGGACGCCACGAGATCGGCAATGAACAGCGCGCCCGGGGCGCGGACGGCTTCTTCCGCAAGCCCTTCGACGGGCAGGTCATGCTGGAAGCCGTGGCGAGTGCACTTGGCAGACCGACAGATGGAGGTGAGCATGAGAATTGAGCAGCCGCCGCACCCACGGAGATCGGCGCCGATTTCCTCGCAGCGCAGGAGCGAGCCGGAGGAGCCGCTCGTCGTCGTCGTGGATGACGACGAGTCGATCCGGCAGGCGCTCACCGAGCTGATCCTTTCGGCAGGGTTCCAGCCGGCGAGCTTCAGCTCCACGCGCGAACTGCTGGATGCCGACATCCTGGACAGGGTCGGTTGCCTGATCCTCGACGTGCGCATGCCCGGCGCGAGCGGCCTCGACCTGCAGCGGCACCTGGCGCAGACGGGCAATCCCAAGCCGATCATCTTCCTTACCGGTCATGGCGACATTCCCATGACCGTCCAGGCGATGAAGGCCGGCGCGGTGGACTTCCTGACGAAGCCGGTGCGTGACCAGACCCTGCTCGACGCCGTCGTGGCAGGCGTTGCCATGGATGCCGAGAGGCGTGCCGCATCCGCCGTCATGAACCGCAATCTCGAACGTCTGGAGACACTGACGCCGCGCGAGCGGGAGGTCCTGCATCATGTCGCGCGCGGACGCCTCAACAAGCAGATCGCCTTCGATCTCGGCATCAGCGAGGTGACGGTGAAGCTGCACCGCGGCAATGTCATGCGCAAGATGGGGGCCGCCTCGATCGGCGAGCTCATCCGGGCGTGGGAGACGTTGCCGGAGCCGGTCCGCGCGGCGGGCCGGGCATAGTTCATTCATGCAAGCGCGCCGGTCTGAAGCCCAGCCGGCGCCTTGATGGTCGGGATAGCCTCGAATCGTCGGCTGGAGCGCTCGCCTCAGTCAAGCGCCAGTCCGCCATCGACGGCGATGACCTGTCCGGTCACCCAGTCCGAGGCGGGATCGGCGAGATGGACGACCCACCGGGCGATGTCGTCCGGCTTGCCGCGACGACCGAGCGGGATCTTCTGGCGCTCCGCCTCCTCGATTGCCGCGGCTTGTTCAGGGGGGAGGCCCATCATTCCGGTGAGCGCGCCGGATTCGGTCGGCCCCGCCGCTACCGCGTTGACCCGGATCCGCTGGGGAGCGAGTTCAAGGGCCCAACAACGCGTCAGATGCTCGAGCGCGGCCTTGCTTGCGGCATAGTGCGACAGGCCGGTGCCGGGCTTGTGGCCCAGCGTGCTGGATATATTGATGATTGCGCCCTGCGTCTTTTCGAGGTGCGGGAGAGCGGCCGCGGCAAGCAGGCTCGGGCCGACGACGTTCACGGCGAAGATGGCGTTGACGCGTTCCGCCGTTGCATCCTTCAGCGGCATCAGCGCCCCGGCCCCGGCATTGTTGACCAGTATGTCGAGGCGTCCCCACGCATTGATTGCCGTGGTGATCGTGCCTGCCGCATCATCCGGAGCCGCCGCGTCGGCGACGAGTCCCATGATGTTCTCGTGGCCGTAGGCGACCTCGTCGAGCGCCGTCTTGCGACGTCCGGTGACCAGCACCTTTGCGCCTTGTCGGGCGAGGCCGAGCGCAGTTGCGCGACCTATGCCCGAGCTTCCGCCAGTGACAATGGCTACCTTGTCCGTGAATGTCATGGATGCAGTCCTGGCATGTGATGGGGCGGCTTGGCTGGAGGCGCGCCCCACCCGCCCGGGAAGGTGGCGGCGTCGCCGCGATTCGAGCACGGCGCCAACGGGTACATGGCTCACTCGAAGGGGATCACGAGTTCGGTCTCGTCCGTATCGACGACGAACACCGCGAGCAGCCGGGCAGGTTCGGTCGCGCTCGCATTGGCGCTGACGGCATGGCGGTCGCCCGGGAACTCGGACCAGCTTTCGCCGGCACGATAGGTGATTTCAGGGCCGTCGTTCACCTTGCTGCGGATCGCGCCCTCAAGGACCGTCGCGTAGATGAACGCGGACCTGGGGTGGAAATGCCCGGGGGAATTCCCGCCGGGTACGTAGTTCACGAGCACGCCGCGCATGCTCTTGCCGGGAACGTTGGGAAGCGGCTGGTCGTAGACGAGGGTCACGTTGCGAAAGATTTCGCGGTTCGTCTTTCCCGCCGTCTCGTCGGCCATCGCTGCCGTTGCGGCGAGGGTGAGGGCTGCGCTGCACAAAAGGGTCCTGATCATTGTCCTGGCTCCTGTTTCGCTGGGTGGAAAGGGGGATCGCCGGCGCTGGCGAGGGCGACCGGCGATCGGGTTCTCGCGGGAGGGGGCGGCGAGAACCTAGGAACGGATGAAGGCGAGCAGGTCGGCGTTCACCACGTCGGCGTGAGTGGTGCACATCCCATGCGGGAAGCCTTCGTGCACCTTGAGCGTGCCGTTCTTCAGAAGTTTCGCGGACAGAGGCGCGGAGTCCGCGAAGGGCACGATCTGGTCGTCGGTGCCGTGCAGGACCAGGGTGGGCACGTCGATCGCCTTGAGGTCCTCGGTGAAGTCGGTCTCGGAGAAGGCCTTGATGCCGTCGTAGTGCGCCTTGGCGCTGCCCATCATGCCCTGCCGCCACCAGTTCCGGATGACGCCCGGGATCGCTTCCGCACCCGGCCGGTTGAAGCCGTAGAAGGGGTTCGATGCGAAGTCGAGGTAGAACTGGGCGCGGTTGTCGGCGAGGTTTTGGCGCAGGCCATCGAACACCTCGATCGGGAGCCCGCCCGGGTTGGCTGGCGTCTTGACCATGATCGGCGGCACTGCCGCGATGAGGACGAGCTTGGCGGTGCGTCCCTTGCCGTGGCGGGCGACGTAGCGGGCCGCTTCGCCGCCGCCGGTCGAGTGACCGATGTGAATGGCGTTCGTCAGGCGGAGATGATCGACCACGGCGGCTGCGTCGGCGGCATAGTGGTCCATGTCATGACCGTCGCTCACCTGGGCGGAGCGGCCATGCCCGCGCCGGTCGTGGGCAATGGTGCGATATCCCTGCGCGACGAAGAAGAGCATCTGCGCATCCCAGTCGTCCGCGCTGAGCGGCCATCCATGATGGAAGACGATTGCCTGTGCATCCTTCGGGCCCCAGTCCTTGAAGTAGATCTCGGTGCCATCGCTTGTCGTTATGGTGCTCATGTCCAATGATCCTTGCGGGGGCTTCGGCGTTCCGGCGCTCTTTTCTTGCGCGGCGGCGAATGCAGGCAGCCCGGTTGCGATGCCGGCAGCGGCGGCGCCGCGAAGGACGGTCCGGCGGCTTGCCAGTGGTGACAGGTTCAGTTTGTGGTTCATCGTCGGGTTCCTGGTTATCCGGACCCGCTGTCACGCCGCGACGCCGGTGGCGCGACTGCGGCCACGTTCGAACCAGTCCTCGAAGGTCTGCGAGCCGATGCGCGCGCCGGGGCCGGGCACGAGAGAGCGATCGTCCAGCTCGGTGCCGAAGTAGAGCGTCTGCGAGTCGCCGATCACCTTCCTGGGGTCGTTGGTGAGCTTCAGGAACCGCGCGACCAGCGCGTCCATGCGGACGGGCTCCGGCCCGGCGATCTCCATCACGCCGTTGATCGGCTCCGAGAGGGCGACGTCGGCCATGACGTCGGCGACGTCGTCGGAGGCGATGGGCTGGAAGAGGGCCGACGAGATCGTGACCGTGTCGCCGGCCGCTCCGGACTGCGCGATGCCGCCGAGGAACTCGAAGAACTGGGTCGAGTGGACGATCGTGAAGGGAATTCCGGATTCCCGGATCAGCCGTTCCTGCGCCATCTTGGCGCGCAGGTAGCCGCTGCGGGGCAGGCGCTCCGCGCCGACCACGGAAAGCGCGACGTGGTGCTTCACGCCGGCCGACTTCGCGGCCGCGAGGAGGTTGCGGCCCGAGGTCTCGAAGAACGCCAGGACCGCCTTGTCCTCGAAGGACGGAGAGTTTGCCAGGTCGATGACGACCTGCGTTCCCGCGAGGGCCTCTGCCAGGCCTTCGCCGGTGATGGTGTTGACGCCGGAGTTCGGCGAGGCGGCAAGCACCTCGTGACCCTTCCTGCGCAGTCTCTCGACTGTCTTGGAACCGATCAGGCCAGTACCGCCGATGATAACGATTTTCATGTCATTCTCCTGCATTGTGGATGAAGGCGATCGCGTTGCGTTTCGACTTCAGCGTGGGGGGTGAAAACGGATGATCGTCTGATCGGGACTTGCCGTTGGCGGCGATCATCGATGCACCCGACAATGCGCCCTATCCGCACTCGAAGACATTCGACGCACCGCTCGGTCGGGCGATCCGAAAGTCTAGGACCGGCACGCCCCGGGAAAGGCGGTGGCCGCAAGCGACGAGGCCAGCGGGTCCTCGCAATCGAACGAATGCGGGCTGCGCTACCGAATGCGTCGCTGGGTAATTTGGAGCGAGGAGGGCTAGCTCACCCCTGTGCCCCGTGCTTGCCGTTGCTCAGCACGCGTCGCAGCGGCGCTGCGCGGAAGGCCGTTCGCATAGCGTTGAGCAGTGCCGATTTCGCGTCGGCGTGCTGTTGGCTGGCGCCGTCGCTGCCATCGGGTGGTGACATGCGGGCCGCGAGGATCGTGGCCAGCTCCTCGGCCATCTCGGGCCTGTCGAGAAGCAGCGGGGCGAAGCTCGGGTGGTCGATCTCGTAGACCACGACATGGTTCATCGCACGCAATGTCGAGGTCTCGCCGATGCCTGCGAGCAGCCCCGTCTCGCCGAAGAAATCGCCGGGAGCGAGATGGCCGACCACCTGCGCGTGATGGCTTTCGTCGCCGCGCTCGCGGACTATGATGCCGGCCCTGACAATCATGAGGCCGGGCAGCGTTCCTCCCTCGCGGACGATGACATCGCCCTTTCGATAGGTGCGCAACGTCACCGTGGCGGCAAGCGTTTCCTTTTCGTCGTCGGTCAGTTCCGCAAAGAGCGGTATGGCGTTGATGAGGCCGCGTGGCGTGACCTGCGCCTGACCCGTCGTGTCATCGGCCGGCGGCTCCTGCGTGGGCATTGCAGACGTAGGCGGCGCCGCAAGCCGCAGTCCGGCGGACTTTGCATGACGATAGACGAGGTCGAAGATCTCGTTCCGCGCGGCGGTTCGCTGACCGACCTTCGCCACGCGGAAGGCCAGCTCCACCTCGACCGCCGTTGCGTCGAGCCCCCGGATCGCCACGACTGGCGGAGGCTCCTGCAGGATGATGTTGCTGCTCGCCAGCGCGGCGTTCATGACGTCCGCGATGACGGCCGGCATCCGGGTCGGCGACAGCCTGATCGTGACGGTGAGCACATGGCTCTCTTCGGGGCGGCTGACATTGGTCACTCCGGCCTTTGCGAGAAGGCTGTTCGGCACCGCAACGACGTTGTGCGCGGCCGTCAGCAGGTGGGTGGAGCGCCAGTTGGTTTCGATGACGCGCCCCTCGCTGCCGTCGCCGAGCACGATCCAGTCGCCGAGCACGTAGGGGCGGCCGAGGTTGAGCGCGATGCCCGAAAAGACGTCGCTCAACGTGTTCTGCAGTGCCAGCCCGAGGATGATGGCGAAGACGCCGGAGGTCGCGACCAGTGTCCCGACCGGCGCGCCGAAGACGAAGGCGAGGATCGACAGAATCATGCCGACATAGACGACGCCGACGACGATGTCCTGCAGGAGGCGCGCCTGGCGTGGCTTGTGCTCGAAGACGAGATAGATGCGGACGAATCCGATCAGCGCCCAGGCGAGGTGCACCCACCAAAGGACCTTGGCCGAGGCGACGAGGATCGCGCTGGCGGTCGAGCCTTTGCCCCATGCGGGCTCGAAGGGCGTGACGGACCCGTCGAGCAGCAGCGCCGACATGGTCAGGAAGAAGGCGATCTGGACGACCAGCCTGGTGGTCGAGCGCCGTTGCGGAATGACGTGCCAGATCACGATGCCGGCAAGCCCGACCAGCACCATGGAGAGGTGAGGCGCGTTCCACCCGTTCATGACCGGCTCCGAAACTGTCTGGTCTTCGCGTCATTCCCGCTTGCCGGCGCGGGCCGCCTGACGGGACCGGAAGGCCCAAGAAAGCCCGCCGAAGTCCGTCAGCCGGTTTCGGGCGAGGCGCGATCGGGCCCGCCCCTGCGGACCGCTAGGCCGCCGCAGGGTTCGTGCACGCTGTCGCAGCCTGGCGCCTGGACGGTGCCGAGGGTCTCGTCCGTCAGGCGGCGGATGGTGCGGGCGCAGCGCCCGCACCGGGCCCTGCAGCCGAGCCCGCCGTAGAGACGGCTGATCGAGCGTGTCCGCTCCGCCGCGACCGCGTTGCGGATATCCCGGTCGCTCAGGGCGTTGCATGAGCAGACGATCATGGTGCTGCAGCTCCCGTTGGACTGGACGACATCAGTATTCCCAGGGGCCCGGCACCCAGCGGAAGGCATCCCCCTCGACGGCGACGTGGCAGACCGAAGGGAAGGACAGGTGCGTGGCCACCAGCGCTTCCCGGTTTGCGGCCAGTTCCTTCAGAAGGCGCACGCGCACACGCGCCGCCTCCTCGGGGTCGTGCTCGAAGCCGTTGTGCCAGTCGGGATGGTCGAACCCGACCTGGAATACGGCGTCGCCGGCGAAGGTCAGACGGCTGCCGCCGGAGGCGAGGCGCACCACGCTGTGGCCGGGCGTGTGGCCGCCGGTACGCTGCGCGAGTATGCCGGGCGCCACCTCGAAGTCGTCGTCGAAGGTCTGCAGCTTCCCGTGATATTCCTCGAGGAAACGCTTGCCTGTCCGCCGGAGCGCCTCGGGGAAACCCGGAGGCATGGACACACGGGAGAAGTCGGGCGCCTCCCAGAACTTCGCCTCGGCCGCCGCCACGTGGATGCGCAGGTCGGGCCGTAGTCGCTCCTTCACCCCATCCACCAGCAGTCCGCCGACATGGTCCATGTGCAAGTGGGTCAGCACCACGTCTGTGACGGAGGAAAGGTCGATGCCTGCGGCTTCCAGGCGCTGCGCAGTGTGCCCGGCTCGTGGCAGGTCCGGGAATTCCACGCCCATGCCGGCGTCGATGAGGATGGTCCGGTCGCCGCTGCGCACGAGCACCACGTTCAGCGCCCATTCGAACACGTCGGGCGGCAGGAACATGTCCTCGAGCCAAGCCGCCCGCACGGCCGGGTCGGCGTTGTGGGCGAGCATTGCGCCCGGCAGCGACAGCACGCCGTCGCTGACCACCATCACGTCGATCGAACCGACCTTCAGCGCGTAGCGCGAAGGGACCAGCTCGGGCTCGGGCCTCCCGTGGGCATGACGCGCGGCGACCCGGTCGACGCAATGACTGATCGAGGGGTGTGAGGGGGTATGCAGGGTCATGGCGGTCTCCTGTCGATCGCGCTGGTTGGCCTCATCGCCAACTTCCGCCATCGAAGGTGCCCCGCCCCCGCCGCCGCGGCCATCGCCCGGAGGCCTCGGTCAGCTGACCCAGAAGTCTATGTCGCGCCCGACGAAGATCGAAGGTGGTGCAGCGCCCGTCGCGGTTGTCCGCTTACGGCAGACCTGCGGCGACCCGGGATGCGCTCGCTTCTGGAGCCCGGCGGGCGCGTATCGCGGACGGGCGCCCGGAACCCGGCCATGGCCGAGCCTCCAGGCACCCGTTGTCCAGGAGAGGCTACTGCGGCAGCCTGGGCGCGCGATAGCTCTCGAAATTGCCGCAGACGCTGATCGACTGGCCTGAAATGTGCGGCGCCAGGTCGGACGCGAGGAAGACGGCCATGTCCGCGATTTCCTTCATGTCGATGGCCGCGTGCATCGAGATGTTGTGCAGGAAGTAGGGCATCCATTCTTCCAGCGTCATGCCGCGCGCTTCGGCCTGCTCGCGCATGACGCGCTGCCCGCGTGGGCCGTCGACCAAGCCCGGCAGGATCGCGTTCACGCGTACGCCGATCTCGCCCAGTTCCACCGCGAGCACGTCGGTCAGGCCGCGGACGGCGTATTTAGAGGTGGAGTAGGGCGCCCTGAGCGGCATGCCCAGCCGTCCGGCGACGGACGACATGTTGATGACGCAGCCGCCGCCGGCCTGCCTGAACAGCGGCACGGCCTTGCGCACCATGTAGAACTGGCCGGTGACGTTGACCGCCATCGTCCGGTCCCACTCCTCGTCGGTGATCTCCTCCACGGGCTTCGTGGGGCCGGAAATGCCGGCATTGTTGACGAGAATGTCGAGTCGGGAATGGCGGGCCAGGAAAACCTGGTACAGCGCGTCCACATCCGAGGATTTCGAGACGTCCGCCTTGTGCACGATGGCGTCGGGAAGTTCCTTCCTGACGGCCGCAAGGGCGTCGTCGTCGATGTCGCAGACGCAGATCTGGGCACCCTGTTCGACGAAGCGCTGCGCGATCACCCGGCCGATGCCAGAGGCGCCCGCGGTAATGATTGCCGTCTTGCCGGTGAGGTCCATGGAATGCTCCATTCGCAATTGAGTGCAGCATGGGTCGGAGCAGGGCCCCTGGCGGCGCTGCCGCCTCGGGACCCCGCCGCCGGAGCTGCCCCTTCGGAAGGGGCAGCGGCTTAATGCTGTATGCTGTCGCCTGTCAGTTCGGGCAGAAGGCCACGGGACGGATTGGCGAGCCGGACCCCTCGTCGATGTGCAGCGGCATCGCCATGAAGAGCGAGCGGGGCGTGAGCTGCTCGAGGTTGGTGAGCATCTCGATGATCAGGATGTCGTGCGGCAGCCAGCTCTTCATATGGCCGGGATTGGCCTGCGGAACCCCGTCAATGATGGCGGTCTCGGCGGCGACGGTGTCGGTTGCGACGGCCTTCACCTTGCGTTCGCGGAAGAATTCGCAGGCGTCCTCGGACATGCCCGGGGCGTTCAGCACGTACCACTGCGCCTTCGAATCCGTGCGCCAGTAGCGCTTCATCCAGCCGTAGTTGACGATCGCGATCTCGCCTTCGCCGACCTTCACGCCGGACTTCTCCTCGTAGGCGCGCAGCATGTCGGCGGTAATCAGGTCGCCGGGCTTCAGGTCGCGGTCCGAGAAATCATAGAGCACGGCGGAAGTGAAGAGATGGTCCGGCCGGAAGGTGTCGATCGTCCGGTCCATGCGGTCCGGCAGCATGTGCGCCGGCGCGTCGACGTGGGCTCCGGTGTGCTCGGCCATCATGATGGCCTGGCAATAGTAGCCGTCGTGCTCGTGCGTGACGGCCTTGTCGATGGTCAGGTGCGGATGGGTGGGCCAGCGGGGAATTCCTCGCTCAAGTTTGGGCGCCAGGTCCACCATCCGCATGTTGCCCAAGGTCTTCAGGACGACGTCGATCGCCCCGGTTCCGCTGTCCGTCATTGAAATTCCTCCTAACAGTGACGCGGCGTGCGCCTGCGCTGCAAAAAGCGCCTGCCTCCGCTGGGATGTAAATCATGGCCGTCGCGGGGTCGTCAATCGGTGAAATGACTGATCTGTGATCACGGCGATTGACTTCGACAGCGCGGCTGTTCAATCTCGTTCGACGGGTGCGGAGCCGGTTGGGAGACAGGGCCGCACGCGATCTGCAAAATCTGGAGGAACCGCATTGGCAGAGATTAGGCTGCTGGTGGACAGCAAAAACCACCTTGGCGAGGGGCCGCTGTGGGACGTGGAGGACCAGCGCCTCTACTGGATCGACAGTTCAGCGGCCGAGATCTGGAGCTGCAAGGAGGACGGCTCGGACGTCAAGCTCCACTACGTCCCGACCCACATCGGCTCGATGGCGATTCGCAAGAACGGCGGCGCGGTCGTGGCGCTGGCGAACGGGTTCAGCCTGTATGACTTCAAGACGCAGCGCCTGACCCACATCGGAGATCCCGAGAAGGACGAGCCGGAGAACCGTCTGAACGACGGCAAGGTGGACCGTCGTGGCCGATTCGTAGCCGGCTACATGTCGTACGATCACGATCGCTTTGACGCCAACCGTGGCCAGCGTCCGGTGCGCAATTCCGCGCTCTACAGCCTCAACCCGGATCTGACGATCACCAAGCTGGACAGCGGCATCAAGTGCTCGAACGGTCCGTGCTGGAGCCCGGACGACAAGACCTTCTACTTCTGCGACTCGTACGACGACGTGATGTATGCCTACGATTACGACATCGAGACGGGCGGCATCTCGAACAAGCGCGTCTTCCTGTCGAATCATGAATATCCCGGCACCTTCGACGGCTCGACGGTCGATTCGGAAGGCTACATCTGGAACGCCCACGTGTTCGGCGGCCGAATCATCCGCTACTCGCCGGACGGCAAGATCGACCGCGAGATCGAGTTCCCGGTCCGCAACCTGACCAGCGTCATGTTCGGCGGCAAGAACCTCGACGTCTTGTACGTGACGTCGATGGGGCGGCCGATCAAGGGCGTGCCGCAGCGGGAGCCGCATGCCGGCGGCCTGTTCGCGGTCTACGACCTCGGCGTAAAGGGTCTGCCCGAGCCGCGCTTCGGCGGCTGAGGCTCAATAGAACAGGCCGCCGGTCGTCGCCCGCTGCTGCGGCCTCGACCGGCGGCCTTTCTGTATGGAATTTTCAGGATCGGATCTCAGAGGGCGGCCGACAGCGGCTCGGCCTCTTCCTCGCCGAAGATCGCGATGCGATGGCGGGTGTACCACTTCGCGGTCGCCCAGATGTCCACCTTGAGGTTCGAGGCGGCACGCCGGCCATCACGTCGCTCGATCGCCTGGATGATGCGCTCGTGGAACCTCGTGCCCGTCAGGAAGGGGTCCGAATAGCCCATCCGGTAGGCGACGCCGAGATAGGGCCCGATTCGCAGCCAGAGATTGTTGATGATCTCAAGGAGCTGGGGCATCTCCGCCGCCTCGTAAACCGCGAAATGGAACTCCTTGTTCGCGTCCAGCACTTCGTCGGTGAAGCCGCCCTTGATGGCTGCGATCATCTTCGCGTTGATGTCGCGCAGGTTTTCGACCAGCGACGGCGGCGACTTGAGCGCGGCCTGCTTCGCCGCCATGCCCTCGATTGCCATGCGGATCCGGACGATCTCCCAGAAGAGGGCAGGGGTGAAGGCGGCGACCCGGATGCTGCGACTGGGCGTCTGCACCAGGGCCTTCTCGGCCACGAGCCTCTGCAGGGCTTCGCGCACCGGCATGGCGCTGGTGCCGAGCGCTGCCGCCAGGCCCCGGATGGTCAGCGTCTCCCCTGCAGAGAATTTGCCCTGGTAGAGCGCCTCGCGCAATTTCAGGTACACGCGTTCCTGGAGCGTGCTGACATCGACCGGCGAGAGCTTGTCCGTCATCGTAATGGTTCCATCGTCGGGGGAGGACACGTCACTTCCCGCTCGAGGCTAGGAGCGCACCGAAAGAATGCGCTCCCGGGCCCCTTGGCGCCACCCAGCCCGCTGGACGGCTAGACCTGACGTCCGCGCCGCGCAAGGGTTGGCCTTGCCAATAAACATCGCGCGACATGTGATCACAAATCAACGATTATTTATTGACGACGTTCGCCTTTTGTGGCTCGTATGGCCCCAGCGAACGGGGCCTCGGGAGAGTGGCTGCGTTTGCTGGGGGGTGCCGGAGGGACGTTCGTCACTGCAACTCAGCCGCCTTGGAGCGCCAGGGGATTCGCCTGCATGCCTTGGGCGCTGTCGGTCGTACCTGTCGGCATTCCGGTGGGGCGCACGGGGTCCGGCGCCCGCTACGGTTCTGCGCTGCGCGGTGCAGGCAGTTAGTTGGGAGAGAGAGATGAAATCGATAATCCGGAAGTTCGCGCTTGGCGCGATGGCGGCTGCTGCGGGCATGGCTTTGATGGCGCCGAGCGCTCAGGCTGCCGACGAGAAGTTCAAGATCTTCCTGAGCATGAGCTACATCGGCAACGACTGGCAGGCGGAAGCCGCCAACATGCTCAAGGCCATGGCGTTGCACAAGGACTACGCCGACAAGGTGGACCTTCAGGTCCAGGTTGCCGGCCCGAATGCGCAGAAGCAGATCCAGCAGATCAACTCGATGGTGCAGGCTGGCGCCGATGCCATCGTCGTCTATCCGATTTCTCCCACTGCGCTTAACAATGCGGTCAAGAACGCATGCGCGAAGGGCGTCGTCGTCATTGCCTATGACTCGATCATCTCCGAGCCGTGCGCCTACAACGTCCACATCGACCAGAAGCAGTGGGGCATCAAGTCGGCCGAGTGGCTCGTCGAGAAGCTCGGCGGCAAGGGCAAGGTCGTGATGGTCAACGGCGTCCCGGGCACCACCGTGGACACGCTGCGCATCGAGGGCGCCAAGGAGGTGTTCTCGAAGCATCCCGAAATCGAGATCGTCGCCGAGGCGAACGGCATGTGGAGCCAGGCGGTCGCCCGCACCGAGCTCTCCAAGATTCTCGGAACCCGCAGCTGGGACGAGATCGACGGTCTGTGGATGCAGGCGGGTTGCTACACCGCCAACTCCATGCAGAGCGAGGCCGGCATTCCCGACGACAAGCTGAAGCCCTGCGCGGGTGAAGCCTCCAACGGCGGCCGTATCCAGATGCTGCCCGTCGACACCGAGGTCGAGGGCGCCAACGGCACCTACCGCCCGATGGGCGCGCCGCGCTGGTCGTCCGGCTCGCAGAACTTCACCGGCGCGTTGGCGTTCAAGCTGGCCGTCGACAAGCTCGAGGGCAAGGACATCCCGCAGCTGACCGACGTTCCGCAGAACATCGTCACCAACGAGAACGTCAAGCTGTGCCAGGAAGGCAGCTGGGCCGAGATGAAGGCGGGCTGCAATGTCTTCCAGCCGGCCATCATTCCGAATCCCGGCTGGTTCGCCTCGATCTACTCCGATCTGACTCCCGAGGTCGGCCTGAACGCCGCGCTCGTCGCGCAGCCCGAGGAATAATCCTCCCGTTGACCAAGGGGTGGCTCGCTGCATGCGGGCCACCCTCCAGATTCCGCGTGAGAGTCAGTTCGACATGTCCAACGCTCCGGCAATCCGTATTGCCAACGTCCGCAAGGCCTATGGCGCAACCGTCGCGCTCGATGATGTCTCTGTCTCGATTCGCGCCGGCACCGTTCATGCGCTGCTTGGCGAGAATGGCGCGGGCAAATCCACCATCGTGAAGCTGCTCTCCGGCCTCGTGACGCCGGACAAGGGCAGCGTTGAGATTTTCGGCACGCCGGCGCACTTGTCCTCGCCGCGCGAGGCGCACCGCCGCGGGATCCAGACCGCCTTCCAGGAGATGACGCTCGTCCACAATCTCACGGTTCTGGACAACATGCTGATTCCCGTGGCGCCCGTCGGCCCGACCGGCATGATGAGCCGTAGCAAGGCGCGGCAGAGCGTGAGCGCACATTTCCGCGACATGGGGCTCGACGACATCGATCTGGACGACGAGACCGGCGAACTTGACCTTCCCGTCCGCCAGAAGATCGAGATCGCGCGGGCGGTCTATCGCAAGCCCCGCATCCTGCTTCTCGACGAACCGACTTCGGCGCTGTCGGGGCCGGACGTCGACTGGCTTGGAAACGTCATCCGCACCCTCAAGCGGCAGGGCACGACCGTCGTGTTCATCTCGCATCGGCTGCGCGAGGTCCGCGACTTCTGTGACGAGCTCACCATTCTGCGCGGCGGCAAGCACGTCGCCTCGGGCAACGTCGCCGACTATGACGATGCCGACGTGGTCAGCATGATCGCCGGCCGTTCGCTGATCCACTCCTTCCCGCCGCGCGCTGCGCAGCGCCATGAGATTGGGCGCGAAGTTCTGCGCGCCGCGGGCGTCGGTACCGAAGGCAAGCTGCGCGAGGCATCGTTCAGCTTGCGCGAAGGCGAAATCCTCGGAGTCGCCGGCCTGCAGGGCATGGGTCAGCTCGACCTGTTCCTTTCCGCCTTCGGCGCCATGCCGCTGGCGCGCGGCCATTTCGAGGTGGACGGACAGAAGGTTGCCCTGGGCAGCCCGAAGGACGCGATCTCCGCCCGCATCGGCATCAGCCTCGTTCCGGAGGAACGCAAGACCGAAGGGCTGTTCCTCAAGCTGAATGGCAAGCACAACGCCACCATTCCGATCATCGAGCGCTTCACCCGCTTCGGCCTCATAGACAAGGAGCGCGAGGACAAGGCCGTCTCCGAGGCCTTCCGGCGCGTGGAGGTCGACCGTCGGGCTCTCTGGTCGCGTGCTGACGCCTTCTCCGGCGGCAACCAGCAGAAGATCGCCATCGCCAAGTGGCTCCTGACCGAGAGCCACATCCTGATGGTCTACGACCCTACGCGCGGCATCGATGTCGGCACGAAGAACGAACTCTACCAGCTCATGCGCGCCTACGCCGAGGCAGGTGGCGCGGTGATTTTCTATTCGACCGAAATCCCCGAACTGGTTCACTTGGCGGACCGTGTGCTGGTCTTCTACGCCGGCAGGATTGCTGCGGAACTCGCCGGCGATGAACTGACCGAGGAAAACATTCTGAAGCTGGCACTCGGTTCTGCCAGCAAGGCAAGTGCGGCATGAGTGCAATTACCTCTCCCCAGCTGAACGCGCGTCCCTGGTCGCTCGGGGCGCTGAGGATCGGACGTCATCGCGGCCTGATCACGGCCTTCGTAGCCTTTGTCGTCCTCTTCGCGGTGGTGGCCAATCTGAGCGCCGTGCCGCTGGGCTACTACGATATCGCCCAGCTCACCACGAGTGGCGCGACGCTCGCCATCGCGGCGATGGGCCAGACGGTGGTCATCCTGTCGGGCGGCTTCGATCTCTCTGCCGCCGCGGTGATCTCCCTGGTCAACGTCACGCTGGCCACGATGCCGGCAGATGGAACCATGTCGCCCTGGACGCTGGCCGCAGTCGGAATCGGCATCGGCCTGCTCGTCGGCGCTTTCAACGGCTTCTTCATCGCGTTCCTGCGCCTGCAGGCGATCGTCGTCACCTTGTCGACGATGTTCATCCTGCAGGGCATCACGCTGATCGTCATGGACAAGCCGGGCGGCATGATCGAGCCGGCCTTGTCCGAAATCCTCATCGGCGACTTCATTCCGGACTGGATGCCGATGTCGGGCGCATTGCTGCTGGTGCTGCTGGCCTTCTGGTACTGGCTGAAGCGCACCAAGCTCGGTCTCGCCATCTACGCCATCGGCGGTGACATCGACAGCGCCCGCTCGGCCGGTATCCCTGTCCGTCTCGTCCAGTTCCTGGTGTACGTGATCGGCGGCGGCTTCTATGGCCTCGCGGGCGTGTTCATCAGCGCGCAGACGGGCGCCGGCGACCCGCTGGTCGGCAATCCGATGCTCTTGCAGATGTTCGCGGCGGTTGTGGTCGGCGGCACCGTGCTCGGTGGCGGGCGCGGTGGCCTTACGGGCTCGATCCTCGGCGCCTACGTGCTGATGATTATCGTCAACATCCTGCTGGTGCTCAACGTCTCGGCCTATTTCTCGACGATCGCCGAGAGCACCATCCTGCTGCTTGCCGTGCTCAGCGCCTCGATGCACCGCCGTTCGGTGCTCGCCCAGAACATCCGCCAGATCCTGGCCCGGCTTGCCGCCTGGCGCGAGGGCATCCTTCCGTCGCAGCTTGCGCTGTCGCCGCGCCGGCTCACGCTGGCCGAGATCAAGCGCGATCCGTCGCCGGAGCGGCCTCAGTCCGCCATGGCTCCCTTCCGGGTGCGCCATGCGGAGATCATCCGCTTCGCGCTGCCTGCCTACATCTGCTTCGTCGCCGTCCTGCTGGTGACGCAGTACGTGCTCGGCAATGCGCTGTTCAATTTCAACTACTACAACTCGCTGATCGTGCTGTCCTCGTTCCTCGCCATTCTGGCGCTGGGACAGGGAACAGTGATCCTGACCGGCGGTCTGGACCTCTCCATTCCGTGGACGATCGGCCTGTGCGGCATCCTGCTGGCGGGAATGGTCAAGGGTTCCGACGCCGCCCTGGTCTACGCGGTGCCGATCGTGCTCGTCATCGGCGCGCTCATCGGCATGCTCAACGGCGTGGGCATCGTGGCGCTCGGCCTGTCGCCCATCGTCATGACGCTGGCCGTCAATGGCCTTCTGCAGGGCGCGGCGCTGCTATACTCGGGCGGCACGCCCGACGGCTTTTCCTCGCCGATGCTGCGCGCCTTCATGACCACCAAGATCCTTGGCATGACGCCGGTGGTGCCGTTCCTCGTGCTGTTCGTCGTGTTCGCCGTACTCCTGTTGGGACGGACGGCGTTCGGCCGGCGCGTGTACGCGATCGGCAACAGCGAGCGCGCGGCCGAGCTGTCGGGCATTCCCGTGAAGCGGGTCACCATTGCCGTCTACATGCTCTCCGGTTTCTGCGCTGCCCTGGTCGGCATCCTCCTGACCGGCTTCTCCGGCCAGGCGAGCCTTGGCATGGGCGACGAATACCTGCTGCCGTCCATTGCGGTGGTCGTCGTCGGCGGTGCGCTCATCACCGGCGGCCGCGGCTCCTACATCGGCATGCTCGGCGGCGTCTTCCTGCTGACCGCGCTGCAGATGCTGCTCGCGGGCACGACGATCCCGATCTCCGCGCGCTCGATCCTCTACGGCCTCGTCATCCTCGGCGCCATCATCGCCCTGCGCGACAGGCGCGGGTGAAGAAGGCAACGAACGTCGGGACAATCATGGCGAAAACTCGGCTGTCCGAGAGGCCGGCGATTGTCCCGGCGATCAGCCGGTCGCCACGACGCAGTGGGCCCGCGTTGTAGCGCATCCCGCTGCTCGTCGCTCCCGCACGATCGTCCCGCACCGCGGGCGGTCGGGCAAGGGCGGGGGCAGGACGGGGGCTTCGAGAATCTCCTTCTCCTCGAGCGCTCGCGCTTCATCGGGACGGCGACCAGAGCATCGAGCTGCGGCCCGTGCTCGCCCAACAGACGCATCGCCTCCTCTTGGCATTCGCTGATGATGCAGCCGACTTCCATGTCGACGAGCTTCGCCGTCTCGTCGCTGTAGGGTGTTCGCCCACGAGGCCGCCGCCCTGCCGGTCGAGCCATTGTGGCACGGCGTGCTCGAGCTTGCCGAGCTTGTCGCTCCTGCCCGGCGCCTGACCATCTGGCGCGATCACCTTCGACCGCCGGATGTCGGTCTAGGCGCTCGTGCTGAGCGAACCGTAGACCGCCTCCTCGGCGGCACGGCAGGCCATGATGCCGACGATACTCGCTCGCAGGTTGCCTCCGGAATTTCCAGGCCGGGAACGGGTCTCTCGGCGGAGATGGGGGAGTGATTTCAGTGATTTGTAAAGACCCATCCCTCTCATGAATATTTTCCGAACAGCCTCTTGAAAGTGCGAAATCGAAGACCCAGTTCGTTCACGCGCGCGACGGCCCGCTGAAGCCAGCTTGCCCCGATAGTTGCGCAGATCGTTGGTCAACCTGCCGAGGACGGTCACCCGATAGCCATCCCCGGCGAAGCGAGAGCGGAGTTCGTCGGGAGTTCGAGATGATCGTTTGCTTGTCCAGACGAGCGAAACGGCTTTTCGTCCTGATTGTCGCCGCGTCTATCCCGTCATTCTCGGGCTCCGTGCTGCCCGCCACGGCGCAGCCATCTGCCGATACACCGAACACCGCAGTTCCGCCCCGTCACGCGGGCCAGACTGTCGCCATTGCAGCGAACAGTACCGTCGATCCGATCACCAGACCTGTTCATCCGCCATCCGAAAGGGTGGCCGAACTGCACAGGGCGCCGGGCCATGCGCTCGGCCCCGCCCCTTTCGACCGATTCTGCGGAGGAAGGCGGCTCCTGCCCGTCGCCTTACAGGCCGCGCCTTCCGCTCTGCTGACTGATCATTGTGCAAACGGGAGAACACGATGAGGACATTCACCAGAACGATGATGGCCGCCGCTCTCGGCGTTTCGCTGCTGGTTCCATTGCCGCTTTCCGCGCAGGAATCCGGATCGGCCAAGCAGGAACTCACCGGTTTCTGGCTGACCACATCCTGGCCGGAGATGACCATAAAGCCGGGCGAAACGGAGTCCGTCTCGCTGACGCTCCGCAATGAGAACCTGCCGCCGCAGCGCGCCAGCATCGAGGTGTCGGGTGTCCCGGACGACTGGGAATGGAAGCTGAAGGGCGGGGGCCGGGAGGTGACGGCGGCCATCGTGTCGCCCGATTCGACGGAGCGGCTGACGCTTGAGCTGACCCCGCCGAACAACGCCCCGATCGGCGGCGAACACAAGATCGAGGTGCGCGCCCGCACGGGCAACGAGACGGTGACCCTGCCGCTGGTCGTGCGCCTGACGGAAACCGAGGACAAGGCGGCCGGCCTTACGCTTGAGCCCGAGTTGCCGGCGCTTCGCGGTACGGCCCGAACGACCTTCTCCTTCAAGATCAAGGTTAAGAACGAGGGCGAGGAGGACGGCCTGTTCAATCTGGCCGCGAACGTCCCGAGCGGCTTCCAGACACGCTTCAAGAAGGGCTACGGCTCGGAGGAGATCACCAGCCTGCCGATTGCCGCCGGCGCGTCGGAAACCGTGACGATGGAAGTCATCCCGTCGCGCTCCGTGGCCGCGGGGCGCTATGAAGCTGGGTTCGAGGTCTCCGGCGAAGGGCTCTCCGGCAACACCCAGCTAAGCCTCGAAGTGACCGGCGATCCGCAGATCGTCATCGTCGGGCCGCAGGAGCGCCTGTCTGGCGAGGCCGTTGCCGGCAAGGAGTCGACCTTCACCTTCACACTTGCCAACACTGGCACAGCGCCTGCCACGGATCTGGAGCTCACGGCCACGGCGCCCGCCGGCTGGAAGGCCGAGTTCGAGCCGAAGGAGGTTGCGCAGATTGCGCCGAACAGCACCAGTGAGGTGAATCTCAAGATCACCCCCTCCGAGCAGGCGATCGCGGGTGACTACATGGTGACCGTGCGGGCGTCGGGCGGTCCGGTTTCCGAGAGCGTGCAGTACCGCGTCACCGTCAATACCTCGACGCTGTGGGGTGCCGCGGGCCTCGGCGTGATCGCCGTTGCGGCGCTCGTGCTCGGCGGCGCAGTCATGAGGTTCGGACGGCGATGAGCACGGTCGTTCTCGAAGCGAAGGGGCTTGCCAAGCGCTACGGCGACGCGGTCGCCGTAGCCGGCATCGACCTTTCCGTGAACCAGGGCGAGGTGATCGGCCTGCTCGGTCCCAACGGGGCCGGCAAGACCACCACGATCCTGATGCTGCTTGGGCTGACCGAGGCCAGTGAGGGCCAGGTGAGCATCCTCGGCAAGGACCCGCTGCGCCAGCCGCTGGAGGTCAAGCGCGAGGTCGGCTACCTGCCGGACGCCGTCGGCTTCTACGACACGATGAGCGGCAGGGAGAACCTCACCTACACCGCCAAGCTTGCCGGCATGTCGCGCGACCTGGCGCGTGAGCGCATCGCCACGGCACTTGATAAGGTGCGACTTACGGAAGCGGCGGACCGGCGCGTCGCCACCTATTCGCGCGGCATGCGCCAGCGTCTCGGCATCGCCGAGCTCCTGATGCGCGACTGCAAGGTGGCGATCCTCGACGAACCGACCTCCGGGTTGGATCCCCAGTCCACGCAGGAGCTGCTCGACCTCATCCTCGAACTGTCGCGCGGCGGCATGACCATCCTGCTGTCGTCGCACATGCTGGACGTCGTGCAGTCGATCTGCACCCGGGTCGCGCTCTTCAACAAGGGGCGCATCGGCTTCTTCGGCACGGTCGAGGAGCTGGCGGCGAGGATCGGGCGCGGCTCCTTCGTCATCGACGTGGAGGCCGAAGGCGTCGATCTCGGCGCGCTTGCCGGCGGAGCTGCGGGCGTCACCTCGGTGGCCGCTCCGTCTGACGGCCTCTGGCAGGTGGAAGCGACGAGCGACGTGCGGGCCGACCTCGCCAGGCTCGTGGTCGAGGCCGGCGGCCGGCTGAAGAACCTCGACCTGCGCCGCGCCCGCCTCGACGAGGCCTACAACCGCTATTTCAGGGAGGTAGCCAATGCGGCGTGAAGGCTCTCCGTTCCACGGTGTCGGCACGGTCGCGCTCAAGGAAGCCGCCGACCACATGACCAGCGCCCGCATGCATCTCATCATGCTGCTGGTACTGCTGACGGCGATCGGCGCGGTCTACGGCGCCATCGACCGCATCCGCGACACGACGGCCGAGGACGCCTACCTTTTCCTCAAGCTGTTCACGGTGGCGCGCGAGCCGCTGCCTTCGTTCGCGGTGTTCCTCGGCTTCCTGCTGCCGCTGGTGGCGATCGCGCTCGGCTTCGATGCGATCAACGGCGAGTTCAACCGCCGCACGATGAGCCGGCTCCTCGCGCAGCCGATTTATCGGGACGCCGTTCTCTTCGGAAAGTTCCTGGGCGGCCTGCTGGTCATCGCCATCGCGCTCGTGACGCTGTGGCTGATGATGGTGGGGCTCGGCATGATCTTCCTTGGCCTGCCGCCATCCGGCGCGGATATTGTGCGCAGCGTGTGCTGGCTGGCGGCGACGCTCGCCTATGGCGGCGTGTGGCTGGCGCTGGCAATCGCGTTCTCGACGGTGATCCGCTCGCCTGCGACCTCGGCCCTCGCCGCATTGTCGGTCTGGCTGGTGATGACGGTGTTCTGGGGCATGATCGCGCCGCTGGTGGCGGGCGCCATCGCGCCCATCGATCCGTTCGATCCGCTGACCGTCATCAACCTGTTCGAGTGGCAGCAGGCGATTGCCCGCATTTCGCCGCAGACGCTCTACGGCGAGATCACCCGGCTGCTGATGGATCCTTCGGCACGTGCGGCTGGCCCGTTGTTCGCTTTCCAGCTTCAGGGCGCCGTCATCGGTGCGCCACTGCCGACCATGCAGAGCCTGCTGATCGTCTGGCCGCAGATCTCCGGGCTGGTGGCCGCGATGCTGGTGCTGTTCACGCTGGGCTACGTCGTGTTCCAGCGCCAGGAGGTGCGGGCGTGACCGGATGACGGCTTCGGTCGTGCCCTGCCGAAGCGCTGCGCCAGCTCGTCGATGCCAACGCCCACATCGGTGGCCTCGACGACGGCAAGTTCAGTTCGATGCGCGGGACCGGTGGATCGCCTTCATCACGCTCCCGATCACGAGGGCGCCGGCGCGGAGGAATTCGGCATCGTCAGCGTGACGATCCACGACACCGCGGCCGCCGTATCCGTAGGGACACGCTACGGCGCATTCGAGTACACCGACATCCTGCCCATGTTGCTGGTTGACGGTTCCGTGCGTATCGTCCCCAAGGCCTATCGCCAGCATCGCAAGTCCGCCCGAAAGGGCGGACTTCTCTATTGAGACACTGAAAGGACCCATCATGGGAGAGTTGCACCGGAACCTCATCGACGGCGAATGGGTTGGAGGGGACGCGATCCCCAACATCAACCCTTCGGATACCGGCGACGTGGTCGGCGAGTACGCCCGTGCGTCGAAAGCCGACACGGAGGCTGCGATCGCAGCGGCGAAGGCGGCGCTCCCGTCCTGGTCGCGCTCCGGCCTGCTCGAGCGTCACGCGATCCTGCGCAAGGCGTCGGATGAAATCCTCGCCCGCAAGGACGAACTCGGCAGGCTGCTGGCGCGCGAGGAAGGAAAGACCCTTCCCGAGGCGATCGGCGAGACCGTCCGCGCCGCGCAGATCTTCGACTTCTTTGCCGGCGAAGCTCTTCGCCTGTCGGGAGAAACGATAACGAGCATCCGGCCGGGCGTGACGGTCGATGTCACCCGCGAGGCTGTCGGCGTCGTGGGCGTGATCACTCCGTGGAACTTTCCGATCGCCATTCCCGCCTGGAAGATCGCCCCGGCGCTTTGCTACGGCAACACCGTCGTCTTCAAGCCGGCCGATCTGGTCCCGGGGTGCGCGTGGGCGATCGTCGACATCCTTCACCGGGCCGGCCTGCCGAAGGGCGTCCTGAACCTCGTGATGGGCAAGGGCTCGGTCGTCGGGCAGACGATGCTCGACAGCTCCGACATCAACGCAATCACCTTCACCGGCTCGACCGAGACCGGCAAGCGCGTTGCCCTCGCCTCGGTCGAACACATGCGCAAGGTCCAGCTCGAGATGGGCGGCAAGAACCCGCTCGTCGTTCTCGACGACGCCGACCTCAAGGTCGCCGTCGAATGCGCCGTCAACGGGGCCTTCTTCTCGACGGGCCAGCGCTGCACGGCCTCCTCGCGGCTCATCGTCCAGGAGGGCATTCATGATCAGTTCGTGGGGGCGCTGACCGAGCGCCTGAAGTCGCTGACCGTCGACAACGCCCTTAAGAGCGGCACCGACATCGGTCCCGTTGTCAACGAGACCCAGCTCGCACAGGACGAGAAGTACATCGCGATAGGCCGGGACGAAGGCGCCAGGCTCGTCTTCGGTGGGGAGAGGCTCAATCGCGAGACGCCCGGCTTCTACCTGCAGCCCGCACTGTTCACCGAGACGACGAACCAGATGCGCATCGCGCGGGAAGAGATCTTCGGCCCCGTCGCCTGCGTCATCCGCGTCAAGGACTATGACGAGGCGCTGGCGGTTGCCAACGACACGCCTTTCGGCCTGTCGTCGGGCATCTGCACGACGAGCCTGAAGTACGCCACGCACTACAAGCGCAACGCCCAGTCCGGCATGGTGATGGTCAATCTTCCGACGGCGGGCGTCGATTTCCACGTGCCCTTCGGCGGCCGCAAGGGATCGAGCTACGGCCCGCGCGAGCAGGGCCGCTATGCCGCCGAGTTCTATACGACGGTAAAGACGGCCTACACGTACTGAGCAGCATCAGGACGCCGTTCACGCACGCATCCGGCCCGAGCAGGGATCGACCCCCGGGCCGGGGCAGGGTGGCCGCGACGCGTGGCCACCCGTCCTTCCCTGTCGCGGGATCGCTTTACGAAGCTCCCGGTACCTTCCTGACGGCGTCGGC
>Ga0182742_1000703_pt1 | contig 49250 bp, 46 predicted proteins | sample eDN5th37CBELigMG_FD_128880 | JGI IMG/M metagenome (GOLD analysis project Ga0182742, IMG submission 128880) | Enriched Miracle-Growth compost microbial communities from Emeryville, California, USA - eDNA 5th pass 37_C BE-Lig MG (version 2)... ...
GCGGAGTTCCCAACTATTATAAGTGGTTGGATCAATTCAATAAGCTTAACAATTAAGTGGATTTTCAACACTAGGCTGATTCCTTTTAAAATCTGTGGCATCTGCCAGAGGCTTAACTTTAGTTTTTCGAGCAAGCACGAAAAAATCTGGGCGCAAATACGCCAAGGCGTATTTGATTCTTATAATACGAAAGGTTGTGTTACGTAACAATGGATACAGTTCAATATCTTTCAAATGATAAACATATCGGGATCGTCTATTTAAATCGTCCACCATACAATCCGTTAAGTAGCCAAGTATATAATGAGTTATTCACTTTATTCGAGGAACTTGAAAAGGATTCAGAGGTTCGCGCCATTATTCTTACAGGAAAGGGCGATCGCGCTTTTGCCGCAGGTGCTGATATTAATGAAATGGTCAACTTAAATGGAGCCGACATGATGGAGATGTCAAGAATCTCTCGTCTTGCTTATGACAAAGTTGAATCTATTTCAAAGCCGGTAATTGCTGCGGTAAATGGGCTTGCTTTAGGTGGTGGCTGTGAATTAGCACTTGCTTGTGATTTCCGAATTGGCTCACCAACGACAAAATTTGGATTACCTGAAATTAATTTAGGCATTATCCCTGGTGGGGGTGGAACACAACGTCTTCCACGTTTAATCGGCCAAGCCAAAGCGAAAGAATTGCTCTATTTCGGTGAAATGATTGATGCTGAAAAAGCACTCGAAGTGGGCTTAATCAATAAGGTAGTAGAATCAGAGCGTGTACTAGAAGAAGCGATTGAATGGGCTGAAAAATTAGCCCAAAAGCCACGGATTGCAATGAAAATGCTAAAGACTTCGATTAACCGAGGGACAGAGGTGGATTTACAGGCAGCCTTAGACCTTGAAACTGCTTGTTTCGGAAATGCCTTTGCAAGCGAAGATCGTGTTGAAGGAATGAAATCTTTTGTAGAAAAGAGAAAGCCACAATTTGTTGGAAGGTAAGGTGAAGTATATTGAGCAAAGAAATTGTTGTCATTGATGGTGCACGTACTGCTTTTACAGAATTCGGGGGATCATTTCGTGATGTATCAGCGATTGACCTTGCCGTGCATACAGCAAAGGAAGCAATACGAAGGTCATCAATCCAGCCGGAAGAAGTGGATCAAGTAGTAATCGGAAATGTTATTCAATCCAGTACTGACGCAATTTATATGGCAAGGCATGTCGGGTTAAAATCAGGCATTCCTGAGCATGTGCCAGGATTAACAGTCAATCGACTTTGTGGCTCAGGTTTACAAGCCATCGTAAACGCTGCGCAATCTATTAAACTAGGAGAATCCAATGTTAGCATTGCGGGCGGTACAGAAAATATGAGCCAGGTTCCACATGTTGTTCGTGGGGCTAGATGGGGCTTACCGCTGGGAAAAGCACCAATGGAAGATTACCTCTGGGAAGCACTTTATGATCCATATGGGAAATGCTCAATGGCCATTACAGCGGAAAACCTTGCTAAAAAATATGAGATTTCTAGAGAACAAATTGATGAGTTTGCCTCCCTGAGTCACAAGCGTGCTTTAGCAGCTCAAGAAAATGGTATTTTTGAAAGGGAAATTGTGCCGGTAACGGTGAAAGTAAGAAAAAGTGAAAAGATAATTAATCAGGATGAACATCCACGTGATACACCGGTTGATGTGTTAAATCGATTACCAGCCAGGTTTAAAGAAAACGGTGTAATTACAGCTGGAAACGCAAGTGGCATCAATGACGGTGCAGCAACGATGGTTGTTACATCTAGTGATTATGCCCAAAAGCGAGATTTAAAACCATTAGCGAGATTGGTTTCATGGGGAATTGTTGGCGTTGATCCAAAGTATATGGGAATCGGACCTGCTCCAGCCATTCGTCAAGCATTAGAGCGTGCCAATATGAGAGTAGAAGATTTGGATTTAATTGAAATCAATGAAGCGTTTGCTGCTCAATACTTAGCTTGCCAAAAGGAATTAGGTTTTGATCCAAGCATTGGGAATGTTAATGGTGGTGCGGTTGCATTAGGTCATCCTCTTGGAGCAAGTGGTGCAAGAATCAGTTTATCGCTCATTTACGAGCTAAAGAGAAGAAATAAAAAATACGGCGCTTCTGCCTTATGTATTGGTGGAGGACAAGGAATCGCGGCAATTTGGGAAGTCTTGTAGAGTTAAACAGTCGGGGCTCAGTCCCGACTGACTAAGGAAATTTTAGTTATTGGGGTGAATTACATGAAAAAAGAATTAAGCAAACTTAGTGTTTCAGAGCTTTTAGAAAACGTTTGCAAAAAGGATCCTCATCACGAAGTTTCATACGATGGTTATACACGGCTGTCCTATCAGGAGTTATGGGAGAAGTCTATTAATCTAGCAGCCTCACTACAAGAAATCGGCATTACAAAGGGAGATAAAATTGCGGTTTGCTTACCAAATTGGAATGAATTTGTCGTAATTTATATGGCTGTCTCTCATCTTGGAGGCATCATCGTTCCTTTCAATACTCGTTACCGACAAGATGAAGTTGAGTACATTTTACGTAATTCTGAAGCTAAGATTGCCTTTTTTACCGAAGAATTTGGTGGAGTCAAGCATTATGAACAATTTACGTTAGCTATCCAACGTGTCACAAGTCTTGAAAGACTCATTACAGTTCGGTGCGTGAAAGTTGGCCATATGAGTTATGAGCAATTACTTGAAAGAGTTGACGATCATCCTTTTTCCCCTGTCCCAATCGATTCGGAGTATGATATTTTCTGTATCTTGTATACTTCAGGGTCCACAGGAGCACCAAAAGGGGCGATGCTTACCCATAGTAATTTTGTGAACACCGCGATTATTACCGCTGAAGAGATGAAGTGTACCGAAGAGGATGTCTTTTATGTAGCTGTACCACTTTTCCATGTATTTGGTATGGTGCCAAGCATTCTAAGTACGATTGCTGTAGGAGCACGAATGGTCTTGGCAGAAAAATATAATGCCAAAGAAGCGTTGAAAACCACTCAAAATGAAAGAATCACAGTAAAGCATGGCGTACCAACAATGTTCATTTTAGAGCTTAATCATGCTGAGTTCAAAAATTATGACCTGTCATCTTTAAGAACAGGTATTATCGCAGCGGCTCCGTGTCCTGTAGAGATTGTTAAGCGAATTCGTACGGATATGGGCTGTGATATCGTTGTTTGTTACGGTTTAAGCGAGACATCACCTACCCTTACGATGACTGCTTTTGATGATGACGACCAAATTCGTGCCGAAACGGTTGGAAAGGTACTGCCAGGTGCCGAAGTGAAAATAGTTAACGAATTTAAGGAAGATGTTGGTCTTAATGAAGTTGGAGAAATAGCTTGTCGTGGTTTCGGGATCATGAAGGGCTACTACAATATGCCTGAAAAAACGAGGGAAGCATTGGATGAGGATGGATGGTTTTATTCCGGTGACCTAGGCACATTAGACGAGCAAGGAAACCTAAGAATTGTTGGACGAAAAAAAGAAATGATCATTCGTGGTGGCTACAATATTTATCCAAGAGAAGTAGAAGAAGTTTTCTATACACACCCGGATGTAATGGAAGTGGCCATCGTTGGACTCCCTGACACGGTATTAGGGGAAATTTCTTGTGCTTGCGTAAAAATCAAACCAAATACTTCACCAAGTGTTAAGGAACTTTTGGAGTTCATAAGACCAAAAGTTGCTGACTATAAAGTCCCAGATAAGTTACTGATTATAGATGAGTTTCCGATGACAGCAAGCGGGAAAATTAGAAAAATATCTCTTCAGGATCAATTAAAAGAAAAATTGGGGGCCGAATTAAGATGAGAAAAAAATCTTGGGTGTGGTCATTTCTGGTCATTTGTTTAACTTTATTTGTTATCGCAGGCTGCAGTGGAGGTTCAAAACAAACTGATGGAGAAATCAGTGGAGGCGATGCGAAGTCGAGTGGGGAATCCTCAGATACGATTAAAATCGGTGTCATCGTTGCAGATACTGGTCCAGCATCTGCGTTAGGTAAACCTGAGGCAGATGTTGCTAGATTACTAAACAAACAACTAAAAGACAAAGATTTTAATGGGAAAAAGGTCGAGCTTATCATCGAGGATTATGAAACAGATGATACAAATGCCGTTGTACTTATGAAAAAAATGATTTCAGAACATAATGTTACAGCTGTAGTAGGAGGAACTCAAACCAGTACGAGTGTGGCACTGATGGGTGTAGCTGCTGAAAATAAAATTCCGCTCGTTGCGCTAGGTGTACTGAATGATGACCAATTAAATGAATACACGGTTCAAGCGCCTCAAAGCAACGAAACAGTACTTCAAAATGTAATTGATTATTTAAAAGATAACAATATTGATAGTGTTGCTTGGATCAATGCAAGGGACGGCTTTGGTCAAACTGGACTTCCTGTCTTTGAAGGGATGGCAAAAGAAAATGGTATTGAAATTGTTGCAAAGGAAGATTTTGATGCTGAAGCTACTGATATGACTGTCCAGTTAACGAAAATAAAGCCTAAAAATCCAGGTGCTATCATTATTTGGTCACGTCCCCCTGGAGCAGGAATTATTGCCAAAAACTACTCACAATTGGGCATTGATGTTCCTATGATTCAAAGCCATGCTGTAAGTAATCAAGGTTTCTTAGATCAAGTTGGAGCAGATGGGCTTGGAGTATTGGTGCTTGGAAGTAAATTAAATGTTCTTGATTCATTAGAAGATAACGAACAAACTCAGCTCTTTAAAGACTTTGCTGAACCATTTATGGAAGAGTACGATTATAATCCAGGTCCATTTGGCGGCTATGCGTATGATGGGATTCAAATGGTGTTACAAGCTATTTCCGAAGGTAATACCGATTCCGAATCTATTAAGAAATATTTAGAAACAATCTCTTATAAAGGTGTTACAGGGACGTATAATCTTTCACCAGAAAATCGTAATGGTGTTGAGGGTGATGGTATGGCCATCCTTAAGGTTGGGGATAACGGCTGGGAAATAGAATAGAATCTTAGATAATCAATTGAAGCATGTATGATGTGAGTCATGCATGCTTTCTAAGTTCTTTTGATAAAGGAGGGTTACGATGGATGCCGTTATTCAATATTTGATTACAGGTTTAACGACTGGAAGTATCTATGCATTAATCGCAATCGGGTTCGTAACAATTTACAATGTGACAGGTATTATTAATTTCGCACAAGGTGAGTTCGCAATGCTTGGTGCGATGTTTTGCATCACTTTTTCAAGTCTAGGCTTACCGATTTATGTTGCTATTCTGTTAGCCGTTTTGTGTACAGCATTGATCGGATTTGCTGTTGAGAAACTCGCAATTGCTCCAACGAAAAATGCAAGTTTTATAAACTTAATCATCATAACAGTAGGTTTATCCATGGTTCTTAAAGCAATCGGACTATTTGCTTGGGGGACATATCCAAAGTCTCTACCTGCATTTTCAGCCAACAATCCGATTCAAATTATGGGAGCTGTACTAATGCCACAGAGCATTTGGGTCATATGTACGCTATTTTTCTTACTAGCACTTCTTTATATCTTCTTTGAAAAAACAATTACCGGATCCGCGTTAAAAGCCTGTGTTGTAAATCCAGTAGCTGCAAGGCTAATGGGCATCAATACCTCTTCCATGTCTACATTGGCATTTGTTTTAAGTGCAGCTGTAGGAGCGATTGCTGGGATTGTCATTGCCCCTGTAACAGGTGCAACTTATGATATGGGATTAATGCTTGGATTAAAAGGTTTTATGGCGATGATTATCGGAGGAATGACGAAGGTTCCGGCGGTAGTAATTGCGGGCTTCTTAATTGGTATTATCGAATCTTTTTCAGCAGGATATATATCCACTTCATACAGCGATGCGATAAGTTTTGGAATTCTATTACTTGTTCTATTTGTTGCACCAAATGGAATTATGTCAAAAGTTATTGGGAATCGCGTGTGAGGAGAGGGGGATTGAAACATGTTGTATCCTAGTCGGACAAAACCATTGATTGTCATGCTTTCCACGATAATCGTACTTCCATTATTATTCAATAATTCTTATATGTTAAGTCTATTTATCCTGATTGGAATATATAGCATGGTTACAATTGGATTAAGTCTGCTTATGGGGTATGCAGGCCAAATATCACTTGGGCATGCTGCTTTCTTTGGATTAGGTGCTTATTTTACAGGAGTTTTAACGACAAGTTATCAAATGTCTTCATGGATTGCACTCATTGTTGGGGTACTAGTGACAGGTCTTCTAGCATTTGTTATCGGAATTCCTATATTAAAATTGAAAGAACATTTCTTAGCATTTGCAACTATTGGTGTCAATGTTATTGTATTTATTCTTTTGCTAGGACTAACCGACATTACCAAGGGTGCTGCTGGTTTATCTGGAATCCCAAAATTAAATCTTTTTGGGTTTGTTTTACAACAAGAGTTGAGCTTCTACTATTTTATTTGGGGAATTGTTGTTTTAATCGTCATCGTTTCCCTTAATATTGTACATTCCCATGTTGGAAGGGTGTTAAGAGGCATTCATGATAGTGAGATTGCAACAAAGTCATTAGGAATTAACGTAGCAAAGTTTAAACTTCATATTTTTGTATTAAGTGCCATTTTTGCAGCAGTTGCAGGAAGTATGTATGCTCATTTTATGAATTTTATTACACCATCTACTTTTCACATATTAGTCTCGATACAATTTCTAGTAATGGTAGTCGTAGGCGGTTCCCAATCTATTTGGGGTGCAATAGCAGGTGCTTTTTTAATGACGATGCTCGGTGAATGGGTGAAGGATTATCTTCCATTGTTATTTGATGTAAGTGGAGAAGTCGAAATTATTGTGTATGGTCTCGTCTTAATCCTTGTCGTTATGTTTATGCCAAAAGGACTTATCCCGACAGGTGCCAATCTTTACGAACGGGTTAAGGATAAAGTTCGTCCTGTAACAAGAAAGGAGGACGTTGTCGTAAATGAAAACAATCATCCTGCAGATTAATCATTTAACGAAACGATTCGGCGGAATTGTGGCAGTAAACGATGTCTCTTTCACAATGAATCAAGGAGAAATACTCGCTGTTATTGGTCCGAATGGTGCTGGGAAAACAACGTTATTTAATATGATCTCATCTGTTCTGCCTAGTACTAGTGGTGAGGTCTGGTTTTTGGGGGAAAAGTTAAATGGGTCACCGATTCACAGTTTAGCTTCTATAGGAATTACTCGTACGTTTCAAAACCTTCAAATTTTTGACAACATGACTGTTCTTGAAAACGTAATGCTCGGTGTTCACCCTCAAATGAAAACGAATGTTTTTCTTGCGGCATTAAGAACCAAGGCGGTAAATAAAGATGATGAAATGGCAAAACAGCTTGCTGAAGAAGCTTTGGAAAAGGTAGGCATACTTGATCAAGCAGACCAAATTGCAGGAAATCTACCATATGGACTGCAAAAACTTTTAGAAATTGCACGTGCAATCGTTTCGAAACCAAAGCTTGTATTACTTGATGAGCCAATGGCTGGGCTTAATGACGGAGAAGCGGCAAAAGTTGCAGATATCCTACTCGACATGAAACAAGAAGGCTATTCATTTCTATTTGTGGAACATGACATGAATACAGTCATGAAAATTGCAGATAAAATTGTTGTAATTGACTTTGGAAATAAGATTGCTGAAGGAACACCAGATGAGATTAAGAAAAACCAAAAGGTAATAGCTGCTTATTTAGGGGAGGAAGTATTATGACACTCCGCACAACCAATCTTACTACCTATCATGGTAGAGTTAGAGGAATTGATGGAATCAATCTAGTAGTGAATCCTGGAGAAATCATATCGATCATCGGAGCGAATGGAGCAGGAAAAAGCACTTTGCTCGGAACGATTTCGGGTATCTACAAGCCAACTGAAGGTGAAGTCTTTTATAATGATATATCTTTAACGGGCGTGAAATCTCATAAAGTAGTCGAACAAGGAATTTCTCTTGTCCCTGAAGGGCGTCAAATCTTTTCAAATCTAACGGTTAAGGAAAATTTGGTTCTTGGAATGTATTTTAAATACCGAAAAGAAAAACAGATTATTACTACAAAGATAGACCGAATGATTGAGATGTTTCCAGGATTACAGAAGCATATGAATAGTATTGCAGGAACATTAAGTGGAGGAGAACAGCAAATGTTAGCCATTGCAAGGGCGTTAATGTCTGATCCAAAAGTGATTCTTCTAGATGAGCCTTCAATGGGATTAGCGCCTTTAATCGTAAAAGAAATCCTTGATATTATGAAGCAAATAAGGGATGAGTTTGGTGCAATGGTGATCTTAGTTGAACAAAATGTAAAAGCAGCCCTAAGTGTTGCTGATCGAGCATATGTGATGGATCGAGGCAAATTTTTCCTTGAAGGCAGAGCAAATGAATTAATTCAAAATCCACTCGTTCAATCCACATATTTAGGTTATACAGAGAAAGTCATATAATGTGTGTCAAAAAGGAGGATGAAATGAAAAGGACTGCGTCGGTAATTAGTCGAAGTTCCTATACATTATGTCATTTTCACCGGACTTTTTGACAACCTCATATAAAAGGGTGATAAAAGTGAGCTTTATCGTAACAGAGGAACAGCAAACAATTAGAAGCTTTGCACGTGACATTGCAAAAAATGAAATTACACCTTTTGCACGGCAGTATGATGAGGAAGAAGAATTTCCGCTAGACATTCTAAGAAAACTACATGAGGTAGGTTTATCCAACCTAGCAATACCAGAGGAATATGGAGGGCCGGGCATTGATAAGCTCTCACATGCTTTAATCGTTGAAGAAATTGCAAGAGCATGTGCGAGTGTTGCAACAAGCATAGAAGCAAACTCACTATCTTCATACCCAATTCTAGTGGGTGGAAGTGAAGAGCTTAAGAGAAAATATCTGCCCCAACTCACTAGGGAAGGTAAGTTTGCCTCGTTTGCCTTGACTGAACCAGGTGCAGGGAGTGATGTTAGCTCTTTAAAGACGACTGCAATCAGAAGTGGTGAGGAATACATCTTAAATGGTGAAAAATGTTTTATTACGAATGCAAGCTATGCTAACTTTTTTGTTGTGTTAACCAATGTAAAAGATAGTGGTTTTACAGCATTTGTCGTAGAGCGAGATTCAGAAGGGTTACGGGTAGGTGTCAAAGAGAAAAAGCTTGGCTTACGAGCCTCAAATACAGCATCTGTCATTTTCGAAGACGTACGTGTTCCAGCATCGAATCGAATCGGTGCGGAAGGTGCCGGCTTAAAAATCTTTTTACAAGGGCTCATGATTGCTAGACCGATGGTAGGAGCTCAAGCAGTAGGAATTGCTCAAGCTGCCTATGAAGATGCCCTTTCTTATTCGAAGGATAGAACTCAATTCGGAAAACCAATTTCAAATCTACAGGCGATCCAATTCATGCTTGCGGATATGGCGATGAATATTGAAGCGGCAAGGCTCCTTGTTCATCAAGCTGTCCAGTTTTTACAATCGGGTACTCCATCCATCAAGCATGCTTCCTTTGCAAAGTGCTTTGCCTCTGATACCGCAATGAAGGTAGCGACAGATGCCGTACAAATTTTTGGTGGCTATGGATTTATTCGTGATTACCCAGTCGAGAAGTATTTTAGGGATGCAAAAATCATGCAAATCTATGAAGGAACGAATCAAATTCAGAGAGTTGTTATCGCTAAAGAAATACTTAAATAGGCCAATCTATATAAAATGAATGCTTTAAGAAGGAATTCGAAATATAAAGTGGAATGTATATAGAAAACAAAGTATAAGGTGGCGATTTTTTTGAAGTTAACGAGCGAACGAGAAAAGTTAATGAAGAAAATTGATACTCATTTACGAACGATGGCGCGCCACCTTGTTACATTTGACACGATTGAAGAAACACTAGATTACTTGCTAGAAGGGTTTTATAAGGAATATGCCTGTGATTTAGTGGGAGTCGTCCTCTATGAAAAAGGAAGGCTTGTCCCCAAAGTTTGGAAAGGAGAACAGTTCACAATCGATCAAACACTTCACTTAGATGTCAACGACTGCTCTCCAAAACTCCTGAAAAATGCAATTTGGTGGCAGAAGGATAAGCGTGAAGAGACTAAATGTGCCTTTCATACTGCCATCAAAAATGAAAACTTATCAACATGGTTTACAGTCCCCCTACATAACCTAAACGAAAGCTTTGGTCTTTGCGTAATAGGCTTTCGAGAATTTATTCCATTAATCATTGAAGCTGAACAAATTTTTACAGAGTTTGGTCATGATGTTGCATCCTCATTAATCATCGCGCGTGAGAAGGAAAGTCAAAAACGAAAAATGAAGGGAATCGAGTGGATTAAGGAGAATATCCTTCCAAACTCTTCAATCGAACATATCATCGAAAAAGTGGTGGAACGTGCATGTAAAGGGACCCTAGCAAATGGTGCATGCGTCTATTTATATGATGAAGAAAACACAAGCTTTGACCTTCATCCCCCATGGTATGGGCCAGTCGGACATCCAATTAAGATAAACATCCATTCAAATAAATCGTTGGACTCCTATTTTCCATATGTTGAGGTATCAGGAGGAACAGAACTCACAGTTCCATTACTAGTTAATTTAAAGACGATTGGTGTTATTTATGTCACAACCGGTGGGGAAGGCTATTTTACGGATGAAGATCTGGAATTTTTGAAATTTGTTTCGGACTTCGTGTCCATGCAAATCGAAAACGCAAGACTTTATCGGTTTGAATACGAGAGTAAAAAAAATCTTGAGACCATCGTAGAGCATCAACAAGAATTAGTAAAAAAGACAGTAAAAGGTGCAGATTTAGTTGAGATCACAAATACAATTAGCGCCATGATTGATAGTACCGTATTTTTATATGATAGATTTATGAATCCAATTATCTCAAAGGTTAAACAGGAGGAAAAACACCTCCAAAATGAATACGAACATGAAATCTCGAAGAAGAAAAGTGAAATTACAAAGCTTAGTATAGAAGATTTGACCTTTACAGTTAATGGCACAGACTTACATGTACTCCCCATTTTGCAGGGAAATAAAGCTTTAGGGTACATGATTGTGAGCTTATACAAGAAAAAAATGAACCGCCTTATTCGCCTTACGATTGACCATGTCTTAAATGTGTATGCAATTGAATTCATTAAGCAGAAACTCGTTCTAGATACAAAAGAACAGATACAAGAAGGATTCATCAATCAATTGTTCGCAGAAACCATTGAAAATCCAGAAAAGATTATCCAATATGCAACATTGACCAATTGGAATATACTTGAACCCCATACGGTTGTAGTAGGCTCTTTTTATGTAGCTGATGATGCAGGTGAGAATGTCGTTGCGGTTGAAGCGAAGAAATCAAGAGTATGGGACCAAATAAAGTCTGATTTATCTTTTCATTTTTCAAACATGATCTTCAGTCGTAAAGGTGATGATTTTATTATCATTGTTCAAACACCAAGCGAGAAAAACGTTTGGGAACGACTATATAAACTTCTATCAGATTCAGCAAAAAAAGAAAGGATAACGCCATATATCGGAATCGGTGGGAGTACAACCAAGCTAGAAGACTATAATGATAGTTTCATGAAAGCATCTAAAGCGAAAAATGTAATCATGAATCGTAATCCTGACGGAGGCTATGCATTATATGATGATCTCGGTGCCTACACCATTTTAAGTAATACGAGTGATTTTGCATCAGCCAAAATCTTTATCAAGAAAAACCTTGGTGCCTTGGTGCAGTATTCGAAAAAAAATAACGTCGATCTCTTTGGGACACTAAAAGTTTATCTACTTCATAATGGCAATGTAAGAGAGGCCTCTAATGCATTATTTATACATCGAAGCACTTTAGAATATAGAATTGACCGTATCTCTGAACTATTAGGTGTCGATTTAAATAATGCAGAAGTGCGGTTTGAGCTATTGATGGCATATAAGCTTTATAGTCTTTTTGATTTTGATTCAACTGAGTTAATGTAAAAAAGTTTAAGCCTTCCCTTACCATTTCAGGCATTAACTGAAGTTAAAAAATTCCGTATAATTGTTGAACTATAAGATAGAGTGCTAAAAAAGAGCTGTTAAATTACGACGGCTTCTTTTTTTTTGCTGTCGTCCTTGTGAATGAGAATGGCTGAACTTGTAAAATCTACTACTAAGCATAAACACGCATTAATTTCACAGGGGGTTTTTAAAAATGAAAAAACAAGTTTTTCTTTTTTCCATCATTCTTACTTTTGCTTTTTTTCTAGTGGGATGTGGTGGCACAGATCAAGACAATAATGCTGGAAATGAAGAAAACAACGATACTGAACAAACAGGCTCCTTATTTGACGAAATCAAGGAAAAGGGTGTTCTAACAGTAGGAACAGAGGGTACGTATGCACCTTATACCTTCCATAATGAAGAGGATAAATTAACAGGATTTGATGTGGAAGTCATTAGAGAAGTCGCTAAGCGTATGGATCTTGAAGTGGAGTTCATGGAAACCCAATGGGACTCAATGTTTGCAGGTCTAAATTCAAAACGATTTGATTTAATAGCAAACCAAGTGGGGATCAATGAAGACCGTCAGGCTAATTATGAATTCTCAGAACCTTATACCTATTCCTCAGCTGTCCTTGTTGTAGCAAAGGATAATAGTGATATTGCGTCATTTGAAGATTTAAAAGGCAGAAAAGCTGCGCAATCTTTGACAAGTAATTACGGTGCAATCGCTCAAGAGAATGGCGCTGAAATCGTAGGTGTAGAAGGGCTTGCTCAGTCGATTGAATTGATTAAGCAAGGACGTGCCGAAGCTACTGTTAATGATAAGCTTGCTGTTCTTGATTATATTAAATCACAAGGTGATGAGAGTATTAAAATCGCTGCTGAGTCAGACGATGTTTCGGAAATGGCCTTTACTTTTAACAAAGGGAATGAAGACTTGGTAAAGGCAATTAACGAGCAGTTGGCTGCAATGAAGGAAGATGGAACATTAGCAAAAATTTCGCAGGAATGGTTTGGTGAAGATGTTTCTACAAAATAGTCTAATTTTCACGATTACTGCCAATATGGAGGGATGGGAGTTATTTATCAATTCCCTTCCCTCCATGCTTTCTGGAGCGATTCAATATACGATTCCACTCACACTTATATCATTTATAGGCGGAATTATTCTTGCGTTGCTCACAGCAATCATGCGATTGTCTAAATCTAGATTCTTTCAGATTCCAGCTATTATCTATGTTTCAGCGATTCGAGGAACGCCTTTACTTGTCCAATTATTTATTATTTTTTACGGACTTCCCAATATCGGAGTCAATATTGACCCTTTTCCAAGTGCGGCAATCGCATTTATTTTAAATGTTGGCGCCTATGCATCAGAAATTATTCGTGCATCCATTTTATCGATACCAAAAGGTCAATGGGAAGCTGCGTTTACAATTGGAATGACAAGATGGACAGCCTTAAGGCGCATCATTCTTCCTCAAGCCGCAAGGGTATCCGTACCGCCACTGTCTAATTCATTTATTAGCCTTGTAAAAGATACATCCTTAGCTTCATTGGTGCTGGTGGCTGAATTATTTCGTAAGGCCCAGGAGATTGCTGCAAGGACGTACGATTTCCTCCTATTATATTTGGAAGCTGCTCTAATCTATTGGATAATTTGTTTCATTTTATCACTGTTTCAAGAAGTACTCGAACGAAGGTTAAGTCGACATGTCTTAAAGTAAAGGGGTGAGGGTATGTTTTTATCTGTTAAGGGTTTGGCAAAATCTTTTGGTGAAAATGAAGTATTAAAAAATATTGATCTCGAGATTAATAAAGGGGAAGTTGTCTCCATTATTGGCCCATCCGGATCAGGAAAAACAACGATGCTCCGTTGCTTTAATGGTCTTGAACAACCGGATAAAGGAAATTTTCAGTTTGAAGATGGATTATCCATAAATTTTGGAGAAAAATTGAGTAAACAGAACGTCATTCGTTTAAGTCGAAAATCGGGAATGGTGTTTCAATCCTATAACCTTTTTCCACATAAAACAGCCCTTCAAAATGTCATGGAAGGCCCACTAATTGTTCAAAAAAGAAATAAGACGGAAGCAAGACGTGAGGCAGTGGATTTACTAGAAAAGGTCGGATTAAAGGAGAAAATGGATTTATACCCTGACCAATTATCTGGCGGACAGCAACAGCGGGTAGGAATCGCGAGGGCATTAGCACTAAAGCCGGAGCTGCTCTTATTCGATGAACCGACTTCCGCCTTAGATCCTGAACTAATTGGAGAAGTGTTAAAGGTGATGAAGGACTTGGCTCATGAAAATTGGACCATGATTATTGTCACTCATGAAATCCAATTTGCAGGTGAGATCTCAGATAAAGTCCTGTTTATGGATGGAGGGTATGTTGTTGAGCAGGGCAAACCAGATGCGGTATTAAAAAATCCAAAGGAAGAACGGACAAAACAGTTCTTACAACGAATCTTAAATCCGACGTAAAAAATATGCTTGAATAGAATCTATTAGATATAGGGAAATTAAAACCGTAATGCTTTTCTTAACTACATAGGTGGTGTTAAGTATGGGCTTTTTAGACAAATTGTTTGGCAAAAATACAGCAACGGAGGATCCAAAAATGACTGAAGAAAAATTAAACATTGGAATTATTCTAGGCAGTACACGTGAAGGTCGAGTTAGTCCACAGGTAGGAGAATGGGTAAAGGGTTATGGTGACAAGAAAGGAAATGCTAACTATGAAATTGTAGATATTAAAGAGTACGATTTACCGTTCTTAGGAACAGCTGATGCACCTGGGATTGCGAAATGGAATGAGAAATTAGCAAGTCTTGATGGTTTTATATTTGTTGTTGCAGAATACAATCACAGTATCACAGGGGCATTGAAAAATGCGATGGATTTAGCTCGAGAAGCTTGGTACAATAAATCGGCTGGAATCGTTAGCTATGGTTCAACTGGTGGCGCTCGTGCGGCCGAACATCTTCGTGGAATCTGTGGTGAATTAAACATTGCGGATGTACGCACCCATCCAACTTTATCGCTCTTTTTAGATTTTGAAAATGGTACTGATTTTAAACCGCAAAATATTCATGATGATAATATGAACATGCTGTTAGACCAAGTTGTTTCTTGGGGGAAAGCATTAAAGACAATTCGATAAAATGAAAATGAGGCAATGTCTAAAAAAAAGGCGTTGCTTTTTTTATTTGCCATTTTTCTAAATCTTAAAAATCATCTCTAAACAAATCTATCTAACTGGTATAATATTGATAGAATCATGAATGACAGGACGGGAGATATATCAGCATGGATCGGATTGAAAGATATCAAGTACTTTTTAATAAAATCAATCAATATAACTCTGGTGAAAAAGGAATAACTAGAATTGCCTATACCAATGAGGAACAAACTTGTACACATGCATTTATGCGGATGTGTAAAGCAGAAGGATTAGAAATCAGTATGGACCAGTGTGGTAATGTAATTGCAAGGAGAGAAGGAAAAAACAAGCATTTACCGCCGGTGCTAATGGGTTCCCATCTGGATACTGTCTATCAAGGTGGAAAATATGACGGGGTAGTGGGTGTTACAGCTGCATTGGAAGTTGTAAAAAGGCTCAATGAAAAGGGAATTGAAACCGCTCACCCAATTGAGATTGTTTCATTTGCCTGTGAAGAATCTGCTAGATTCGGCGTTTCTACTGTTGGAAGTAAGGCGATGTCTGGACTATTTGATAAAGAGAAATTTAGATATTTAAAAGATCGTGATGGAATTACAATGGAAGAGGCCCTTTCATTATGCGCTCTTGATATTGATAGTGTTGAAGAAGCCAGTAGAGTAAATGAAGAAATTAAAGCATTCTTTGAATTGCATGTTGAGCAAGGTCCAGTATTAATAAACAATAACAAAAATATTGGGATTGTTACGGGAATAGCCGCTCCGATAAGGTTGGTTATCAAAATTAAAGGAACCGCCTCGCATTCCGGTACAACCCCGATGCATATGAGAAAAGATGCCCTATTAGGAGCGTCTGAGATCGCACTAGAATTAGAGAAAATTGCCATAGATGAACAACATTATGGAACCGTTGCTACTGTTGGAGTCATGGATGTTCATGCAGGTGCAATGAATGTTGTACCAGGTGAAGTGGATATTAAGGTGGATATCCGATCTACCTCCGTAGAGTCAAGACAAAGAGTAGTAGACCATTTATATAAAACGATACAAGAATTGGAAACAAATCGAAAGCTTGAAATAGTAAGCAATGAAATCATTAGTGAAGAACCCGTTTTACTCTCTAAAGATATAAATGATGTTACAGAATCAATTTGTGAGAGTTTAAATCTTTCCTATCAAAGGATGGCAAGTGGGGCAGGACATGATGCGATGAATATGACAAAGCTTTGTCCTACTGGTTTAATTTTTGTACCTTCTGTCGATGGACTTAGCCACCATCCGGACGAGTATACGGAACTTGAAGATATCATGACTGGGATTGACGTGCTTGAAGAACTTATCCTTCATTATTCAGTGCAGGTAGGCTAGTATTCTGAAACCAGTTTGTCTTAAGATAATGTGTCTGTACAGATTAATAGGAGGGGATAATAGTGGTACATGATGGTATGAATTATGCGCCAAAGGGAAAACCAAATCCTGTTGTGAAAAAAGGGGAATTTATATTTGCAGCAGCATGTCTCGATCATGGGCATATTTACGGAATGTGCAATGGATTAATTGAAGCAGGTGCTACTTTGAAATGGGTATATGATCCCGATCCCCTAAAAGTAGCTAAGTTCTTGGAAACTTTTCCTGAGGTGGTGCATGCTGAGTCTTTAGAGCAAATTTTATCAGATACAAGTGTTCAGCTTGTGGCTGGTGCAGCGATCCCTTCAAAACGAAGTGAACTTGGTATCCAGGTAATGAATGCAGGTAAAGACTATTTTACAGATAAAACACCCTTTACTTCATTAAAACAATTGGAAAAAGCAAGGGAAGTTGTAAAACAAACTGGCCAAAAGTACATAGTGTATTATAGTGAGCGTCTTCATGTAGAGGGAGCTGTATTTGCTGGTGATTTAATTAAAACCGGTGCAATTGGTCGTGTCATTCAGGTAACTGGTTTCGGTCCACACCGATTAAATGCACCTAGCCGACCAGAATGGTTTTTTAAAAGAGAACAATATGGTGGAATCTTATGTGATATTGGCTCTCATCAAATTGAACAATTTTTATATTACACAGGCTGTCAGGATGCAAAGGTGTTACACAGTAAAATAGCAAACTATAACCACCCGCAGTATCCGGAATTAGATGATTTTGGTGATGCAACATTGGTTGGAGATAATGGGGCAACAAATTATCTCCGAGTAGATTGGTTTACTCCTGACGGTTTAAGGACTTGGGGCGATGGGAGAATCTTTATAATTGGTACGGAAGGGACGATTGAAATCCGGAAATACATCGATCTGGCACGTGCGAATAATGGAAATCACGTCTTTTTAGTTAATAAAGATGGAGAGCAGTATTTTAATGTGTCCGGAAAGGTTGGATTTCCTTTCTTTGGGCAGTTCATCTTAGATTGCATGAACCGTACCGAACTAGCCATGACTCAAGCGCATGCTTTTAAAGCAGCAGAATTATGCTTACAGGCGCAAGAGCAAGCCATTGACATATATAGAAATGAGAAATTTAAGATGGGATGACAAGTCAGAGTTCATAAAACTTCCAACTGTCCACAACCCCAATAATCTTGATACAATAGGGACAGAGGGACAGGCCCCTCGTCCCAAAATTATTATCTGATGTGGGACAAGGGACCTGTCCCAGTGACCCAAAAAGGAGCATGTATATGTTCGTACTGTTGATTACGCTATTGGAGCGGTTAGGGATTATTGTTGCAATCGCTTTTATTTTGACTAGATTGAAGTTTTTTAGAGGGATGATGTATCAGGAGGAGCTGAACCGCTGGCAGAAGCTTGTGGCGATTGTCTTCTTTGGTTTTTTTGGAATCATTGGTACGTATACTGGCTTAAGCCTGAACACGGAAAGCCTGCAATTTGACCGGTGGGCATCTGCTTTAACCACCGATGAGGCTTTAGCAAACTCACGGGTAATTGGTGTTGTGCTTGCAGGCCTTCTTGGGGGCTACAAGGTTGGTTTAGGTGCGGGTCTAATTGCAGGAATTCATCGCTTTACCTTGGGAGGGTTTACTGCGTTTTCCTGTGGTTTTGCATCCATTATTGCTGGATTTATCTCGGGATACTTTTATAAGAAAAATAAACATGTGAAACTGAGTACAGCGTTTATTATTGCAGCCTCTGCGGAAGCACTTCAAATGTTGGTTATTTTACTCTTCTCGCGCCCGTTTGAAAAGGCATGGGCTTTGGTTGAGATCATTGGAATTCCGATGATTTTAGCAAATGGTTTGGGATGTGCACTTTTCCTCATGATTATCAAGAGTGTAATTAATGAGGGAGAACGGGTAGGTGCAGTTCAAGCTCAAAAAACACTGCGGATTGCGGACAAGACGCTCGCTTATTTACGGAACGGTTTGAATCGTGAGACAGCTCAGGCCGTTTGTCATATTATTCAGGATGAAATTCAAGCTACAGCTGTCTCGATGACAAACACGAACGAAATCCTAGCGCATGTAGGTCTTGGCCATGACCATCACCGTTCACAGATGCCTATTCAAACACAAATCACGCAGGAAGTTATTCATAACGGGAAAATTGTAATCGCAAACAAAAAGATGATTCAATGTAGGGATGAGGATTGCCCACTCGGTGCGGCTGTGATTGCTCCATTAAAAAGAAGAGAAGAAACGATTGGTACGCTAAAATTCTATTTCCGTTCTGAAAAAGAAATTACACCTGTTGTCACAGAGCTAATCTCTGGTTTAAGTTCACTTTTAAGTAATCAGCTTGAAATTGCGGAGGCGGACAAGGCATTTCAGCTTGCTAAAGAAGCCGAAATCAAAGTGCTTCAAGCACAAATCAGTCCGCACTTTCTGTTCAATACATTAAATACGATTCTCTCATTAGTCAGGAGAGATCCAACAAAAGCTAGGAAACTACTCGTTTCTTTATCACATTTCTTACGCCAGAACCTATCGGTAACGACACAAAATGTAACAACTTTAGAGCAGGAATTGCGGCAAGTTCGAGCTTATTTAGAAATTGAGGAAACAAGATTTGTAGACAAATTGAAGGTATTTTATAAAGTTGAGGAAGCTGCTTTGTATCAGCATATTCCACCACTTACCCTTCAGCCGATTGTAGAAAATGCAATCAAGCATGGCATGAAGAATCATGATGGAGATTTTCAGGTAAGTATTTCAATTCAAAAAGGGAATGACTGTGTTTTTGTTAAGGTTGAGGATAATGGAATGGGGATGAGTAAAGAACGTGCTAGGGAAATTTGCGTTACCCCAATAAAGTCAGAAAAAGGTAGTGGTGTCGCTTTATATAATGTTAATAGAAGGCTTACGATGCATTTTGGTGAAAAGTCCGCATTAGCAATTAAAAGCGAAGTAAATCAGGGAACGGAAATCTCTTTTTCAATCCCAGTTACGGAGGCTATATAAAATGGAATCAAAAATTAAAACACTTATTGTCGATGATGAATTATATAGTCGTGATGAACTGTCACATCTTTTAGAAGCGCATCCATCCATTCAAATAGTCGGGGAAGCCGATTCAGGGGAGGCAGCGATTTTAAAAGCGATCCAACTTCAACCAGATGTTGTCTTTTTAGATATAGAAATGCCAAAGGTTAACGGAATGGATGCAGCAAAAGCCCTTTTGGAATTGAAAAAATCGCCACTCATTGTGTTTGCAACCGCCTACCCGGAATTTGCTGTGGAAGCATTCCGTTTTAATGCAATTGACTACTTATTAAAGCCATTTGATGAGGAACAACTAGAAGAAACAGTAAAACGGATCGAAAAACATTTCCAGACGACTGAGGAAAAGGAAAAAGGAAAGCAAACTGGGAAATTGGCAATTGATTCAAGCGGTGAGATTATCTATCTTGAACCAAAGGATATTTTATATATTGTAAGAGATGAAAAAGTAACCAAACTCATAACTAAGGTGGGAGAATACGAGACAAAAATACAGCTGAAAGATTTGGAAAGCAGACTTGAATCGTTTGGGTTCTTCCGCATCCATAAAAGCTTTCTTGTCAATTTAAAATATGTCACTCGTCTCACTCCATGGTTTAACGGTGCGTATCAATTGGAAATAGAAGGTAGAAGTGAACAGCTCTCAGTTAGTCGAAATTATGTAAAGGCATTACGAGCGAGCTTAGAAATTTAAACAAGAAGGTAGAAATTTTGCGTTTTAGTTCACAATTTGGACACGTTATTGTCGAATTTCTACCTTTTAATCTAAAACCCTCCTAAAATTCACTTTAAATATTATAATTATTGTAAACGCATTCATAAATTCTATTAAAGAGAATAGGGGGAAATAGAATGATTACCTTTTTAGCTAGTATAGCTTTGTTAATTGTAGGGTACTTTACGTATGGTAAATACGTTGAAAAAGTATTCGGTGTGAAGGAAGAACGTGCTACACCAGCATATGTAGATGCTGATGGCGTAGACTATATTCCAATGAGCACAAAGAAAAACTCGTTGATTCAGTTACTTAATATTGCAGGTACTGGACCTGTATTCGGACCAATTATGGGAGCGCTTTACGGACCTGTCGCTTTCATTTGGATCGTAGTTGGATGTATTTTTGCAGGGGCAGTTCATGACTATTTAACTGGTATGATTTCCATTCGTAACAAGGGAGCTCACTTACCGGAACTTGCAACTAAGTTTTTAGGAAAAGCAATGAAACACGTCGTAAACGCATTTGCTGTTTTACTTCTACTATTAGTTGGTACCGTTTTCGTTTCGACTCCTGCTAGTCTATTAAATCTATTACTAGATGGGAAAGTTGCCTTAGGAATTCTGATTGCTGCCATTTTCATCTATTATATCTTGGCAACTTTATTGCCAGTAGATAAAATTATCGGTCGTCTTTATCCATGGTTTGGAGCGATCCTTTTAATCAGTGCTGTAGGTATCGGTATTGGTTTAATAGTTAAGGGAGCACCAATTCCAGAACTTTCATTATCAAATTTCCATCCTGATAATGCACCAATTTTCCCATTATTATTCTTTACAATCACTTGTGGTGCTTTATCTGGATTCCATGCGACACAAACACCAATTATTTCACGTACTACACAAAAGGAAAGCCAAGGACGTAAAATTTTCTACGGTATGATGATTGCTGAAGGGATCATTGCGATGATCTGGGCTGCAGCAGCAATGAGCTTATTCGATGGTTATGGTGGCTTACAAGAACTTCTTGCAGCTGGCGGACCAGGGGCAATTGTAAGTGAAGTTTCAACATTAATGCTTGGTGCTTTTGGTGGAACACTTGCAGTTCTTGGGGTTATCGTATTACCAATCACTTCTGGTGATACTGCATTCCGAAGTGCTCGTATGATTATCGCTGAGTATATTAATATGGCTCAAAAGAAAATGTCTAGCCGTTTATGGATTGCTGTTCCATTATTTGCGATCTCAGTTGTCCTAACACAAATTGATTTCAATATTCTTTGGAGATACTTTAGCTGGGCGAACCAAGCTACAGCAGTAATTGCCTTATTCGTAGGTGCAATGTACCTATACATTGCGAAAAAGAACTACTGGATTTCACTGATTCCTGGAACTTTTATGTTAACAATGGTTATCACGTATATCCTAAATGCACAAATCGGATTCCGATTACCAATGGACATTGCTTGGTACGGTGGTTTTGCAGGAACTGCAATACTTCTAGTGTTATTCTTCCGTCAAGCTAAGAAGTTAAGAGCAGCAAATCATCCGCTTGAAGTAGATATCTCAAACTATAATAAGGTGGCCTAAATGAGTTGCTGTAGTCCTGAATATCGGAAGGTAGTCGAGGCTCAGGAGCAGAAGGTCAATCAGCAAACAAATGACAAAGTTCCTGTTTGGGGAAAAATTGTGAGCATTTCCATTATAGTTGGAGCCATAATCACCTTTGTGCTCTTATAAATGAATCAAAAGTGCATGCATTCTTTTATGAATGTATGCACTTTTTTAATGTTTGAGAAAACTTTCACAAACTTATTGATTTCCTATACATGAAAACTTTAGTACTATAAAAGTAATAAAGGATTTCTTTCTGCACAAAATATCAGAAGGACATCTAGGGAGGTTCATACAGATGGAAATGACAATCAGTGAAGCAGCTGTAAAATGGTTCAAAGAGGATATAAGTGTAAAAGAAGGGGATAGTGTTCGATTTTATCCAATGTTTTACGGAACGAGTCCCGTACAAGAGAAATATTCACTTGCTTTTTCAACGCATGATGAACCCATCCAAATTCATGCAAGTCAAAAGATTGATGACATTGAATTCTATGTAGAAGAGGACGACATTTGGTTTTTTAACGGCCATAATCTCATTGTTGACTATAATCCCGATAAAGATGAACTAGAGTATCAATACCCAAAACCGTAGGCTCACAATAAGTGAGCCTATCTTTATTTTTACAATGTGATTCGAATCACGAACCTTTTCTTTAATCTATGCTATTTTCAAACATAACAGGTATTTTCAATATTGCATTGTTTGAAAGGAGAGATTCGTGTGAGTGAACTTATTAATAACCGTGAACAAAATAAAATCAGTGATCAAGAGCGTGAGGCTCTTATAAAACAAAGCTTTAAAGATTTACATAATGGTAAATCTGTTGAAGAGATAAAATCTCAATTAAAGGATAAAGTGGGCTATATAACCATTGGAGAAGTGTCCAGGCTCCAACATGTATTAATGGAAGAAGAAAATATTCAGGAACATGAGGCTACAGAAATTTGTTCAAAGCATAGAGAGATTTTTAAGGATTTTATAGAAGACACATTAAATCGTCATCCAGATGAACAACCTGGACATCCTGTTTATACGTTTAAGCTTGAAAATAGAGAACTTGAAAAGCAAGTAACTAAAATCAAGGAGCATTTGCAAGAATTCGAAGCAGATGATCAAAGTGAAAATAGATTGAAGTTACTCGGTGATTGTAATCTTTTAATGGATATCAGAAAGCATTATGAACGAAAAGAACAGCTCCTCTTCCCATATTTAGAGAAATACGGCATATATGGCCCAACAAATATGATGTGGAAGATTGATGATTTTATTGTAGACGCGATAAAAGATGCAAAAAGAATGCTTGTCGAATATGATGGGAATAAACAATCCGTTGTGGAGGTCATCAACTTTTTTACCGATCAAATTGACGAAATGATTTATCGTGAAGAAAATATCCTCTTTCCAATGTCGTTAAATAATTTAACAGAGGACGAATGGTTAAAAATTGCTCAAGAAAGTGATGAAATCGGTTTTTGTTTGGTTTCTCCCGAAGATTGGAAGCCTGAGCGAAGTGTGATTGATGATGAGCAAGTGGCGTCAAAAGGATTTATTAAAATGGAAACAGGTATCCTGTCCTTAAAACAACTTGAATTATTATTAAACCATTTACCGGTAGATATTACGTTTATTGATAAAGATGACGTCGTTCGCTACTTCTCAAAAGGAAAAGAGCGTATCTTTGCTAGGACGAAGGCTGTGATTGGGAGAACCGTTCAAAACTGCCATCCTCCTAGAAGTGTTCATGTCGTCGAAGATCTGCTAGATGATTTCAAAGCAGGAAGAAAAGATGTTGAAGATTTCTGGATCAAAGCAAAAGGCAAATATGTGTATATCCGTTATTTTGCGGTCCGCGATGAAGATGGGGAGTATATCGGAACGATGGAATTCTCTCAAAATATTGCTCCAATCCAAGAAATTGAAGGGGAAAAGCGGATTTTATCATAGGGAACATGAAAAATGCTGACATTTTGATGTCAGCATTTTTATGGTACATTGACAAACTCTGTAAATGCAACTTCTTCTCCATTTGCAACAAGAACGCCATGATTGTTCCCATTCAATGTAACTTTTATTTCGTTTGTACCAGATGGTAAAAAGTCCAGATGATAGTATTGCCCATATAAACGATTTACTTTTTCACCGTTTAAATAAATATGGGCGTGCCCTTCATTGTAGGTGGTTTCCTTAGTACCAGCCTTCTTCGGTTCAAATGTGAAATTTTCAGTATGAATTTCTAACAACCATGTTCCGGAAGGGTCTTTTATTACTGAACCAGAAATGGTAGGAGCAAGATGTGAAGGAGGAATAATGATTTGGTTTTCTTGATGCATCATTTCATGGTTACCGGCACTATAGTGGCTGCTCTGATTGTGAAAATATACCATCAATGAAACAGTCCCAAAAATAACAAAAAAACTAATGATTCTATACATAGCCCCCTCCTCATTCAAGAACTAATAGGTGAACTTTGTTTATCTTTTCGTTGTTTAATGAAATAGCCAATTATGAATAACAATAATCCGGATGCAAGAAATGCTAAGTCGTAGGCTAAAGCGTTGGGGTCCCCAGGCTTAACACGGTGGATCTGAAGGAGATGATGATTGACAATCCCCTCAACCATATTAAACACGCCACCCCCGATTAAAAACCAACCAACAAGCAAATGAACTCCCTTTGATAGATTGCTTGGATTTCCTGCCAGCCATAACAGTACACCACCAATGATAAGGGTGATTGTAACAGCAAAATGAAAAATACCATCACTCATGATTTGCCCTGGTCGATCTGTAGCCATATATACACTATGCCACTGTAATAACTGATGAAAAATAATCCCATCAAGTGCCCCTAAAAATCCAAAACCAAAAATAAAACTCCCTGTATTAATCAGTCTTCTTCTAGTATTTGTAGTCAAGATACGTCTCCTCTCTTTCTCTTTTGAACATTAATCTATTTTGTCCCTTTTGCTAGATTTATAAACAGTAACCTAGTAGGAAACTACTATTTTGATTTAAGAGAGAAGGAATCGTGCCCGATTGCCGGGGGAATATCAGTAAAGGGGAACGCAAGGGTAGGAATCGTGCCCGATAGCACGAGAAAGATTGGTAAAGGGGAACGCAAGGGGAGGAATCGTGCCCGATAGCACGAGAAAGATTGGTAAAGGGGAACGCAAGGGAGGAAATCGTGCCCGATAGCACGAGAAAAAGATTGGTAAAGGGGAACGCAAACGGTAGAATCATACCCATTGGCAAGTACTTCCCTAAAAAAGGTAACGCAAACAAAAATGCCTCTCAACTCACACCCCTAAAAATAAAAAAGAACCATCATTTCCATCACTGAATGATTGGTTCTTATGTTTATTGCGGTATAAGTGATCTTTTTTCGTTTTTGTCATTCTTGTTTGCATGTCGAATCCTACAAATGGGCTTCTTCCGTTTTCAGGATTTCGTTTTCCTTCGCGAACAAGCTTCTCGCGAATTTTTCTAGCTTTAGATTTCGCCATCCTCTATCACCTCTTCATCAAATGTGCCTTGGCGTGTTTGCGCCCGATTTTTTTAAAACCCGCGCGATATGGGTCACAAAGACGTTGCCACAGGGACGTGGCGTCCTTAGTCTTTGATCCTATACTCGAAAAATTCCCTTTGAAAAATCGTGGCATCCGCCGGAGGCTTTAACTTTATTCAGTCAGCAGCTGAATAAAGTTAATTATTTACATCTTCAGTATACATGTTTTCCCACATCACTTCCATATAGAAATTTTCAATAAAAATAGGCATTCTCCCATACAGATGCAAATGCCCAGAATAGGATATATACGACAAACAATTTGGGGAGGTGTCGGTATTGACTGATGAGAAAGAAAAAGATACCCGTGATGAGCAGGAGAACCAACGAGTAGATTCGTGGGAATTTTTCTGGGGAAGAAGACCAAGGTCCGAAGAGGAATCAATTGAAGAAGAGTAATATGCCTAGTGCAAAATTAAAAATAGGTCGCTTGGATTGTTTTGATCCACGCGGTCTTTTTTTAATCTAAAAATATGGCATAATAAGAGCAAGCATAATTCGGAGGATTTCCATGCAGGAAAAAATAGTAGATATTTTACTAAATTATGAGGCATATGCAGTAATCATAAGCCTGTTTCTAAATATCGTGATTAGCATATTTGGAGTTCTTCCAAGCGTATTTATTACTGCTGCTAATCTCCTTGTCTTCGGTGTTTGGAAAGGGACTTTCATCTCTTTTATCGGAGAGGTTGTGGGTGCGATTGTGGCATTTTGGTTATACCGTAAAGGATTTAAAAGGTTCATCGATAAGAAGAAACACGAACATTCGCTTATCAATAAACTTCTTTCCGCAAAAGGGAAAGAAGCATTCATGATGATTCTACTATTACGTTTCTTCCCTTTTATTCCTTCAGGGGTGGTTACCTTTACAGCAGCAATTGGTGATGTGAGTTTTATCATCTTTCTATTCGCAAGCTCGCTAGGGAAGCTTCCTTCCTTACTTATTGAGGCGTACTCGGTGCACAATGTCACTGCTGGAACAATGGAAGGGAAAATTATTTTAACAATGGTTTCAATTGTTGGAATCCTCTATATTTGGGCTAAACTAGTAAGAAAGAAAAATACATAGAGATAGTTACATAGAAATGAGGGGTGGATTGGAGATGCAAAAACAACGTATTTTAATTGTGGAAGATGAAGAGAAGATTGCAAGGGTATTGGAGTTGGAATTGACATATGAAGGCTATGAAACTGGGAAAGCCTTCGATGGTAGTACAGGGTTACAACTGTTTCTAGAAGAATCATGGGATTTGGTCCTACTAGATATCATGCTTCCGGGCATCAGTGGAATTGAGGTGCTTAGACGTATTCGTGCTGCAAACTCAGCTACACCGGTCATTCTTTTGACTGCAAAAGACTCCGTAGAGGACAAGGTCTCTGGCCTTGATTTGGGAGCTAATGATTATGTGACAAAGCCCTTTCAAATAGAAGAACTGCTTGCCCGTATTCGAGTAGCACTTCGAAGTAAACCTACTCATTTAACTTCCGGTCAAGAACAAACCGAAGACTGGTTACGTGTGGGGGACTTAAAACTTAATGAAGGAACATATGAGGTCATTCGTAGAGACGATGCAATAGAGCTAACACCAAGAGAATTTGATCTGCTTGCCTATTTAATGAAGCATCCAAGACAGGTGTTGAATCGGGAGCAATTATTAAATGCGGTTTGGGGTTATGACTATTACGGGGATACCAATATAGTGGATGTGTATATCCGATATTTACGAAATAAAATGGATAAGCCATATGACGAGCCATTAATTCACACAGTACGTGGCGTCGGCTATGTGATGAAGGAATCAAAATGAAACTAAGAACAAAGATTAATTTATTCACGGCTGTTTTGTTTATCATTTTGTTAATCCTAATTAATGTTGCGTCTTTTTTTACGTTTAGGCATATGATGTTCCAAAATGAAGTTGAGCGCACACATGCCGAAGCTGTGCATGCTTTAAATGGGATATCCAAATCAATAGATACAATACAGGCACAGACCTTACTTACTACATATATGCCGATTAACGGAATGCTTCGAGTAGTGCACCCGGATGGCGAGGTCGGTCCAAGAGCATATGTCCCAGAGCAGAAAGTGTTAAAAGATTTTCCAACCACCTACCAAAAATCAGAACGTAAACAAGTTGTTAATTATGATGGAAGACCCTACGCTTTTACTTCATTGCCAATCATTTGGAAAAATGGGGAAGTGGCTGAACTTCAGATGGTGGAAGATTTATCACAGACAGCTGCAAACTTGAAAACATTAAGTCTCGTCTTACTTGCTGTAACGATAATTGCAACCATACCTGTTATCGTTTCAACTAGGGTATTGAGTAATGTGATTACAAAGCCTATTACAGCGATGATTCAAACGATGCGGGAAATTCGCAAAAGCGGTCAATATAAACGGATTCGATTAACAAATGAATCGAACGATGAATTGCATGAAATGGGTCAAACCTTTAATGAAATGATGGATTTATTAGAAGTAAACTACGAAAAACAGGAGATTTTTGTCTCAAATGCGTCTCATGAGTTAAAAACACCATTAACCGTTATTGACTCTTATTCAAGTCTTTTAAAACGGAGGGGGCAGACAGACCCAAAACTTTTTCAAGAAGCAGTGGATGCGATACAATCCGAAGCCATTCATATGAGGGAATTAACTCAGCAGCTATTATTAATGGCAAAACATGATGAGCAATGGAAACTACAGATGGAAAACATTCCTCTACTGCAGCTAGTTGATGAGTCGGTAACTTCTTTCCGAGAGGGCTACAAACGCGACATTTCAATCATTGTGGAAGAAGAATCCATTGTAAAAACTGATAAGCAAAAGCTTAAACAAGTATTTTATATTTTAATGGATAATGCTCTAAAATACAGCGAAAAACCTGTGATTGTAGTGATTGGTAAGGAAAGGAATCAATCAAGCATAAAAATTATTGACCAAGGGATTGGGATTCCGTCACAGGATGTTGGAAAAGTATTTGATCGTTTTTACCGTGTTGATAAAGCTAGAGCGAGAAAAACAGGAGGCTATGGATTAGGACTTTCACTTGCAAAAGATTTGGCAGATGCAATCGGGGCGAAACTTGTTCTCGAAAGTGTTGAAGGGGAAGGAACGACAGCCAATATTCTGCTATCCAATGAGGATTCTCATTAATTTCTCATAAAATGCCGGTATTATAGTAGATAAAACGAAATCAATGGAGTGAGTGTAATGAAAAAAGGGACACTTCCTAAAAGTCTACTCGCTGTAGCAGGTATTATTATTGCAACTTTTGTGATTTGGCAGCTAACAAAGACCTTTACATCTGCAGAACCTTTAACTGAAAAGGATGCCGTTGACCTTGTAGAAAAGATGTATAGCGGTGAAAACACAGAAGTGAGCCGTGAAGGAGACATTTATAAAATTAAATTTGAAATAGAATCTGGCATTTATGAAATAGATGTTAATCGGAAATCGGGTGACGTTACTAACCTCACTCAAATTTCACATGAACCTCGGGAAAAAACAGAGGCTGAGATTCGAGATATCTTAGCCAAAGAGAAGGCCGGAGAAATTAAAACGATTGAAAAGAAGAATGAACAAGATAAAGCTTATTATTATGCAACTGTTACAAAAGACAAAACAGAAGCAACTTATAAATTAGAAACAACGACAGGTAAGATTGTGGATGTTGTAGTAAATAAGCAGCAACAACAGACACCACCTGAAACAAAGCCAAATAGCCAAGAGCCTGCACAACGTATCTCTGAGCAACAGGCAATTGAGCTTGCTCTAAAACAGGTAAATGGTGCTGTGGATGATGTTGAACTTGAAGAAGAAGCGGGCCAGCTCTATTACTTTATCGAAATTGAAGATGCCGGGGAAGAAGAATTCACCGTACAAGTTCATGCGATTTCTGGTGAAGTCAAAGCGATTATCTCAGAAGATTAATTCTTAGAAAAACTCATATGTTTCTCATCAATTTCTCATTTTATTATCTGAGTTTCCTCATTTTCATTGTCTATGATTAAGATAGTTCAAATAAAGGAGGAAACAAAAATGAAGAAAAAACTTGTGGTACTAGGAATCGTTGGAGCAGTTGTATTAGGAGGAGCAGTAGGAGTTGGTGCATTTGCAAAGGAAGCTGAAGTTCCATCTAAACAAGCTGAAGAAATTGCAATTCAAGAGGTAAAAGGAGCACATGTTGAAAAAATTGAACTAGAACGCGAAAACGGAGAGCTTGTTTATGAAGTTGAGCTAGAGGACGAATATGGTGACGATCTAGAGGTAGTAGTCAATGCAGCTACTGGTAAAGTAGTGAGAGTTGAGGATGATCTCGACGATGTCGATCGAGTTACTTCTCAACAAGCCGTTTCATCTGTAAAGATTTCAAAAGAACAGGCCATTTCAATTGTAACGAAAGATACCCCAGGTAAAATTGTTGAAATTGAGCTAGATGATGATAACCATTATGAAATTGAAATGATATATGATGGTAAAGAAGTCGAAATGGAGATTTCTGCAATAGACGGAACAATCTTAGAGAAGGAAATAGATGATCGTGACGACGATGACAGAGACTAAATTATTGTAAAGAAGAGGCCAGAACTTAAATTCTGTCCTCTTTTTTTATTTAGGTTCTTTTCTAAAAGCTTGTTGTTTTTATATGTAGGTGCTTTCCGCTCTAGGTACTCGATTTCCGCGGGCGATCCGCAAGCATCCTCGCTTAACTGCGGGTCTCGCCTGGCTCGTTATTCCCGCAGGAGTCTCGTACCATCCTGAAATCACTGAATGTACAATTATATATCCTTTGCATAATCGGATTACGGAAATAGCCTTTATTTATATATTTACAAACTCTCACATGTTTCTCATCAATTTCTCATTTTATTATCTGAGTTTCCTCATTTTAGTTGTCTATGATTAAGATAGTTCAAATAAAGGAGGAAACAAAAATGAAGAAAAAACTTGTGGTACTAGGAATTGTTGGAACAGTTGTATTAGGAGGAGCAGTAGGAGTTGGTGCATTCGCAAAGGAAGCTGAAGTTCCATCTAAAAAAGCTGAAGAAATTGCGATGCAAGAGGTAAAGGGAGCAAATGTGAAGGAAGTTGAGCTTGAGCACCAGAATGGAGAGCTTATTTACGAAGTTGAGCTTGAAGGTACACATGATGACGATGTTGAGGTAGACATCAATGCAACTACAGGTAAAGTTGTGAAAGTAGATGATAATCGTGATGACGACAATGTAAAGGTACAAAATAACGTAACATCTGGAACAGTTGTAAAAGCGGATGATGATGACGATGTTAATGTAAAAAACAATGTATCTTCTGAAAAAGTTGTAAAAGTAAATGCTGATCGTGACGACGACCGAGTTACTTCTCAAAAAGCTGTTTCATCAGTGAAAATTTCAAAAAAACAAGCTATTTCAATTGCAACTAAAGACACACCAGGTAAAATTGTTGAAATTGAGCTAGATGATGATAACCATTATGAAATTGAAATGATATATGATGGAAAAGAAGTCGAAATGGAGATTTCTGCAGCAGACGGAACAATTTTAGAGAAGGAAATTGATGACCTTGACGATGACAGAGACTAAATTTTATAAAAAGAGTGGCCAGAACTGCATTTAACGCGTTCAGATTTGAAGTGCCAAGCAGTAAGCGTGAATTCACAAACGGATTCACGTTTAATTTTTTTGATAAATTAACGTTTAATGCGGCTATTATAATAAATAGTTCAAATTCGTATCACGTTATAGGAATTACTTGACTTCGGACACACCCGCGACGATTTCGCCATAGCAAGTCCGAAGAACGCTAATCTTCGGACACACTCACAACGATTTCGCCCTCACAAGTCCGAAGATCCCTAACCTTCGGACACACCATCGAAGATTTCGCCCTCGCAAGTCCGAAGATCCCTAACCTTCGGACACACCCACAACGATTTCGCCATGGCAAGTCCGAAGATCCCTAATCTTCGGACACAAATACAACGATTTCGCCAACTCAAGTCCGAAGATACTTACCCTTCGGACACACCCTCGACGATTTCGCCATAGCAAGTCCGAAGATCGCTAATCTTCGGACACACTCACAACGATTTCGCCCTCGCAAGTCTGAAGATACTAAACCTTCGGACACCCCCACAACGATTTCGCCATCGCATGTCCGAAGATACTTAACCTTCGGACACATCCTTGATGATTTCGCCATAGCAAGTCCGAAGATCCCTAACCTTCGGACACCCCCACAACGATTTCGCCAACCCATGCTCGAAGATACTTAACCTTCAGACACACCTACAATGATTTCGCCCTGACAAGTCCGAAGATCGCTAATCTTCGGACACACTCACAACGATTTCGCCCTCGCAAGTCTGAAGATACTTAACCTTCGGACATGCCCGTAAGGATTTCGCCCTCGCAAGTCCGAAATACTCAACCTTCTTTGACACCCCCGCGATTTAATGACCGTAACGACGCCCCCGTGAAGATGACAGAAACTAATACCTAAAACAAATGAGGCCAGGGCAATCCTGACCTCATTTTTATTACATATTTTCTTCAAAAACATCAGTTACATCATGTGGACCATATGATTGATTGGAGGGGATGACTAGTGTGATGTCTGTAGCAGGATAATAAGAAGAAGCAAAACTTACTCCAGGATCATACCCCATCACATGATATTTATAAATCTCAGATTCTCTTTTAGAAATCCATACCCCATAGCCATAAAATTCATCATCCTCAGTATGTACGTGAGGTGTTAAAAGCAGGTTAGTAGTTTCCTTGCTTACTAATTTATGGCCAAAGAGAGCATCCCAAAATTTCATCATGTCGGGTGCAGTGACAAATGCTCCACCATCTGATCCTCCCTTAATCGGAATGGAGTACATATTTGTTCGCCATGTTCCATCTTCTTCGTTATCGATATACCCTATTGCTGTGTTTTTCGGAAGATTATCGAGAGAATAGTATCCCGAGCCCTCCATATCACATGGTTTAAAAACATTCTCAATCACATAATCTGTAAATGATTTCCCGGTTTTCTGCTCAATGATTAACCCTAATAAAATATAGCCGGCATTGTTATAGTGAAATCTTTCACTAGGTTCAAACATCATACTGTTACTCTGGAACAATGGAAGAAAATCCTTCAATTCACGAATTAGGTACATCGGATTATCTTTCCAAAGCTCCTCAAAATCATCCATTACGGCTTCATCAAAATAATCAGGGACACCGGAAGTATGAGTTAATAAATGGTGGATGGTAATATTCTCAGCGAAATTTGGAAACTCAATATTCAAGCAATCTCTTAATCGTGTATCAAATGTTACGAAACCTTTTTCAACAAGCTGGCACACTGCGATGGCGGTAAAAAGTTTGCAGCCAGATGCGATTCCAAACCTTGTATTGATCTTGTTCTCTAGTTCTTCAGCTCTATTGGAAAAGCCGTAAGCTGACTGGATCATTATTTCATCGTGTTGTTTGGCAAGAACAACTCCGGAAAACGTACTTTGGCTACAAAATTCATTTATTTTACTGTTTAAGTCTGAATTTAAAGTATTCATTCAATTAACTCCTTAGTCATATTCCAATTGGCTTTTGCAACAAACAACAATTATATTCAGGGACTCTATTAAACACTATCATAATTTTCTAGTTATATGTCGAAAGAATATTCAAACGGTACAAGTATCCTAAATTTAAAGATGAGTAATATTTATGCCTCGGTAAAATATAGTAAGTGAGGATAGTATAAGGAGGAGAATACATGACCTATCTTTTGCTATTAATTGGATTTGCATTATTAATAAAAGGTGCAGACTATTTTGTTGAAGGTTCCTCAAAAATTGCTGGACTTATGAACGTTCCTCCGATTCTCGTCGGGCTTACCATTGTTGCGTTCGGAACAAGTTCACCAGAAGCAACGGTAAGTATTATTGCGGCTATCGAAGGCAATGCCGATGTGGCAGTTGGAAATGTGGTCGGAAGTAATATCTTTAATATCACGTTCGTTGTTGGGATAACAGCCATGATTAACCCGCTGAAAGTTGAGAATGCAACGATTCGAAAAGAAATTCCCTTTACATTTTTGGCGAGCATTGCCCTATTTGTATTGATGGGTGATCTGGCATTACAAAATGCAACTGTTAATACTATTTCACGTACTGAAGGGATCCTCCTCCTCCTCTTTTTTAGTGTGTTTTTGTACTACATTATTGAGGTGGCTCGAAATAATCGTAATTCTGTAGTGGCTGAAACGACAGAAAAAAAATGGGGCAAAAATATTGCATTAACACTCGGTGGCTTAGCAGCAATCATTTTTGGTGGAGATTTAGTGGTAGATAACAGCATAAAAATTGCCTACTCATTTGGAATGAGTGAAACATTAGTTGGCTTAACTATTGTAGCCGTTGGAACTTCCTTGCCAGAGCTTGTGACATCAGTTACTGCAGCCATAAAAAAACAAAGTGAAATAGCATTAGGAAATATCGTTGGAAGCAATATCTTTAACATCTTCTTTGTACTTGGAGCTTCTTCAGTTATTTCACCATTACCGGTCGACGGTAAAATTTTCATAGATGTCATGGTAATGCTTATTTTAACAATCGTACTATTTGTATTCTCTCGAACAGAATTCAAGATTGCCAAATCTGAAGGAGGTATCCTTACAGTCGCTTACATTGCCTATATGGTATTTATCATATTAAGAGGTTAAATTTCACCGTGTAATGCGGTGTTTTTTATTTCAAATATATAGATTATTAGATGAAAAATATGTAAACTAAAGTAATATAAGAGTTAACAAAGCAGATTTATATTTTATTTCAAAACAGGGGGAAAGTTGATGTACAAACTCCGAGGTCACCATCTTTTTTGCCTTTTAGGTTATAGGGGAATGGGTTATTCCAGAGAGTACGTGGAAAATATGACGATTGTTCACCAGACCCTTAGAAACAATCCGAGGACACTTATTCAGATTGTTAAAGGACCAGATCATCTATGCGAGAAGTACCCGAATACGGGTGAATACCATTGCCAAAATGCGTCCATTTTCGAAAGGGATGCTATGATTTTAGAAAGAATGGGACTTCGAGTCGGACAAATTTTAAGATGGGAAGACATTGAAAATAGAATCAAAAAGCATGTCATTCCTGCAGACATTCAAACAGTGTGTGAATCTTGCTCATGGCGCTCCTATGGCGTCTGTGAAGAAGGGGTACAGGAAATGATTGAAGGTAAAGGACTACGTGAAGTGAAATAAAGCAAAAAAAATGCCTACTACTAGTAACGGGTTCTGTATTGAAGTACAGAACTAAAAATAAAAGGGGAAATTGCAAGTTAAATCTCATACAAAAAAACACCGTATTAATTTCGGTGTTTTTTGTGTATTTATTCTTATTTAACGAAAGTACCTGTTAGTTTAAGTACACTTATTCACAAACCTAGAAGAACATATAGTTTTTACTGTTTGGCATTTCCTTTTTTAACTTTATAGAAAGCTAACGTTGAACCAATAATTAAACAAATAAGTCCACCTAATCCTGTTGTAATTATAGATAATTCCTCTTTAAAAATGAACTCACTTATACCCAAAAATATAATAATTAACCAGCCTAAGACATTTATTTTGTTGGGTTTCATTCAACCACCCTCATTGGTAGAAAATTAAATCCGTACTTTAACTCTACTACACCCTTAGTTAAATAACATCTCCTTTTATTTTAACAGAAATATCCAACAACCCAATATAATAAATAAGAAAATTAGTGCCTTTTTATCAAATGGATTAGCAAAGAAACACAAACTTCTGTCGCTTTACTGAAAGAGGTGCGAATTAGGTTACTAATTTACTTATAAACAAGCTAATTATCCCATTATATCAACAAAAGGAAGCAGTCAAAGTCATATACGAATTCGACTGCTATTTAATGTGTTATTTAACCATTTGTACTCGAAAACAGAATCCGTTATACGACTAGGCATTTTTTACATTAAGTAAATAATGATGAAATATCCCATCATAACGCAAAGCCCCATTGGCACTCCGAACTTTGCCCACTCTTTACTAGTAATTTCTAATTTCCCTGCTGCGATAATATTAGGGATATTACCAGGAATAAGCATTCCGCCACTAATTAATAATCCTAAGAGTATCGATTGAATCGTAAAATGGTCCATTGCTGGACTGATTTCGGCCGCTGCTAAAGTGGCATTATCAAGAATAGCTGAAATCATATTTAGCCAGTAAAGAAGTAACGGGTCAAGCCCGATGAAATAACGATTGATCATTGGCTCGAAGCCTGCACCTAGTAAGGTTAACCCCATGACGAAAAAATAGATCTTTAACGCTCGTACAAGAATTTCTTCATACGTTTCAAGATTTGATTCCTTTTCAACCATTCCTTTTTTACGATTTGGTGGTTCCACTACAAGAGTGGCCAATAACCCAAATAGAAGAAGTGCTGCAAAAATTTGAGGACCGATTAAGCTTATTAAAAAGAAAAACTCTTCATTAAGCTTACTGATTGCGATTGTTGATAAGGGCTCCCCTATGGGTGTTAATGCTGCCCCCATGCCAATTGAAAAACAGGCAATTATGACAAAGCGAATCATAGATGCACGTTCTAGTCTAAGTGAAGAAGCAACCAAAACAAGTACAAGTGCTGCGATGATGGCAGTTATGATACTTGAAATAAGCCCTAGGATAATGACGACTAATCCAATAAATAAGCGGAATGGGATTCTCCGACTCAGTCCAACAATGGATTTTTGCAATGGTGTATGAAACCATTTGAATAGCAACCCAGCTATAAAAACAGCTAACGTGATCTTAATGGGATCAACAGCTGCCCGTATAAATAGCTGACTGCTAAATACACCACCTACAACCGCAGCAAGAAGCCCCATAACAAACAGGAATAACTCCAGATTTTTCTCAACAACTCTGACCGAAAATGGTAAAAATAGCACAAAGATTAGAATTACTAAGAGTCCGATAATCATTCACATTACCTCAACTTTTCTTTTTGATGCGCCTAGAAGCAAGTATTATATTCATATGCAAAATTCGGACAAACTTGCTAAACAATTTTTTATCTTGTTTTATCAATGTATTTGATTTACAGAATATAAACACTAGATTAAGCTTTTGGAGAAACAAAAAAATTTAAAAATCGACTGTAACGAAATCGAACCTCAAGGTACTAATACATTGAACAAACAAAAATAAAATAGTGGGGAGAGGAAAATGGAGCTAGAGGAGCTATATAAAGAAATACAACCACGAATATATGCTTTTTTCTTTATAAAAACCTCTAGCAAAGAGATTGCGGAGGATTTAACACAAGAGGTATTTTATGAAGCCATTAAAAGCATGCATTCCTTTTCACAGCAATCGAGTATCCAAACGTGGTTATTCTCTATTGCAAGAAATCGGTTATTAAAGCATTATCGGTCAAAAAAATATAAAAATCAGCTTAACGAAATGCTTAAAAAGGAAACAGGAGAATCAATTACACCAGAGCAAGAAGTACTTAAGAATGAAGCCAAACAAAATCTGATCGAATATCTGAATCAACTAGATGAATTGTCAAAAGAGGTTGTAACACTAAGAATCTACGGTGAATTGTCGTTTAAAGAGATTGGCAGCCTGCTTGGAAAAAGTGAGAACTTTGCAAGAGTCACGTTTCATCGAGCAAAACTAAAGCTTCAAAAGGAAATGGAGGGATACCATGGATAAGCATCCTACACAAGCCATTATTGAAGATTTGCTTCCATTATACAATGAGGGCCTTCTAAGTACAGAAACAACAACATGGCTAGAAGGGCAAATACAAGAAAGTGAAGAACTTCAGAAACTGGTAACTCAATCAACAATACCGCTTGATAAAGAAGAGATTGATTCACCTGTCCAGCACGATAAAATGATTACTACCATCAAAAGAAGGCTTGCGTTTTATCAACTCATTTTTGTTGGGCTATCATTTTATTTAGCTATTCAGACATCCCTACTTAATGAAAGTTTTGGTTTTATTTTATGGTACGCGGTATTAGGATTACTCACTTACTTGTTTTATAAAGATATAAAAATTGTTTTTTATGTCTCTTTTATACCAATTTTTATTTGGTCAATTGGAGGCAATATAGCTGATTATATGAATGGTCAAATAGATACTACAGTTTCTTTAGGCAGATTCTTGTATCAATCCGTAATGGGTTCTACCTTAGTTACACTGATTCATTGTTTATTTGCATTCATTGGTAGCTTGATTGGTTTTTTCTATTTAAAAATAAGGAACGGTGAGGATCAATGAAAAAGCGAAAAGTTATTTATGGTGTGATTATCGGAGTACTCGTTGTGTTCGTCCTTTTCATCTATAATGCTTTTAATGGGAATCCAGTAAGTAAATTTTATTCAACAAAAGTTCTGGAACATTATTTGGAAGAAACCTACCCAGAACGCGATTTCCGTATGGAAGAAGTGTTTTATAATTTTAAGTTTTCAACATATGATTTTAAAGTAATTGAAATCGGCAATGCCAGTCCAAATGGAAATGAACCAAAAACGTATGAATTTACTGTTAGAGGATTTTTGAAGCCATATGTAAACTTAGATACCATTTATATAGAAAATCTTGACGAACCTTTAATGGAAAAATTAAGTGGAGAAGCCCAAAGTGAAATAACAGATTTGCTAATGCAATCAGTACCTGCAGTGAAAGGTATTGGAGTTTCCTTAGAGGTCTTGAAAGGAAAGTACAATTCAAATACCAATTGGAACAAGGACATGGAGCTTGAACGTCCAATAAGTTTGCATATTGTTCTGGATTCAACCAATTCAACGGTAGAAGATGTATTTAATGAGGCTGAAGTCATTCAAAAGATGTTAAACGAAAATGAGTATACCTATGAATCGGTCACAATTAATGGGAACATTATTGATAATCCAAATGCTGAATATGTAAAAGATGATACGGGCTATGTAAAATATTCTGTTTCATTTGAAAAAGATACAGAAATTAACGTACAGAATATTGAAGTGTTTGAATAGTGGAAAGAATAACTGACATCTCTCTTTTTAGAGGGATGTTTTTTATTGACTTTTAGGATAGTCGGAATTATAGTTAATCATGTTAATAGTTAAAGTGTTTAACTATTTAAAGTGTATGAATCTTATTTTGTGAGGTGATAGTGAAATATGGCTAAAACAAACATTAAGGAATTGGTTGATTTATATGTAGATGTATCATTTTCAGTGAACACCATTGCAGATTCGCTTGTGAAGGAACAACTTGGAACCGAACTAACCAATGAACAGCATTATACACTTCGCTACATAAATAAAGTAGGTTCGTGTACTTCAACTGAACTTGCTGAGGTTTTTGAAGTGAAAAAAAGCGCAATTACTGCCATCATAAATCGCCTTTTTGAAAAAGGGTTAATTGATAGATCACGTGATGAAAATGATCGAAGACTTGTCTATCTAACATTGTCAGATAGAGGGGAAAAGCTGTTTTTAAAGACAGAGGAGCGAGTTAATAAACTTGTAGAGTCTATTATTGGTGAATTCTCTGAAGAAGAGATTGTTCAATTTTTAAAAACGTATGAAAAGCTTAATGGAATCCTTCAAAAGATAAAACAGAACAAGGTGGTGGAATAAGTATGAATTTTATCATTAAACGGAAATGGTTTGTCCTAATAGCATGGGTTGTGATCGTAGCTGGACTATTTCTAGCAGCTCCAAATATGGGAGATCTTGTGCGTGAAAAAGGCCAGATAACTGTACCTGATGAGTACTCATCCTCCATTGCAGGTCAAATATTAAATGATGCACAGACCCAAGAGGGTGGCGGAGATGAAACACAGGTGGCACTTGTGTTTCATGATAAAAAGAAGTTAACTGATGACGAAATCAAAGAAGCTGAAAAAGCCATCCGACTTCTTGAAGAAAAGAAGGATGAAATCGGTATTACTGAAATACTTACTCATTTTAATGAGGAAACACTAAAGGAACAGCTTGTTTCAGAGGACGGAAAAGCAATACTTGCTTCTGTAACAGTTAGCTGGAATGACCGGGAGCCAAAAGAGCTCAGTGATGCTTTGTATCAAGCCATTAAAGATGTAAAGGTTGACCATTATTATACAAGTGAATGGCTCATTAGTGAAGATCTCGTGACTAGTTCACAAGAAGGGTTGAAAAAGACTGAAGGTATTACAGTTGTCTTTATTCTTGTCGTTCTTTTACTTGTCTTTAGATCCCTCGTAGCACCGATTATTCCACTGGTGACAGTTGGTTTTACTTATCTTGCGTCACAATCGATCGTTGCGATGCTGGTTGATAAATTTGATTTTCCAATTTCAACTTATACACAGATTTTCCTAGTCGCTATTTTGTTTGGAATAGGAACAGATTACTGTATTTTGCTTTTAAGTCGATTTAAAGAAGAACTATCACATCGAGAAAGCTTAACAGAAGCAATCGTTGCAACGTATAAGAATGCGGGTAGAACAGTATTTTTCAGTGGCGTTGCCGTCATGATCGGCTTTGCTGCAATAGGTTTTTCTCAGTTCATTTTATACCAATCGGCTGTGGCTGTAGCGGTAGGTGTTGCAATTTTACTAGTTGCATTATTCACGGTCGTACCATTCTTTATGGCCGTTTTAGGGAAAAAATTATTCTGGCCTTCTAAGCAGAATTTAGAACATGGAGATAGTAAAATCTGGGCAGTTGCTGGAAGATTTTCATTAAAGCGACCACTCTTATCTCTATTAATTGTTGCTGCTATCATTGTTCCATTCTTAGTTGTGTATGATGGAGAGCTATCTTATAACTCTTTAGAAGAATTAAGTGGAGATGTAAACTCGATTAAAGCATTCAATGCGATTTCGGATAGCTTCAGACCCGGTGAATCCATGCCAACTCAAATCGTATTGAAAAATGATGAGGCAATGGACTCCACAGAGTATATCGAATTAGCCGAAAAAATCAGCCGCGAAGTGGAAACAGTGGACCTTGTTGACGCTGTTCGCTCTGTCACAAGACCAACTGGTGAACCAATTGAGGATTTATTCGTTGCAAACCAAGCAAAAACGCTTGAGGAAGGTCTTGGTGAAGGAAAAGACGGATTAACTCAAATTAAAGATGGGCTTGAAGAGGCTGGTAGTGAACTTGCAAAATCAGAGCCAGAGCTTAAAACCGCTACAGATGGAATCGGTGAATTAATTACTGGAACTAATCAGGTAAAATCCGGCCTAACAGAGATTCAAACAAACCTTTCAAAGATTGAGTCGGGTATCCGTAGCGGTACAGCTGGAATCGATACGATGATTGCTGAAGTTGACAAAGCAAAGGCTGGATCAGAAGAATTATTAAACTATTATAATACGAAACTATTAGTCGGTTATAAAGATGCCCAAAGTGGAATTGCAGGTTTGCAAACTGGCTACTCTGAAATAGCAAATGCGCTCCAACAATTAACCATTGGTGTGAACCAACTAAATGAAGGTGGATTTGCTTATTTAGAAGGCTCCTATATTCATGCAGAGAGTGGCCAAAGTATCGCTGGCGATGATGTGTATAATGGAATGAAGCAATCCTTACAAGGAATCCCACAATTGTCAGCGGGGATTCAAGAACTAAACGGTCATCTTTCTGAGGTAAATACCGGAATGACTCAAGCTAATGCAGGATTTGAACAATTGCTTAAAGAACAAGCAGCACTTCCAGCTGGTCTTGAGCAGTTAATTGCAGGACTAGGAGAACTAAAATCTGGGCTTGTTCAAGCCGCAAATGGCCAAGGTCAAATCGTTCGTGGTATGCCACAAATCACAAATGGCTTAACAGGCATTAATGATGGCCAACAGCAGCTCCTTGATGGATTTGGAAGTTTAGGTGGTCAATTAACACAATTAACGGATGGACTGACTCAAAGTGCTGATGGTCTAGAACAGGTTTCAGATGGATTAGGATCAGCTCAAGAATATTTATCAAATCTTTCAAACTCTGAAGAATTAAATGCTTTTTATATGCCAGAAGAAGTACTAGAGAGTGAAGATTTCGCACAAGTCCTTAATGTATACATGTCAAAAGATCGCAAAGTTATGACATTGGATGTCATCTTTGAAGCGAACCCTTATTCCAACGAAGCAATGTCACAAATAGAGGAAATTGAAGCAGCTGTTGCAAGAGCAACAAAAGATACTAAGCTTGAAAATGCAGATGTCGCACTTGGAGGTATCACAAGTACCAATACGGATCTAAGTAAAATGTCTGACCAAGATTACTCACGTACAATCGTGTTAATGTTTATTGGTATTGCGATCATCTTAATATTCTTGTTCCGTTCGTTAATCATGCCACTCTATCTAATAGGTTCATTAATATTAACCTATTACACATCAATGGCCATTAATGAAGTGATTTTCGTCGATATTCTCGGATATTCTGGAATCAGCTGGGCGGTGCCATTCTTTGGATTTGTTATCTTAGTCGCACTCGGCGTAGACTATAGTATTTTCCTAATGGATCGCTTCAACGAATACCGTGACATCCCAGTTGCAGAAGCAATGCTTCTTTCCATGAAGAAGATGGGAACTGTTATTATTTCCGCTGCTATCATCCTTGGAGGTACATTTGCAGCCACGATGCCGTCTGGAATGTTATCCTTGCTTCAGATTGCATCGATCACACTCATTGGACTCATGCTCTACGCATTTGTGATTCTGCCATTATTTATTCCAGTAATGGTCAAGAACTTTGGAATCGCCAACTGGTGGCCATTCAAACGACCAACCAATTAATCAAAAAACGAGGCTCCCTGTTTTATGGGCCTCGTTTTTTAGAATGAAATTTACTATCACTAACTAAAACTACATTTCTTCTGCATGGTACAATGATTGTATTAGACCCAGTGGAGGTACAAGATGCATTTCATACAAATTGGCTCTCTAGCCATCATGACAAAATGGATCATCCTTGGAGTTGGCATAATCGCAGGCCTTATCGTTGCACGGGTTAGGTTAGTAAAAACAACAACAACTGACAATACAAAAAGTATTATCAATCTACTTACTAACGGCATTTTCATTGGCTTTTTAGCGTGGAAGGGAAGTTTATTCCTTTTAGAACCTGGACTCGTCATAAAAAGTCCGATGTCTTTACTCTATTTTACTGGAGGAACCAAAGGATTAGCGATTGCAGTTGTTATTATAATAGTCTATTTTCTATATCATATAAAAAAGAGGACCGTAACAACAGTGCACCTCATTCGCTCAATGCTTATTGTCGTCTTCACAACCTCTATGATATATGATTTACTAGCGCTATTTTTACTTAGTGATGACAGCGTTTTTCATTTTATAAAATCTATGGGTGCATTCTTTCTTTTATTGTTGACACTCTATAATAAAGGACAACAAAAAAAGGAAGTGTTTCATGATATGAAAAAAGCAGCGTTAATCGTAGGTTTAACAGGACTCATAGTGTGGACGGTCAATAGCAATTTTTCTTTCGCTAACCCGCAAGAGAATATAAAAGCAACAGAAGTCGAGGTTGGAATTTCGGAAGGACAGTCAGCACCTGATTTTACCTTGAAAACAACAAGTGGAAAGGAAATGAAGCTTTCTGAATTTAGAGGGAAGAAAGTTATTTTAAACTTCTGGGCAAGTTGGTGTCCGCCATGTAAAGCGGAAATGCCTCATATGCAAGAATTTTATGTGGAAAATAAAGAATCAAATGCCGCTCTGTTATCTGTAAATCTGACAACTGCAGAAAAAAAGAGCTCAGATGTTGCGAAATTTGTGGATGAATATGAGCTCACCTTTCCAGTCTTACTTGATGAGGAAGGTCATATTGGACAAATCTATCAAGCTTACGCCATTCCGACAAGTTATTTAATTGATTCCAGAGGTATCATCCGGAAAAAAATTGTCGGGCCGATGGATAAGGAAATGATGACAGAGTTAATCAAAAGTGTGAATTAAAAAAGAAAAGTGAGATGTTCACTTTTCTTTTTTTTCGCCCTGATTTTGAATGAGTTCGTCCACCAAGCCTTCTGCCGCACGACGATAAAATTGGCTTGCTGTAATAAAAGATAGAATTAAAAGCACCTTTTTCAGCTGTTCATCCTCGGAAGAACCGATTTCCTCTGAAACATCTTTCATTTTTGTATCCACATCTTCTTTGAATTCAGTTGCATTTTTTTTATAAAGAGCAAGATAGCTCTTATAAAATTCTTCTAACTCGAACCCCTCATCATTCATGATTTTGTGATTTACACCATCAAGTGTTGACTTGATATCATTGATTGATAGCCCACCTTTTAGTTGGTAAATCAAACTTAGTAAAATTAAATGCTCTCTTGAATATTTTTTGTTTTTAATCGGAATAAGCAATTTACCTTTTGCGTAATTGTTGATCATGGTTTTCGTGAGGACCTTTTCATCCTCATTTCTTTTTGTGGTGTTAAACGTATTTTCAAAAAGTTGGATGACCTGGTCCATGTATAAATCAATTTGTGGAATATCCTCTAAAAAGATATTTTTATCAATATCTATATTCATGGTAACGACCTCATTTATAACGATATTATTTGTTATCTAGTTTACTCTATAACCATCAGAAAGTAAATGTTGACTACGTGGTGGAATGTGTATATGATTATAAGTAGTATTAGAAACTACGTGAAATAGTATCCTTAATAAATTAAAATTAGATGAGCGGTGATAAATATGAAAATTGTATGTTTTGGTGATAGTTTAACCAGAGGTGTTTCTTTTGTGAAAGGTCGCATGCGAATCTTGAAAGAAAATTATCCAGCATTTTTACAGCAATTTGCTTCTGATCACTTCACTATTATAAATAAAGGTGTTTTTAATGATAACTCAGATTTACTGTTGTCCCGAGTTGAAAAAGATGTGGTGGCCGAACACCCTGATTACGTAATCATAAATATTGGTGGCAATGATTGCAATTTCAAATGGGACGAAGTGGCTAAGAATCCTGAAGATGAGCATCAGCCAATAGTTCCAATTGAACGATATATGGAAAATCTGAAAAAATTAATTCTTCGAATCCAAGAAACGAATAGTACTCCAATTTTGATGAACTTACCACCACTTGACCCTGTTCGTTATTACAAGCTACTTGCTCAAACGTATGGGAGCTCAATCAGTCATTGGATTAGTCTTCAAGGAGGCATCGAGCATTGGCACGGTCTCTATAATCGAAGCTTGAATAGTTTAGCAGAGCAATTAAATGTCTTAAAAATTGATGTTCGTACAGCTTTGAAGCAATCTGGTAACTTAAAAGATTTTATTAGTGATGATGGGATTCATTTAACAGGTGAAGGGTATAAAACAATGAGTAGTACCATTTTCTCTTCTCTAGTGAAAACGAAATAAAAGGAGTATGCCACTTGTATAATAGGTGGCATTTTTCTATTCAAAATGGAATACAACAAAAGGAATGTGAAAAACTGTATATCAATGGACATAAGCAAATAGTAAAGTTAAGATAAAAACATGAAAATGAGTAAAGGTAGATGAAAACAAATGAACTATTTTAAATCTGATTACATACTTACGATGAAGGATATTGTTCGTGAGGGACATCCGATTTTAGCTGAGAAAACAAAGGAAGTTCCTGTGCCGCTTGCAGAAGAGGACAAGGAATCACTAATAAGCATGATGAATTATTTGAAAAACAGCCAGGACCCAGCACTTGCGAAAAAGTACGGTTTACGCCCTGGAGTTGGCTTGTCAGCCAACCAAGTTGGTCTCAATAAGCGAATGTTTGTTGCCTATTTTACTGACTTTGATGACAAATTGTATGAATACCACGTAGTGAATCCGAAAATCGTAAGTCATTCGGTTTCCATGACTTATTTGCCAGAGGGAGAAGGGTGCCTATCAGTCGATCGCCCAGTAGAAGGTTATGTTCCTAGGTATGAAAAGATTAAGGTGAAAGCATATGATATCGACGGACAGGAGTTTGTTCTTCGTCTTAAAGGATATGCATCTATCGTGTTTCAACATGAAATTGACCATCTCAACGGAATCATGTTTTATGATCATATCAGCAAAGAGAATCCATTTAAGCTTCCAGACAATGTAGAAATTAAGAGCCTCTATTAAACCATTGGTAATTCCAAAGAATTTTGGAGGGATAGGCGTGAAATATAATTTTGATGAATCAATTAATCGGTTGCAGACGAATTCAATAAAGTGGGATGAGGTAGAGAACCTATTTGGGGATAAAGAAATGCTTCCGATGTGGGTAGCAGATATGGACTTTAAATCTCCAAAGCCGGTCATCGATGCTTTAATAAAACGAGCTGAGCATGGGATTTATGGTTATACAACAAGACCAGATGCCTATTATGATGCAACAGTTGGATGGATGAAACGACGTCACAATTGGACGATTGAAAAGGATTGGATTACTTTTTGCCCTGGCGTAGTCCCGGCATTACATATTATTGTTCAAAACTTTACTAACCCTGGCGATAAAATCTTGATACAGCCACCTGTTTATTATCCGTTCATGAGCGTAATTGAAAAGAATGGAAGGGAAATCGCCTATAATCCTCTACAATTTGAAAATGGTCGTTATACCATGGATTTTGATGACCTTGAGAAAAAAATTGATCCAAGTGTAAAAATGATTATACTTTCAAATCCACATAATCCGGTCGGTCGTGTGTGGACAAAAGATGAATTGTCAAAGCTAGGTGAAATTTGTTTGAAACACAATATCCTTGTGGTTTCAGATGAAATTCATTTTGACCTCGTTTATAAAGGGAATGTGCATACACCATTTGCTGCGATTTCTGATGAATTTGCTGAGAATTCTATTACATGTACGGCACCAAGTAAGACTTTTAATCTCGCGGGATTAAAAACATCAAATATCATCATTCCGAACAAAGAGTACCGAGAGAAATTTACGAAAGCAGTCGAAGACGCATTCATTAGTATGACCAATACATTTGGAGTAACCGCCCTTATTGCTGCCTATGAAGAAGGTGACGAATGGCTTGATCAACTCATGGACTACTTACAAGAAAATCTAAATTTCCTTAAGGAATATATTCAGACCCATGTTCCAGAGGTAAAAGTGATTGAACCTGAAGCAACGTATCTCGTGTGGCTGGATTGTCGACAGCTTGGCCTAGAAGCCAAGGAACTAGAGCATGTCATTCAAAAACAAGGGAAAGTCGCATTTGACGAAGGCTATATTTTTGGAAAAGAAGGAGAAGGCTTCACCAGAATCAACATCGCTTGCCCAAGAGCTTTATTAGAAGAAGGATTGAAACGATTTAGCCAAGCGGTTAAACAGAAAATTAAATAAAGAGATTCTAAGTGGAAAAAGATCTATTCTTTTTCCACTTTTTTAATATTCGAATAATAATCATCTTCTTAGATATTGTTGGATTTACCTGGTGATTTTTCTATTGAATGTATACGTGTTACATAATGATTATTAAAAGAATAAAGCGTTTTATATATATTTAAAAGCGTTCCCAAAAAATATTTTAGAAAAGGAGTGGAAAAAAATGAAGAAAAAAGCTGTAAAAAAGTTTTACATGATTACTTGTTTGCTTTTAGTAGTTGCGATTATCTTTTCAGGGTGTTCAAGTAAAGAATCCTCAGCTGATCCTGAAGATTTAAAGAACATCACAATGATGGCCAACCTGCATACTCCAGAGGTACCTTCAGACAAGATTGAAAAACTACTAGAAGAAAAGTCTGGTTTTGATTTAACCTTCAGCTGGACACCGGATTCAAACTATGAAGAAAAGCTTAATACTGCTTTTGCAACAGAAACACTTCCAGAAGCAACATTTTTGAAAAACCAGGCATTATTCATTAAATTTAAACAAGCCATACGTGATGGACAGTTCTGGGAGATTGGACCTTATTTAGATGAATACGAAAACCTGAGCAAACTATATGAACAAACTCTAGCAAATACAGCAGTTGATGGTAAAATTTATGCACTTTATCAAGGGAGACCGGCTGCTCGTTCAGGTATTATCTATAGAAAAGATTGGGCAGATAAACTAGGTCTCTCAACACCTGAAACCATTGAAGATGTTTACGAAATGGCACGTGCCTTTACTGAAGATGATCCAGATGGGAATGGTAAGGATGACACAATTGGACTTTCCGATTTCGCTGATTTATATTGGGGAGCTTTTAAAATTATCTCATCTTGGCACGGTACTCCAAATAACTGGAGAGTTAAAGACGGGGAACTTCTTCCTGAATTTATGTTCGATGAATATATCCAAACAATGGACTATATGAAAGATTTACGAAATAAAGGTTATATGAACAGCGATTTTCCTGTTACAAGTAAAGACGACCACAGGGCATTGGTGAAAAACGGTACTGCGGGTATTGTAATTGGACCGATGGGTGATATAAGCAGTATTCACGCTGATACTACTGAACTTAATCCTGACGCAACATTTAATATCACGAATGTAATCACTGGGCCAGATGGAGAGTATGGTATCTGGGCATTACCTGGATATGGAAATGTTGTATTATTCCCAAAATCATCTGTAGAAACAGAAGAAGAATTAAAAGAGATTCTTAAATTCTTTGACTATCTAATGAGCCCTGAAGGCTCTAACCTAGTTTTCTGGGGTATCGAGGGAGAACATTATGAATTACAAGACGGAAAAGCACTGGGTCTAGATACTGATCTGTCAACACGTGATGTAAAACCATACCAGTCTATCGAGATTGGAGAACCTACAACTAATGGAAGATACGATAGTATTTATACGCTAGATATTAAAGAAAAAGCAGAAAAACTAACGGTTGATAATGATCAATATTTAATCATGGATCCAACAGCTGCCCTGGATTCTGCAACCTATATTGAAAAAGGTGAAATGCTGAACCAAAAAATAAATGATGCAACTTATAAGTATATTCTTGGAGATATTGACTTAAATGGCTTTAAGGCTGCTATAGAGGATTGGAAAAAGTCAGGCGGAGACGCGATCATCAAGGAATATAATGAAGCCTATCAAAATATTAAAAAATAGTTTAAATACCCATATTGAAGGGGTGGAAACTAAATTGGTAAATAACGTTGAAACTAATAAAATTGTAGTATCACAGGACGGAACTGGTGACTTTAAGACTGTTCAAGAAGCCATTAACTCTGTTCCAGAGAATAATCTATTTCCGGTAATTATTTATATCAAAAATGGCACCTACAAAGAAGTGGTAACGATTTCAGAAAACAGGAGGTTAATTTCACTTGTTGGAGAGAGTTCGTTAAACACCATTATTACCTATGATAATTTTGCCGGGAAAGTAAAGGAAAACGGAGAAAAAATCGGTACAAGTGGTAGCGCATCAGTGTACCTCCTCGCCGATGACACCCGTGTAGAAAACATTACTTTGGAAAATTCATATGATGATTCTTTTGAAATTGATCCTGTAAAGATTAATGGTAGACAAGCTGTTGCTGTATTTACATCAGGCAAACGTGTATATTTCAATAATGTGAGATTTCTAGGAAAACAAGATACCCTATACGTTCACAAAGGAACGATGTACTTTTACAACTGTTATATTGAAGGGGATGTCGATTTTATTTTTGGTGCAGCTCAGGCTGTATTTAATCAATGTCGAATCCATTCTCTTGATAGGGGATCAAAGATTGATAATGGGTA